>JAEEGL011392174.1_pt1 | contig 23346 bp, 19 predicted proteins | sample 9134231 | NCBI WGS metagenome assembly JAEEGL01 (sample SAMN16246548, study PRJNA631951) | gut metagenome | biome: gut microbiome; feature: rumen; material: fiber-attached | host: Bos | place: Iran: Karaj | collected 2018-10
CCTATCGTAAATTCCTATAAACGCCTTGTTCCGGGCTATGATGCACCTGTTAACGTATCCTGGTCATCCTCCTCTTCTAACAGAGGTGCTCTTATAAGAATTCCTGCAAAGCGCGGAGACAGCACAAAGATTGAGATCAGAAATCCCGATGCTACCTGCAACCCATACCTGGCCCTTGCTCTTATTCTTGCTGCCGGAATGGAGGGTATCGAAAAGAAGCTGACTCCTCCTGCAGAACTTAACCAGGACGCTACTGACCTGGATACCCTGCCTCTTACTCTTGGTGAAGCAATCCGCGCCTACAGTGCTGATTCTTTTGTCAAAGAAGTGCTCGGGGATTCTATTTATGAAAAGTTCCTTTCTGCCAAGAAGACAGAGTGGAAGGACTTCCGCACCTGCGTAACCCAGTGGGAGATTGGAAGATACCTTAATATATTCTGATCATTCACTTCTACAAGCAGCATTTAGACTAACTTTGTAACAGGGGCGCTTTTCGTGAACATTATTGTTGCTTTTGCCAAACAGACCGACGTAATTAATATCAAAAGCATATTAAGCCGTGGTGGATACGACTCAGTAAAAGCCTGCACTTCAGGAGTACAGGCTCTTTCCGCCATGGAGGATTTAGGAAGTGGTGTCATCATCTGTGGCTACCGCTTAAGCGACATGCTCTACTCCGAGCTTGCCGAGGATCTTCCCGGCTATTTCCAGATGCTGCTCATTGCATCTACCGACAAAGCCCCTGACTTTACCAGCGAATCCGTGGTTTACCTTCCAACTCCCGTCAAGAAATCAGATCTTTTCTCCACCCTGGAGCTGATGCTTGAGGGCGTAAGCCGTAAGAAGAAAAAGGCCAAAGAGCGAAGGCTCGCCCGAAGCGAAGCAGACAAGAATACCATCAATGCAGCCAAGGAAATACTCATGGAGAGACACCAAATGACAGAGCCCGAGGCCCACAAATATCTCCAGAAGTGCGCCATGGATTCCGGCACCAACATGCTTGAAACCGCCGAAATGGTCATCTCCCTCCGCGATGGCCCCAGGGGACGGGGTTAGTGGTCCATCTTGGAGCCGAAATGTCTGAATATTTAGTCTTTATTTTTTCGTATAAGTTAGTCATCACTGGCTGCCGATATATAGATTAGCAGCTATGGAAAGCGTGAATCTTCATGGAAGAGTTTTCTTTCAGTGTGGGGATTCACTTTTTTGTTGCCCAAAGCAAGAAAGTGATTCCTTTGGTCAGGACCAGCGAAAGTATGCCTCATCCCATAGCCCTTCGCGTCCTTTTTCAAAGGAGGCTTAATGAGAATTGAACAAAGTAACGTGAATCTGGTTTCTTCTAACAGGTATTATGAAGAAAACGTCATGACAGTCCAGAGCGGCGTTATGACAAGAAGCTCTTTTCTTGACAGCTTGCAGAATCAGGAGAAAAAGCTGGATATGATCGAGCTTACCGGTTCTGAAGTCGATAATGAAGCGGTCAGCAGTGAAACTTACACCAGTTTAAAGCCGGCGAAAAAAGAGTACTTGTCCACAAGGGAAGCAAGTCTTGAAGATCAGCTAGCGGAAATACGCTCGACTCTGCTTGACAGAATTTTGAGACTTTTGAGGATCCTCGGTGGGGAGGATCAGAATCCAAGATTAAAAACACTTATTGACAGGACCTCACAGATGCTGTCCTCTGACAGCTTTGTGAAAGTAACACAGCTACAGGCCATGCATGTCGAAGAGGAGTCCACTACCTTCAGCGGGCAGGGAACTGCTCTTACTGAAGATGGAAGAGTCATTGATTTCGGCGTCAGTTTTTCCCTCTCGAGAAAGCTTGTGGAGTACACTTCTATCGATATTTCTGCTTCGATAGGATTTATCGATCCGCTCGTCATCAACGTTGGAAACGACATAACACATATCAGCGACCAGAGCTTTTTCTTTGACCTTGACAGCGACGGAAACGCAGATAAAATCTCGAGTCTTGCGTCCGGGTCCGGTTTTCTTGCCTATGATAAAAACGGCGATGGAATCATAAACAATGGGCTGGAGCTGTTTGGCACAAAAAGCGGAAATGGTTTTAAAGATCTGTCCGCCTATGATAAGGACAACAATGGCTGGATAGATGAGAACGATGAAATCTATGATAAACTCAGTGTATGGCTGCGAAACGAGGATGGCACAGACACCCTTCTTTCATTAAAAGACGCGGATGTCGGAGCCATCTATCTTGGCAGCGCGCAGACCAACTTCACTCAGTACAACGCTTCATTCGGAATAGGCGCAATGACCAGATCCAGCGGCCTTTTCCTCAAGGAAAGCGGCGGCGTAGGTACAATTCAGCAAGTGGACCTCGCTTCAATCTAAAGTGTAAAATGGTCCACTAATAAATGGCCCCCTAACCCCGTCCCCAGGTACCATTCCGGGGACGGGGTTAAAGTTCTTCGATGTCACGCTGGCGATCTCCGGTGACTTCTCCGGAGAGGAAGTGTCTTCGGCAGACGGAGACGTAGGATTCGTTTCCGCCCATCATGATCTGCTCGCCGCTACGAACAATCTTGCCGTTGCTGACTCTGGCATTGAAGTGGGCTCTTCTGCCGCACCAGCAGACAGTAGGAACCTCTTCAATGTAGTTGGCGATCTCCATAAGACGTTTGGAGCCGGTGAAAAGATGGCTTGTAAAGTCTGTTCGAAGTCCGTAGCAGATTACAGGAAGGTCGTATCTGTCCACAACCTCTGCAAGAAGGTCTACCTGCTCTTCTGTAAGAAACTGTGCTTCATCGACAATGACACAGTCAAGTTTTTTCCATCCGTCCGACTTCTTGGTGAACCACTCGTTTGTGACTTCATCAAGGAAGTCCTCAACAAAAATGCATTCCGCCCCGAGACCAATCCTGGACTTAACTACTTTTTCCCCGTCTCTGTCCTCGGTCTTTGGCTTTAAAAGAATTGCGTTCTGTCCCTTCTCAAGATAGTTGTAGCGAACCATCAGCGCATTGGCTGTCTTGGAGCTTCCCATGGCTCCGTACCTGAAATACAGCTTTCCCATTTCATAATCCCCCGATTTTTATTTACTCATTACCCTGTAAAAGAACAAGCTTGTTATATGGAATCTCGATTCCTGCAGCTTTAAATCGCTTCATCACTTCCACTCTGCAGTCGGAGCAGGTAACCGGATTGTCCTTGTAATCCTGAGTTGTCACAAGAGCCCTCAAAGTAACTCCGCTGTCATCACAGCTTCTGCAAAGAACTGTAGGCCTTGAGCCATAGTGCTTGGGATGGCTCTCAATTGCAGTAGCCATGATGTCCATCGCCTTTTCCATATCCGTTCCGTAGGCAACCGAAACCTCAATAGGATAAGAAAAGCTCCTCTCCTGTGTGTAGTTCACGATAACAGCATTGCCAACTGTTGAGTTTGGAATATAAAGAATCTCGTTCTGATAGGTCTTTATCACAGTATGTCTGAGAGTGATGTTCTCAACATATCCCGGATCAAAGGAATCAATCTTTATCCTGTCTCCGATATCGAAGGGCCTTGACCTTGAAGCGGAAAGAGCAATTCCGGAAAAGACATTCGCCAAAGTAGACTGGGCTGCAAGACCGAGAACTACAGCAGCGATTCCGGAAGAAGCAATTGCTGTCTCCCAGGTCTTTTCAAAAGCAGGAATTCCGCTAAGAGCTGTAAGAGCCGCGATCACCCAGAAAAGAGCCATGATAATGCCCTTTAAGAAAATAAGATGAAGCTTCCCGCGAAGCCTCTCTTTACTAAAGAATTTGTTCATTAAAATATTGAGCACGTACGCCACAAGAAAAGGCAGTACGTACTTCAAAAGCGCATCAAGTACTTCTTTCATACCAGTCTCCCAAAACTAAAAATCAATATCCCAGGTCAGTCTTCACCAGGTTCCTCTTCGTCCTCTTCCCCATCGTCCATCTCATCAAAAGCGATGATTGAATCGATGATATCCTCGAAATCCTCGCGAAGCTCCTCAAAAGAATCTCCCTCGTAGGTGTAAATGCGGCCGTCTATCTCCACCTCCCCGGTGTAGTAGTCGCATTTTTTATCATAATTCACAGTTCCTATGTATCCCTCATATTCAAGCTTCTGTTCGTTCATAAAATAAATCCTTTCCTAAGAAAATAGGCATACGGCAATTATAGCATACAGAGTCCATTTTGTTCATTGATATTTTAGTTTTTCATCGATGAAGAGTCGCCCCACTTATGTTATTATTGTGGTGATAAATCACGTAATACCAAAAAGCATTTTTAGCAGATATCTGCTATTTATAAGGAAGTATGCCTATGGAAAAAGAAGTATTCGATCAGGAACAAAAACATCTGACAACTACCTACAACAAGCTCCTCCAAATGAAAAAAGAGCTCGAGGATCAAATCGCAGCACTGGATGAAAAAGCTTCTGATGAAAAAAATGATATCAGAGACAATATTCGTCTTGACTACGCAGATGATGAGACAGCCTTCGAAACCCTTGGTGAGATTGAGGTCTGGAACAGATATATCGATACTTACAACATTGAAAGCGCCTCGCTTGGAAAGCGTCTGAACACCGTGACCAAGCTGCTTGAGTCGCCCTATTTTGCCAGGATCTCACTGCAGTTCGACCCTTCCGAGGAGCCGGAGAGCTACTATATTGGAAGAGCTGCCATCTCAGAAAATGGCTACGATCAGATGATCATCGACTGGAGATCACCGATTGCCGAAGTTTATTACAACCAGGAAAACGGTCACACTCACTACACTGTAGAGGATAGAGAAATCCCGGTGGATCTGCAGCTTAGAAGGCAGTTTGAGCTTAAAAAAAATGAGCTTCTATCCTACTTCGACACACAGGTTGCTATAGAGGATCCTCTTCTTTTGGAGTCACTGTCGCAGACACGCTCCGATAAGATGCAAGCCATAACCGCTACAATCCAGAAGGAGCAAAACACAATTATCCGATACCCTGACGTGCCCGTTCTTTTGGTAAACGGAATCGCAGGAAGTGGCAAGACCTCAGTTTTACTGCAGCGAATCGCATATCTTTTTTACCAGAAAAGAGATACACTTCGCCCTGACCAGGTTTGCCTGATGACACTTAATCCGGTCTTTCGAGACTACATAGACAACGTCCTTCCGGATCTGGGCGAGACCAATCCTGTAACCCTGACCTGGCAGGAATTCCTTGAGATGGTGCATTCGCCCTTTACCGATGGAACCTTTGATTCCACCGAGGCTGAGAGCCTTCAGAAAATCCATGAGAGCCTTGAAAAGCTTGAGCCCACAGCCGATGACTTCTTTGACATCTGGCAGAAGGAAAAGCTCATACTCTCCAAAAACGATGTACTATCTGTTATTAAGCACTTTAGCCAGTTCCCTATGGGAATGAGGCTATTTCAGGTAGCTTCCGACGAGCTTGAAAACAGGGCAAAAAGCGCCATGAAAAACAGCGACAATAATCTTGAAGAAGATTCAGACAGCATGGCAAAATCCGATGAAGCTGAGGAAAACCGCATTGAGAATGACTTTGGCGGAGCTCTTAGAAGCATAAGGCACTTTGCCTGGATAAACGTAAAGCACATCGCCCAGCGAATCCTGAAAAGGGAATATATCACGGCTGCAGAATGGTTCTATACCAAGATGGAGCTCACAGGAATCTGCGACCGAAACATGCGCTACGTCATGGTAGACGAGATACAGGACTACACTATGGCTCAGCTTCTTGTTTTCCGCAAGTACTTCCCAAGTGCCCGTTTCATGCTGCTTGGAGATGAGTTCCAGTCCATACGAAATGGCACTGTAACCTTTGCTGAGATTGAGGAGCTTGCACAAGCAGATGGCAAAAAGTTTGCGATGCTTCCCCTTATGACCAGCTACAGAAGCTCACCTGAGATCACCGAGATGTTTGCAGCCGTTCTTCCCGAGGACAAAAAGTTGCAGGTATCTTCTGTAAAGCGCCCGGGTGAAAAGACAATTGTAAAGCAGTGCTCTTCCGATAAAGAATATTTTGCAGAGCTTAAGAAACTTATAGATGAATTTGAAAAGAAGCCGGGGCTTACTGCTATCATCTGCAGAAATCCTCTCAACATCGAAAAGATAATCGCAGGGCTTGGCAAAAATGCCCCTCAGGAGATAACTCTTCAGGATGCCCTTCCAAAGAGCGGAGCCTTCCTTATTGAACTGGCTCTTGCCAAGGGACTTGAATTTGACCATGTGATCCTGGCGGATGCAGACAGCGAAAACTACCCGAGCGACGAACTTGGAAGCCACTGCCTCTACACCGCTATGTCAAGAGCAACACAGCACCTTGCTATTCTTTCAAGAGGCGAGCCGGCAAAGAAAATCAAGAACTAAAGAAATCAAATATTTATAGGAATCAAACAATTATAAAAGCGCGGTCTCTTCAACGAAAGAGATCGCGCCTTTTTAATAATTCCAAAGCATATTCAGTTTTCAGTGTTTCTGACAGGAAGAAGAACCAGATCCTTTGTTCCAAAGAAAAGGCTGTTTCTGATCATTCCGATTCTGTACAGATTCAGGATATAAAACATTGCACAGAAGACTCTTGTAATTCCAAAGACATCTATAAGTGCTTCTACTGTCGGCGGATAGCCGTGATATCTAGTGTAATTCCCAACGTACTCAGCTATCTGAGTTTCTATCTTACCCATATAATACCTCCAAATCTCGTGAAGATAGTTAATATAATACCCCTCTAATGTTTCCAATTTGTGGCGCAAAAATAAAAACTCTATTAAGCCTGTTTATGAATTCTTAATAATTTCGGTTGTTGACATTTTGTTCTAATTGTTCTATAACATACTTATAGATTAGCAGCCAGCTATTGAGAGTGCTAATACTATAATAAAAATATACAACAATATCAAAAATAAAATAGAAAAGGAGAACAAAATTATGTTGATGCCTATGCTTTGGAGTAATAATGATGTATTTGATGAGATGGATAATTTCTTTAACGGAATGTTTGGCGTAGAGCCAAGAAAAGCCGGCAACTGTGGCAGACAGTTTGAGAACATGACAAGTCTTATGAAGACTGATGTAATCGAGAAAGAGAACTGCTACGAGCTTGAGGCAGAGCTTCCCGGATTCAACAAGGAAGACATCAAAATCGATCTTAAGGACGATGTTCTTACCATCAGCGCTTCTCATAACGAAAACAAGGATGAGAAGGATGATGCAGGAAAGTACATCAGAAGAGAAAGAAGAACCTCCTCCTACCAGAGATCCTTCCACGTAGAAGGCCTCCAGGCTGAGGATATCATCGCACAGTATCGCAACGGAGTCCTCACCGTAAGCCTTCCTAAAAAGGAAGCTGTTCCTGAAAAGGATGAGCCCATCCGTATTGAAGTAAAAGACTAAATATAATATCTAAGAGCTCAAAAAACCGGGAACTGTCACTTCAGTTCCCGGTTTTTTAATCAAACATTTAACTTAAGCTCTTTCCAAACAAGCATCTCTTTGGTATCAAGTTTGCTTAAAGGTCCCGGAATAGTTTCGGTACCTCTGTGCTCTCCAAGAAGATCTCTGTCGAAGATAATATCTGTTCCGTCAGGATTTTCAAATCTCTGCTCGGGCTCAAATGCCTTTCCAAGAGTCTCTGTACAGATGACTCCATCAAAGAAGTCCTTAAGCTCTTTTGCCAGATTTGTCTTTAAGTAGTAATCTCCGTTCTTCTCCACAAGTTCAACTCTTATCTTGGCTGTCTTATTGACCAGATTATGCTTTTCCTTCTTATAAACAGTAGCTCCGTTAAAGTAAGCATTTCCTTCAATCCAGACAGGAAGATGGCCAAAGTGAGCAAGAGCAAGTCCGCCCATGTCTGCGGCTTTACTAAAGTCAAACTGATCATTCCACTCCTTTGGAGTTGGGAAGATATCAAAAGGCTTTGTTCCGACAACCTGATAATCTGCATCCTGAGCAGTCTTTTTCTTATCAGTGATCTTGTGCTGCTGAACAAAGATGTTGTTGTATACTCTGTCATCGCCGTGAAGGATGGTCATGAAGCCTGCAACCTCTGTGCGATGACGAATATGGTAAGGTGTATATCTTGGCTCTCTTTGATTGTTGATTATGCTGTCAACACCTGAATTGATAAGGCTGAAGCTTCCAAGAATCAGGTTGTGAACTGCAGCGATTCCTTCGCTTGGAATAGTGATTGCAACAGGCGAGAGCAAAATGTTGTTGTCGATAAGTGTAGGGCCATGTCCAACCTCAATGAATACGTCGGTGTTAAACATAGCGCCACGAGCCTGCTCTTTTCCCTCAGGACGTGCATTGTCATGCATCACATTCTGAGTGATACGCGCACCCTGTGCTTCCCAGTCAAGCCATACACCCATGATGTTGTGATGGATGTGGTTTCTTCTGATGGTCACATCAATTCCTGCATGAAGCTTGATGCCTGCTGTCTCAGCACCTCCCAACTGAGCTGAGGTGCAGTTGTCGTGAATGTCACAGTCCTCGATTGTTGAGAAAACAGCTCCCATTCTTCCGACAATACCTGTCTGCTCGTTGTGGTGAACGTTGCAGCGGCGGACAATGTGATGACCTATCTTTTCCTTGAGCCATCCGTGATACTGACCGCGGCAGACTGCGTCTCGCTCCATCTGAGTAGGGCTCTTAACATACTTTTTGGTGAAGTACATGTCGTTTTCAACATCGTAGTATTTTCCAAGAGAAATACCACAGCATCTGCTTCCGTAAATCTCACAGTCCTCGATGATCCAGCCCTTGCTCCAGTGAGGTCCGATCATGCCGTCCTGATAGGCAGCGGGCGGAGCCCAGGTAGTAGCAGCCTTGTTGATGTTAAAGCCACTGACTGTAATATAGTCGATGTGGTTAACCTTGGGCATGAAGCAGTTTCTTCTAACAACGATCTCAACTTTTTCCTTGTTGGGATCAAGGCCTCGGAAGTTGGCGTAAATAACTGTCTCGTCGCCATCCTGCTCTGTGAACCAAAGGTACTTTGCAGCCTCCTGGTCCCAAGCACAAGGATCAACCTTGCCCTTCTGACAGTCCTCTAAAGTGTCTGTCTCATACATCATCATGTCATTGAGGAAGATAGATCCTGTGTGACGAACGTTTGGAGAAAAATACCAGTCACCGCCAACGATTGTTGTGTAAGGGTTGTAATCCCCGAAAATACTGTTGTTGATCCTGAAGGTATAAACATTTCCCTTTAGCTTTTTCCAGCCTGTTGCAGGCTCTGCACCGGTGATCACAGCTCCAAGTGGCTCTTCTGAGCGATAAACAATGGGCTGTTCCTTTGTGCCTGCATTCTTGGGAATAACATGCTCTCTGTAGATACCCTTTTTTACGATTACTTCATCGCCTGCTACTGCGAGCTTAGCTGCATCGCCGATTCGCTTAAATGGTCTTTCGCAGCTTCCGTCACCGTCTCTGAATGCGCTCGCATCAACATAGTAGATCATAAGAAACCCTCCTTCTTAATGCATTAACCCCTGTTGTAATTTATCCTGCTACATACTCCGCAAGGAGTTTGTAGGTGTTCTTGATTGCATCAATATGTGTTCTTTCATAGCCGTGACTTGCTCTGGTGCCAGGTCCGATCGCGCCATGACGGATATCAAAACCTGCTACAAGAGCAGGATCTGCGTCTGTGCCATAGTGAGGAGTAAAGATATCAGGCACATAATCAGCGCCGGCTTTCTTTCCTGCCTCCTCAAGCTCTTTTGCCATATCCAGGTTGTAAGGGAAACGGCTGTCCTTCCAGAAAACTGAAACCTTGTGCTCGCTGCTGGTCTGCTCAGGTCCGATGCAGGCGATATCTACAGCAAGGAAGTCCTTAACATCTGCAGGGATAGCTGATCCGCCGTGACCGATCTCTTCGTAGAAAGAGATATAAAGATAAACCTTGCGTCCAAGCTTGAGCTTTCCATCTTTAATATCATGGAGCAGCTCCATAAGTACTGCAACCAAAGCCTTATCATCAATGTAGTGCGACTTGATGTAGCCGTTTGCCACTGTAAATCTCGGATCAAGTGCAACAATATCTCCAATGTCGATTCCAAGCGCTCTTACATCTGCAGCATTCTTAACATCCTCGTCAAGAACAACAAAGGAGTTAGTATCAAAGTTTGGAACCTCCTTGTTAAGCTCATCCTCTGTAACATGTACAGAAGCGTTCTTTCTCTGAACTGTTCCTGTAATAACCTTGCCGTCTCTGGTATGAATGCGAACATTTTCGCGCTCTGAGTGGTAAGCATAAAGGCCGCCAACCTTGCATACCTTTATTGTTCCATCATCATTTATATGGCGAACCATCATTCCGATCGTATCGCCGTGAGCGGTGATAAGAAGCGGATTTCCCTCTCCGCCTGCCTCGATAATAAGTCCGCCCTTGTGCTGGGTGATGGTCTTAAAGCCCAGTTCCTCAGCCTCTTTTTTCAGATAATCCAAAAGCTCATGATACTGACCGGTTACAGAGTCAATTGCAAGCTCTGCCTCCAGTTCCTTTAAATATCTTTCTTCATTCAATTCGAATCCCATTGAAAACACCTTCCTTCTTTGATTTAGAATGTTTCACACTTGTATATTATACACTAATCAGCTGCCACTGAGGACGGTTCTAACCGTCCCCAATGACTCCAAAATTATTTACCCCCTCTTGCACACCAAATAGTTTAGTGGTATATTATATGTAGTAATGAAAACTACATCACGCGAGTTAGTATACTATTTAACAGCACACAGCTCGCATGCCTATATAAATTGGGGTTAGGAGGAAACTATGAATACTACAGAACTTAAGGAATACTTCAAAGAGCATCTTGTACCTGCTAAATTGTACAAAATCGGTGGACATCACAAGAACAGAATCTGCCTCGACAAAACAGAGAACGGATGGCAGGTATTCTTCCAGGATAATAAAGATAAGATTGGAGTTATGAACTTTGTGGATGAAGCTTCAGCTTGCAACTCCATGAAGGACGAGCTCAGAAAGCTCATGGAGCAGCTCTATGGAATCACATGGGCTCCTGCAAAGTAAATAGGAAAATCAACAGCCGCTCGCGACTAAGTCGTGGGCGGCTGTTTTAGTTTTGCTGTTATCCTATTGTTATGCTTTCTAAAACTTTCAGCGCATCCTCTGCACTTGTGTTGTCATGGTTGTAGATGAACATCACTACACACAGTCCGCTCGGTGCTTCTGTAAATGCAAATTCCACTCTGAAGTTTTCGTACTTACCAACATAGTGGTCATAAATTACGCCTGAAGCAGAGATGCTCTGGCAAGTTGGGAAGTTATAATGCTTAAGTGACAAGCTTGTCCAGCTAAGGTTCTTTTTTTCACTTGGACATATGTCTGAAATTATCGCCCTCTCAATGGCTCTGATCTCGTCCTTTTCATCTTTTTCTTCTACAAAAAAATCGCTGTCAAAATAAAAGATTCCAAAAACCGCATCGCCGTTTAAATAAAGCTCTCCATCATTTTCCTGATAGATATGAGGGTTAAAGATTTCCGCGCCATCAATCTCTGCCATGGAATCAGGAATTTTGTAGACTATCTTTCCATCAGCGATGCTCTTTTGTTTGCCTGAAAAGCTCACTGCTGTATTTGTAACTTTCTGGTGGTAATCGTCGAGGTCAAGCTTTACTTCACCTTTTGACATGCCTGCTCCCATAATTGGGAGAGTTAAAAGAAAGACCAGCATCATGCCAATTATTTTTTTCCCATTTATCTTCATGCTATCTGGTCTCCTTTGTGCTGAAAAAGATTCCCATTTCATTCAGAGAATCAATGACACTTTTCATTGCCTTATAATCCGCGTAGTCATCTGTCACAGTTACGGACATATTCTTGGAGTAGGCGTCTTTAAAGGCTTTTTCAAAAGGCTTTCCGACCACCAACTGATTATTGACATAGACAAGGCTTCCTGAAACCTTGACTGTCAGCTCGTTCTTCGTCTCGCGAACTGTTGTAACAGAAGGCTCAGTAGATACCTTTTCCTTATTCTCTCCCTCTTCCTTACTCAGCTCCTCCGCTTCTGCCACTATGCTGTTTCCATTAACCAGCATCTTCATGTTAACAAGAGGCTTGTCCACATTTCTAAGCTGCAGGTCTAAAAGCTTTGCGCCGATAATAAAGGGCTGCAAAGTCACAAGCAGAATTATGAATATCCTTCCAAGTCTCTTCCTGTTCATTAAGGCTCTTGTTTCTCCTGAATTTTTCCTTCTTCAATGCCAACTGCAAGCACCAGCTCCCTGACTCTTTCATAGGTCTGCCTTGTGGCATAGTTATCTATGAGCAAAACCTTATCGCTCCTTATAGCGCCGTCTTTCACGGCCTCTTTTGCCTGTTCAAAATCGTCGTAGTACTTGTTTCCAACCTTCACGCTGTCTGTCAAAACCTCGATGACAAGCGTGTCTTTGTCTATCTCCCGGTCCTCTTTTGGCTCGCTCTCTTCAAAGGAAGCCTCCTTCAAAAAAGGCATCTGCTTATCAGCTCCGATCATGATTGCCAGCTGCTTTCCGGAAAAAAGCACGCAGACTATAATAATTGCTGCGATAACTCCGATGGTAGAAAGAAAAGCCACTGGCTTAACATTTTTCCTAAAGGTGCTGTTTCTTGGACAGATCTTAAAAAGGATGCTTATACAGACGAGTATTACGACTATACCAATAGCTAACTTCATACTTACTCCCGAATTAGTTTCCGATTATATACAGATTGCTGTACGTCTCCCGAAGAGCATTTATCTCTTTTTCCAGGCGCACGTGATCTCTGTAAAGAATGTCGTTGTCATCCAGCGTAAGGAGCACCGGCATTCCTTCCTTATCCTCCATAAAGGAGCTTATCTCCTCCGCAAACTGAGTGTAGGCCTGAACCTGAGTATCGGGCGTTATGACAATATCCTCGATAACGGGTTCCTCATTATATGCAAGCTTTATATGTCTTGTCTTCGGATCATTTTTCTCATACTGAGCATAAAGAGTTATGTAGGCAACCAGCCGCTCTTCGTTTTCCGCCGTTTCCAGCTGCGTTTTCATAACCTTGTTGTCAGCTTCCGTCTCTTCAAGGCTGTTCTCAAGTGCAGCAATCTGTTCCTCCTTCGATTCGGAAGTTAATGACTGCTGACACATCACAACCATTAGGACTATGAAAATGACATCAAGTAAGGGCGTGAGATCTATGTCCGGTCCGATTTTCTTGTTTCTTCTTCTCATCTTTTCACCATCTCACTGCATCTCATACATTCTGTCGATTTCATCAAAATCTGTCTCTATAGCATTTACCATCTGGTCAGGCTTTATCGATGCATATATTTTGAGCACAATTGCAAATAAAAGACCGATGAGAGTTGAACTTAAGGCAGTTGAAAGAGATGAATACAAAACCTCAAAGTTCTGCTCCTTGACTGCTGCAAGTCCCGGAATAAGTCCAAGAATCGTTCCAAGAAGTCCGATCAAAGGAAGGACTGAAATAAGGCTTATGTACTTTATATAACTGATGTTCAGCTGATTAAACTCCTTGCGAATCGGCTCGTGCTTTTGTCTGTTAAAGGTCACAGTGGTGCTCTGCTCAAGATTTCCTTTTTCATTTTTCCTGACATCGGAAACCGTGTTGTTATAAGCATTTCCTGATCTTTCCTTGATCTCATTCATGTGTTTGTTTACAACAATAAGATTGATCAGGATAATGATTCCATAAACAATCGTAAGCCCGTCGTATACTAATTCAAATGCACTTAAGTTTTTAATGAACTCAAAAATGACTCCCATATGCTTATCCTCACTTGCTCTTGGGGCTGGAAATGCCCTTATTATTCTGTACCGGTGCGATCAGAACCTTGCCGGTTCCTCTGTATACATTGACAAAGCCTTCCCCCGCTGCCATGGAACCAACCAGGGTCGGTGTGGTCCTCTCCACAGTGAACTTCAGATTTGTGGACCAGGCAATTGCCATATTTCCATCTATCTTAAGAACGTCGTCGTCAAGATTTACCTCTATCAGCTCGCTCCTTGGAACCGGACTCTCCAGTGCCACAATTCCTGCTCCTGTAATACTGGTGTTAAAAAGCCCTTCGCCTCCCAGAACTGCAGAGGATACGGTAGTTCTTGCAACCACCTTAAGAGTCACACTGTCCTGACAGGCAAGGAACATGCCATCCTCAATTGTAAGATTTCCCTGCCAGTCCTCCAGGTCCTCAAGGATTATATATCTGAAGGTTGGCTCCAGCACCAGAATGCCTTCTCCTGTGTAAAGTGGCTTGATTGCTGATTCGCCTGTAACCTTGCTTCCCACAAACTTTTTTACCAGGTTGCCAAGACTTGAGATATCGGTTCTCGCATCAAGATCTCCCATCATCAGCTGCATACTGCCCTTCTGGGTGATGACTCCCTCGGTGCCGTCAAGCTGCGCAACAAGCTGCCTCTTCCTGACATCCATCATTGAGGCAAAATACGCTGTTTCAGCCATATCAGGCTCAACCGAAAGATCTCTTTCGTACTCGATGACTGTAAATATTCCCTTTTGTAATGTGATTTTTTTAGCATCAGACGGATTAAAAAGATTTGTAGTGATCATTCTTCCTCCAACATGCCCCTAAATTCAGAATTCCCCTACGTTCCATTATATAATAAAATGCAGTGCATAAAAAGGGACGGTTCTTTACTGCTTTCATTTGCTTTCATTGAAAAGGCCCCTCCCGAATCACTCCGGGAGAGGCCTTTCCTTTGTAGTGTGTATTAAAGGTTCTTCTTTACAATCTTAAATTTAACTGTCTTGGTTCCGGAATAGTTTCCAACACCTATGATCTTCACAGATGCTGTACCCTTCTTGATGTTCTTCTTATAGGAAGTCTCATCGATCACGAAGTCTTTTCCGTAAACAAGCTGTTTTCCTGTGCTAAGGTTCTTGCCCTTATAGATGATGAATACATTGCTAAAGGACTCTGATTCAGGATCAAAAGTGATCAGGTCACCGGTATAAATCTGATTCGTGATCTTCGTCTTTGCACCGGAGATATCATTATCAGCAACGCGGTAGATCACTGAGTACTTGCCGGTGTATCTTCCCTTCAGTGTGATCTCTGCCTTGATGAAGATTCCTTCTGCTTCATAGTCAAGATCAGGATACTTAGCCCTCAGATACGTATTCAATACCTCATTCTTATCTGCAGCTGTGATCTCTATGAAGTTTACAGCATCGTCGCTGATGTAGTAAGTAGCAGTCTTTTCGTAGTCTGTGCCCTTTACAAGCTTCTTGCCTGTATCAGCCTGAGTTACCTTAGGCATCTTGAGGAATTTGCTGACCTTTGTATCGTACTTAACCTTGTGAGTCCTGTCGGCTATGGTAAGTACAAGGCTTCCATCCTCGTCCTCGATTTCTGCCTGGGTTACCTTAAAGTTCTTAACTACTGTGCCCTTGAAGTTTCCTTTACCCTTGATGGTTGCTGTAGCATCAGCTGCTGTTGTCACATTCTTGTTCTTCTCATAGGTTACTGTGTAATCTACGCCCTCAAGAAGAGGCTCACCCTTGTACATAGCAGTTACTTCTGCCTTTGCTCCGCCTTTTTCGTATTCTGCGGATGCAGCGCAGTCTACAAAGCTGTCATCAAGATCAGGATCTCCCTCTATAAGAGCAGCTCTGGTTATCTTATAAGAAACCTTCTTGGTGCCCTGGTAGATTCCGCATCCCTTGAATACCATGGTGGCTGTTCCAACCTTGGTATTATTCAGATAGTAAACGTAGTAATCATCACCCTCTACAAGGGCCTTTCCGTTAAGTGTAAGCGAGTAGTCAGTCTGAGGAGCTCCGAAGTAGTATGTAGGATCGAAGGTCTTGTCTGAAACGCCGCCAATAGTTGCCTTTGAAATTGATGTTCCCTTAATGGTGAAACTTATCTTCTTGGTTCCGCTAAGTTTTGTGCCTTTGCCGGTAACTATGAGATATGCTTTTCCGATGGAATAATTATCAAAGTACTCTACTGTATAGTCGTCGCCTTCTACATAGGTCGTTCCGCCCTTCGTTACTGTTACCTTAGGCTCAACTTCCTCTATGAAGCCTTCTGCATCCTGAGTGAGCACATAGGTCTTCTTATCGATACTTACCTTTGCCTTTGACAAAAGAACTGCATCTTTGGACATTACTACTTTTACAGCTCTGGTTCCTTCGAAGTTGCCTGTACCTGTCAAAAGGATAACGTAGGACTTAGTAAAGTCTGTGGTCTCTTCCGGCTTCTCATCATAAGCCTCGGTTCCTTCAACGCAGTATTTCACTGTGTAGTTCTTCTTTTGAACGATCTTGCCGTTTCTCTTAAGGACAGGAGCCTTCTTCTGGGCATTTCCTGTCTCCTTCAGATAAAAATCAGCTGCTGAGAACTCACTGTCAAATGAGATATCTGCAGGAACAATGTTAAAGGTATCTCTCTGTGTTCCCTTGTAGTTGCCTTTACCTTTTACTGTTACTGTTGCTGTTCCGACATTAGTGTTCTTTGTGTAAGTTACAGTGTAATCAACGCCTTCTGTAAGAAGGATTCCTGCGCTGTAAACGTTGAGGTTCGGAAGCTTGATCCTTGTTCCTGTGTAGATCTGATCCTCGACATTTTCAAGGACAAGGTCATCGCTCATGATCTCGCTCTTTGCTGTCAGCCAGATAAAGATATCATGCTTCTCATAGTTGTAGCAGTCAAAGGTTACGGTAAGGAGACACTTACTTCCGGGCTCTACTTCTTCTTTAAGGCTGTACTTAAGGGTTCCGTCCTCAAAAGCTCCGATCTCAGGAATTACCAGTGCTGATGCAAGAGTTACTATTCCTTCTGTCTTTTCATCAAGATTTTCAATCTTGCAGCTCTTATAGGTATCCTCGTCGGTGATACTGTCTAATAGGTTCAGAATCTCAGTGCCTGCAGTCTTTTCATTAGTAATATTAAGAGTCAGCCAGGTCTCTATAGCTGCAGCTCTGTTTACTGTAAGTGCGATCTGTTTTTCCGCAATAGCGAAGTTCTCCGTATCGGTTGGTGTAAATGTTACCCAGAATACTTCCTGTCCGCTCTGAGCTACAACAGGCTGGATAATATCTTCCTTCCAGGAGAAGGTTCCTTCAACCTTAACGCCGTTAACCTTTGCTTCGCCGCCGGTAAGTTCACTGTCACTTAAATAGTCACCATATGTGATCTCGGAAGGCACAGGAACTGTTGTGATAACGGGCTGACCTACAACGATCTCCCACTGTCCCGATGTTTCTCCGATACAGTTATTTTTACCTGTTACCTTAACTGTATAGGTTCCGCGTTGCTTTCCGGTTACCTTGCTCTCATCTGAAATAACAACATCAAAATCATCAGAGGTAATGGTTACAGCTTCATCGCCCGTGCCAATAACAACAGCTGAAACCTGTACTGTCTGGTCCAGTCCTGTATATTCAAGAGCAAGCTTTCCATCCGCATCTTCTCCGGCAAAGACTACGCGTCCACCGGTAAGTGTTGCAGTTGCGATGCTGTTTTCAACTTTAGCTACTGCTGAATCAGCATGTGTATCGTCTCCGTAGGCCATGTACCATACGTAGTAAGTACCTGCTTCAACAGCAGTCGGAACTGATGTGGTCCAGTTCTTAATTTCTGCCTGTGAGAATGCGTCAAATGTAGGATACGTATCACTGCTCTTAGAAACTGCGTAGTACATAGTTCCGTTTGCAGCTACTGCCTCACTGACAAGTGCCTGCTCCGCACCGGTGTAAACAAGGTTTTTAACAGCCACAGGTTCTGTTGTTTCCGTTGCCCTTGGAAGCACCTGATACTTGTAATCAGTTCCGGTAACCTCTTTTACTCCATAAGTATCATCAAGTAAATCTGCAGGATTTTCCTTGAAGCTGCCGCCCTCGATAGTTACTGTTCCGGGAGCTGTTGCTGTAGGAGCCTTATCATATCTTCCTGCTTTTATTATGATATTTCCTGTGTTTGCACTTACTATGCCCTTTACAGTTCCGGTCTTTCCTTCGCTGCTGTCAATGATAGTGAGCTTGGAGCCTTCTTTTGCAGTTATACCACCTGCTACTTCCTGGCCATTGAGGTCAAGAGTTATATCCATGTTCTCAGGTATGACGATATCGCCTGCTATCGGGCCATCCAGCTTGATAGTTGCCGGGCTTGTAAGACCTGCAATGTATTCGTTAATGCTGATGACGGTAGCTGTACTTGCACTGCCGACTTTAGCAGCATTCTTCATTGCTATAACTGTCAGAACTTTTCCCACATCGGTGGAAGCGATGACATAATCAGCACTTGTGGCGCCTGAAATCTGAACATCGCCACTGTACCACACATAGGAAACATTCTCAGGATCAGAAGGTGTTGTTGATGCTGTGATCTTTTTGCCTTCTGCAGTTTCTCCTGTAATAGTTACCGTAAGATCCGTTGTTACGGTTATCTTTGTTACTTCGCCGGGCTTTGTATTGTCGCTGCCCTTAGCGCGGGCCAGAACGTCATACTCCGTTCCCGGTAAAAGACCTGTAAATACAAGGCCATCATCTTCTTTTCCTGCTTCAGCAGATCTCCATGCATTGTCTGCAGGTGCTGCTTCTTTAGCCACAACTGTGTACTCGTATCCGGCCATAACCGGCTTAACAGTTATGCTTGTATCTGTAATAGTTGTACTGTTTGTCAGCTCTGCAGCAGTTATCTGTGTTGCAGTATTTGTCTTCTTTTCAACAGGTGCTGTAGGAGCTGAAGTCTGAGTAGGACGCTTATCTTCTTCGTAATCAGTGCCATCCTCTTTCTTTGTCTGGTATACCTTTACAGTTATTGTCTTGCCAAGGTCATCATCACTTACTGTATAGGTAGTTTCTGTTGCACCTGATATTTTTTCGTCACCACGATACCATTCGTATACAAGGTCTGTAGCGTCTGTGGTCGCAGTGAGCACGTCAGCGATTTCAGGAGCGCCCTGAGTTACAGCGCTGCCGTCACGGGAAATGCTGATCACCGGCTTGGTTTCGTCAGTAAGAGCAGTATGAGGATTATAGAAAACCATCATATACTTATAGCGGTCTCCGGTATAAGCTGCTCCCGAGCCTTTCCCACGCGAAGTTGTCGGAGGATTCTTATCATTATCTCCATAGAGAGCCATGCCAGTGCCAAGGGTCAAGGTACCATTATCATTAGCATAACGCCCCCTACCAATGCCTACAACACCTGTAGCTATCACAGTACCACCGTTGATGGTAACATTACCGCCTATTCCGCCGGTACTATATCCACCGCCGCCAATACCAGCACCATCTTCGCCACCAGTAGCTGTCACAGTACCACCATTGATAGTTACAGTACCGCCTGCACCATTATATCCACCGCCAATACCGGCACCTTGTCTACCACCAGTAGCTGTCACTTCACCGCCGTAAATAGTAATTGAACCAGCTGAGCCACTATCACCACCACCAATGCCTGCCCCATATTCGCCACCATTAGCAATTATAGTGCCTCCATGAATATAAACTATACCTGACGTACTTTCATTATTACTACCGATGCCTGAACTTGGAGAATCACGCTCGTCAACAATGTCGGAAGCTATCAGCTTGCCCATATTATCGCCGTCACTCTGGGCAAAGATGTTCAATGTATTTTCGCCTGTTACCGCAATTCCTTTTTTAGCAGTAAGAGTATATCCGTCGCAAAGGATGAGGTTAGCTGTGCCACTAACAATGATTCTGTTGGCAACTTCTACTGTAGAGCTAACCACATACCATTTTCCGTCTTCAAAAGCTGTAGTACTGCCAGTAACCACTTTATATGACTGGCAAGGCTCTGTGGCTGCAACCACAGCCTTGCTGTCCTCATCCCATGCCATGTAGGGCACTGGATCAAGCGGAATAGGTTCTATCTTAACATATTGCTTTGTAGAAGTCGTACCTGAAACATCAGTCCAATTGATGTTGTTATCGGTCTCCTGCGCCATTCCTGTTATAGTGCCCGAAATGGCCTGGCCGGCGGTACCACCATTACAGGGATCTCCGCCCATTAAGATAGCGTTACCTCCATTAACAGTGATGTTACCATCTATACCAACACCTCCGTCGGCGCTTGTTGAAGCGCTGCTATGTCCGCCTTTCACTGTGACAGTACCACCATTAACGGTAACGTTGCCTTTTACACCAACGCCGCCTGTGGTAGCTTCGCTGTAGCCACCACGCACTTCTAGCTCTCCGTTGTTAACTACAACATTACCCTCTACTCCGATGCCACCAGTTTTAGTTTCAGAGTCGGCACCACCTATGACTACAGAACCGCTATCGACGATGATTTTTCCTTTCAGACCGGTATTACCGTTCCTCCCAGGATACGCGCCATAGATTTGCATTGAACTATAGCTTTCACCTAAAACGGTCAGAGTATGGCCATTTGTGTTAACACCGTTGTAGACGTACAGCCAGCTCCATGAGGAAATTGTCACCGTTACATCAGCACCAAGCGTAAGCGTGCCAAGTCGAACATCATCACCATCAATAGTTTGGTCTTCGCTCCATGTTACATCTGGATAGCTTGAAGCATACGCCGGCAAACTCATGCTTGGTAACAGCCCAAGCACTAGTGCCAGGCCAATTAAAAAGCCTAAAATTTTTCTCATCTTCTTTTCCATAAGCTGTTTCTCCTTTGTTTTTTACAGCTGTTTTAGCCGCCGAACCCCCAGATCTATATAAAAACCGCCGAAACAAACAGGGCAAAAGCCCCGCCTGATCCGACGGTCATCCATCACGAATATACGAATCCATTCTTCCAGCCACAAAATTATGTTTTGTTTTCATTCGCGTCTCATATCTTTTTTAAATTAAAAAATTCTACATTTCGTTTATTCCGAAACGTATAGTAAGTATATCAGAAGCTTATAATCCTCCTATAAAATAGTCATTAAAATTTCATTTACTTTTGCTTATAACGATATAAACTCCTGCACGTATGCAGGAGTTCACAATATCATATAGATATTTTAGGCTTTCGTAGTTCTTTATATATTTCCATCACCTGATCTAGTGGATATTTGCAAAAATCAGCAATCGCTTCCGGGTTTTTACCATCATTAAGCATTTCTGTTATTTTCTGTTTATCTCGAATTGCTATTGCTTCTTCTATAAACAATTCTCTTACTTCCGCTTCGTTATACTCTTTATCCAGCATTCCCTCGACCTCCTGCCTGTTCATGCATAGAAACTCACGTATCTGAAAATCCTTTGGCATGGAATCCATAGCTATCTTTACTGAAGACTGCAGGTCATGTCCGTTTTGGTTTGTTCTGACATTGTCTATGAACCACGCATATTCCTCAAGTGGCTTACAGTAATGCATCAGCTCTTCATTCCTGCCATAATTGATATTAAGCATCCTGACAGTCACTTCAATATCCGCCTTATCTCGGCTTTCCTCTGAAAAAGAATTACTGAGCCTGAGGATCACTTCATCTTCAGCATCCTTTTCGCCGTTATAGAAAACTACCAGTCTAGGCGTCGGAAGCTTGATAAGACTTGTTCCATATTTATTTAGCCTCTTCTTTGATACATATCCGGAAAACAGATCAGCTACGTACTCAAGCAGCCTTAATGGCATGTTTGGGTTGAGACTTGACTGGTGCTCATACACACTCATTATGTCATAGATTATAAATGACGTGTCGTTCTTCATGCCCAGATACAGCACATCACTTAATGTATTGAACTCAATCTGTGAAGGGTCATCATAATTTGAGCCATTTACTGCATTATATAGACTCAGCGTCCAGTCCCTGTTCTCCTCTCTGCCAAAGATAAAGGTAAATAATCTGTCCTTGTACTTTCCGTTTACGTTTGTTTCTTTTGAATCCATTACTATCTCCTTTAATTATAAATTTTGAAAAAAAGCCTTTCAAGGTAGTTTTCCTACTTTCAGTGAAGCAAGATTAGCAGCAGGTATGATGTCTGTAAATACATTTACCCGAATCTTAAGAAAGTCTGCCATTAATCTTAATAAAGCCTTAAGAAGTTAACGTGTAGATGATATTTTATGTGCGTTTTAGCAGCTTAAGTCACAGGAACGCAAAAAATGATCGTCCTAAAGCAGATTTTTTATAGCAATCGGAAACTAATGATTTATAATTAATCAGATGGGACGTAAAAATCTACTTTATTTGGGAGTTTAAGAAAACTATGAAGAAAACTGATTTAGAAGCATTACTTAAAGATTTATCCCTCGAGGAAAAGATCATGCAGCTGGTGCAGCTTCCGGGTTGGGCCTTTCAGGCAGATGCTGCTGTGACCGGTCTTGCGGATGCAACAGGTGCTGACAGAGCGAAAATGCTCGCTGGAAGCACCCTTGGAATCTGGGGCGCCGAGAGGGTAAGGCAGCTTCAGAAAAACTATATTAAGAATCACCCACATCACATCCCAATGCTCTTTATGCTGGATGTTATCCACGGTCACAAGACAGTGATGCCAAGTCCTCTTGGACAGGGCGCTACCTTTGATCCTGAGGTTGCAAGAAAAGGCGCAGCCGTTCAGGCAAAAGAAGCATCAGCAGACGGCGTTCATGTTACTTTTTCGCCTATGGCAGACCTCGTTAGAGATGCAAGATGGGGCCGAGTTGTGGAGTCCACAGGTGAGGATAAATTCTTAAATGGAAAAATGGTTGCAGCGATGGTTGAGGGATATCAGGGAGAAGACCTGAAGGACACCGACCACATCGCAGCCTGCATTAAGCATTTTGCAGCCTACGGCGGAGCTGAGGCAGGCAGGGACTACAACAGTGTTGAACTGTCAGAGCAGACTTTGAGAGAGCAGTATCTTCCAGCCTACAATGAAGGAATCAAAGCCGAAGCAAAGCTTGTTATGACCTCCTTCAACACCTTAAACGGTGTTCCATCTTCTGCCAACAAGTGGCTTATGAAGGATGTTCTTCGAGATGAAATGGGCTTTGACGGAGTCCTGATCTCAGACTGGGCAGCCATCACAGAGATTATGAACTGGGGCGTTGCACAGGACCTTAAGGAGGCGTCAAGACTTGCCATGGAAGCAGGCGTTGACATCGATATGTGCACTGAATGCTACCAGGATAATCTTGAGGCATTGATAAAAGAAGGCACGATCGACGAGGCACTTCTTGATAAAGCTGTTATGCGAGTTCTTGAGCTCAAGAACGACCTTGGACTTTTTGAGGATCCTTACCACGGAGCTGGCGAAGACAGATTTAATAAGGTCACTCTTTGCGATGAGCACAGAGAGATTGCAAGAGACGCTGTCAGGAAATCACTGGTTCTTTTGGAAAACAAGAATAAAGCCCTTCCTCTTACAGGAAAAAAGCTTGCCTTCATCGGCCCCTACGCTGATGAGCTTCACCTTAACAGCACCTGGGC
>JAEEGL012381718.1_pt1 | contig 23346 bp, 21 predicted proteins | sample 9134231 | NCBI WGS metagenome assembly JAEEGL01 (sample SAMN16246548, study PRJNA631951) | gut metagenome | biome: gut microbiome; feature: rumen; material: fiber-attached | host: Bos | place: Iran: Karaj | collected 2018-10
CTAAGCTCCGCCGCTATCTGTCCGAGCGCGGCAAGATCCTGCCCCGTCGGACCACCGGCACCTGTGCCAAGCATCAGCGTCAGATGACCACCGCCATCAAGCGGGCTCGTCAGATCGCTCTGCTGCCCTATGTAACTGACTGAGAAATCAGACTGCCCCGCAGCCGGACCGGCTGCGGGGCAGTTTCTGTATTATCAGAGTTTTTCGATCTCATCCGCTGCGGGTGCGATGGCGTCCACTTTTGCAAGCTCAAGAATGCCCTCGTCCATAGCCTGTGCGATCAAGGGATCTATCGGCAGCTTCGCAAGTACCGGCAGTCCCAGTTCCTTGCCCGCAGCATCAATTGTACTCTTTCCGAATACCGGGATTTCCTTTCCGCAGTCGGGACATTTCAGATAGCTGTAGTTCTCCACCAGTCCGATAACCGGTATGTTCATCATTCCGGCCATATTGACCGCTTTCTTTACGATCATAGATACGAGTTCCTGTGGACTGGTCACAACAACTGCTCCGTCAATCGGCAGGCTCTGGAATACCGTAAGCGGTACGTCTCCGGTTCCCGGAGGCATATCCACAAACAGATAGTCGATGTCCTTCCATACGACATCAGTCCAGAACTGCTTCACCACACCGCCCAAAATCGGGCCACGCCAGATTACCGGGTCAGTATCATTCTCCAGAAGCAGATTAATGCTCATGACATCTATACCGGTCTGGCTGCGGATAGGCAGCATGCCCTCCTCCACTCCGTTTGGTCTGCCCTGGATATTCAGTGCCTTGGGAATAGATGGCCCGGTGATATCCGCATCAAGCACGCCAACCTTGTAGCCTCGGCGGCTCATTTCCACAGCAAGCATGGATGTGACGGTGGATTTGCCAACGCCGCCTTTGCCGCTGACAACGGCAATCACCTTCTTTACGCTGGACAGCGGATTGGCCTGAGCCAGGAGGCTCTCTGCCTGACGGCTTTCGCAGTCGGCACTGCAGGAGGCACAGTTATTATTGCATTCACTCATGATATTCCGACCTTTCAGGTTTTTGAATTATTATAATGCAGGTGAAACAGGAAGTCAATCCAAGTTGCCCTGTACCGCAGCCTTCACAAAAGCGAAGACCTCACGCAGCGTGTAGTTGATCCGGTAAAACCATTGGTCTGTATGGGCCGCGACGGGGCATGCGTCGATTCCAAGTGTTTTTCCGATGTATATCGCCCGCCGGAGGTGGAACTCGCTGGTGATCAGCGCTACCGGCCTGTCTGTACCGCCGCGTTCACGGATAATCTCCAGGCTGTAGGAGAGATTCTCCCGGGTGGTCTGGCTGTTCGGCTCCATCAGGAGACGTGCTTCATCCATCCCCATCTCCAACAGTGTCTCATACATGCATTCCGCCTCTGATTTCGGTTCAACGCCCCCCTGCCCGCCGGACAGGATCACTGTTACGTCAGGATTCCTGTCAACGAGTCTTTTGGCTGCCCTGAGCCTCTGCAGCATGATCCTGGATGCCTTGCCGTCCTCCCGTACCGCCGCTCCCAGCACAACGGCATATTCCGCCTTCTCTGCACGTGGCCAGTCTGTTTTTCCAGCACTAGTTATAAGGCTCATGGCGCTAGTCAAAACAATCACCCCCGCGCAGGCTGTAAGGGCAAGAATCCGCATGAAGTTCTGCCCTTGGGTTCCGAGCCGATAAAAGAGACACTCCCAGAGCCCAATTAAAACTCCCAGAAGGAGAAGCACTACACCGGTCATCTGCATATGCACCGGTGCAGCCAGCATTCCGGTCCCGCTTATGAGCAGCATACCGGACAGGATAAGCATTCTGCGCCTCATCTCTCAAGTTCCCCCGAAAGCGCTTCCCACTTTGCATAAAGTTCAGCCAGCGCCTGATCTTCCAGCGCTTTCTCATCCATCAGCCGGCTCAGCTCCGCATAATCTGTTGCTGCTGCCTGAATTTTCTCATCATATTCCGAAAGCAGGGCTTCCTGTTTGTCGATTTCACGTTCCAGTCTCGCAATCTGCTTCTCCAGGTTGCGGGTACTTTTTTTCTTGGCAGCCTCAGGCGTAAGCTCCCGGTGCTTTTCCTGTCTTTCTTTCTTATTCACACTCTGGGTCTGGACGGTTTCCCGCTGCTTCATTGCTCTGTACTGACTGTAGTCTCCCTTGAAATCCAGGATTTTCCCGTCTTCAAGCTCCCATATTCTGTCGGCGAACTGGTCGATGAAATACCGATCATGACTGACAAACAGCAGTGTTCCGGGGAACTCAGCCACTGCGTTCTCTATCCATTCCCGGGAGGGAATATCCAGGTGGTTGGTTGGCTCATCCAGAATCAGAAGATTGATCTCCTCATCCATAAGCATGCATAGCCGAAGACGGCTCTGCTCACCGCCGGACAGGGCAGATACCGGCTTGAAAACGTCCTCCCCGGAAAACAGGAATGCTCCCAGCCGGTTTCTGGCGGTCTGGGTGGAATAGTTTTTCCCATAGATCACCGTATCCAGAACGCTTCGCTCAGGGTGGTCAAAATGTATGATCTGAGGAAGATAGGCCTTTTTAACCGACGGGCCGTACCTGATCCGGCCTTTATCGGGACATGCCTCCTGCATCAGAAGCTTCAGAAATGTGGTCTTTCCCGTCCCGTTGTCTCCAAGCAGTGCGATATGCTCCCCACCCTCAACCAGCAGGTTCACATCCGAAAACAGTGTCCGGTCTCCGTAGCCCATGCTCAGGTCTTTGATCACTACGACCTCGTCCCCATGGAAGTCCTTCTGGCCAAAGGATGCATGCATGGTCTTGTCCCTGGTGGGACGCTCGGTCTTCTGTATTCGGTCAATACGGCTCTGAATACTCATGGCTCTGCGGTATAGGCTGCGGTTGTTGATGCCCCAGCCTTTCATACGTTCCATGGTATAGGAAAGCTGGGCAACTTTGGCCTGCTCCTGCTCGTACTTCTTGAGTTGAAGCTGGTATCGTGCCTCTTTTTCCTCAACGTAGAACGAGTAGTTACCGGAGTAGTATTCCGCTTTCCCACCCCGAAGCTCAATGATACGGTCCACCACCCGGTCCAGGAAATACCGGTCATGGGAAATAGTAAGCACGGTGCCCTTAAACTTCAGCAGGTATTCCTCCAGCCACTCAACGCTTTTCATGTCCAGATGGTTGGTGGGTTCGTCCAGCAGCAGAATGTCCGTCTCCTCCAGCAGAAGTCTTGCCAGGTTTACACGTGTTTTTTCCCCGCCGGAGAGCATGGAAAACAGCTGTTCCCTCATATCGCGCGGAATTCCAAGGCCGTTGCAGATCTTGTCCACATTCACATCCATGTCATATCCGCCCCCCACCTGGTACCTCGTGGAGAGTCTGTCATAGTCACGCAGGACAGCATCAGACGGGTTCTCCCCCATCTGCTTTTCCAGCCGTTCCATACCCCGACGGATTTCCTCCAGTTCCGTAAACGCCCTTCGGAGTACCCGCTCCACAGTATAGTCCGCAGGATAGCGGGGGATCTGGGAAATAAGTCCGATCTTTTTCCCGGGGGCGATGATTACATCCCCGGTATCATAACCGATCTCATCACAGAGAATCCGGAACACAGTGGTCTTTCCCGCGCCGTTTTTTCCTAAAAGGCCAACGCGTTCTCCATGCTGAATCTCAAAGGAGAGGCCGTCCAGAAGGTTTTCCCCCACTTTAAAAGCCTTGACCAGATCTTTTACATAGATGTCTACCATAACAACGTTCCTTTTTGATATGCGCTCGTCAGGCAAATCCGTCCTGTTCTGCTGTAGCCGTTACCTCTTTCAGAAGTTCCTCGATCAGCTGGTTGACTGTATCCGGATCATCGGTGTTGGAGTTGTGTCCGGCACCCTTGACCCATGTAATCGGAATGCCCGTGCTTCTGTGCCACGCTCTGTTATACCGGATACACGAGCCCGCGTGATCCTTTTCGCCGCAGACCAGACGTGCGGGGCACCGGATCTCATAGGGGAGATCCGCCTCCATTGCCTCCGCCAGCATTCGGAATCCATGTCCGGAAATCGCCGCATACCGATCCTGTGCGCCGTCGTATACCAGCATTATTTCCCTCATCAGGCTCCTTCCGTACTCTGTTTCTGCCACTCCGTTGGTTCCGGACCTCAGCAGCGCCTTCCATGGATAATGACGGTATACTGGTTCCATCTTCTTCAGAAGCCAGATTTCGGCAGCTGTGACATACTTTCTCTGCAGCGGTGCTGAGTCAATGGCAACAAAGCCCTCAAGCTTTTCCGGAAAGAGCTCCGCATACATCTGGCCGACGTAGCCTCCCATGGACTGCCCCACTATGACCGGATGTTCCATCCCCTCCTGCCGAAAAATATCGTCCAGCCAGACAGCCTTGTCCCTCAGTTCAAAGGAAAGGTCAAAAGGCCAGGATGCTGCATGGGCAGGGGGATCCCAGACGAGCACGCTTGTTCTGTCCTCAAAATATTCGATCTGCTTGTCAAAAAGCCTGTGATCGGCAGTCAGCCCTGGAAGGAAGGCAACCGATAAGGGTGAATTCTTTACATCATTCGTCCAGTAATGGATTGTTCCGCAGCGTGTTGCATAGGTTCTTTCTGTCATACAGCATCACTTCCTTTTATAGGACTTTACGGCTTTCAGTTTCAGGTTTTTATTTTATCAGATTCCGCCCGGCATTGCAAACTGAAAAGGCCGTTCCGAAGGATATCCTCCGGAACGGCCAGTATGCGGTCTGATCAGCCTCTTGTGTAGTTCGGCGATTCCTTTGTAATGGTGATATCGTGAGGATGGCTTTCAATGAGGCCTGCACTGGTAATGCGGATAAACTGTCCTCTGGCCTGGAGCTCTGGGATAGTAGCTGTTCCGCAATAGCCCATGCCGGAGCGGATGCCGCCCAGCAGCTGGAACACGGAATCAGAAAGACTTCCCTTGTAGGGCACGCGTCCTTCCACTCCTTCGGGCACCAGCTTGGAGTTGCCCTCCTGGAAATAGCGGTCTTTGGATCCCTTTGCCATGGCAGCCAGAGAGCCCATGCCGCGGTACACCTTGAACTGCCTGCCCTGATAAATCTCGGTCTCGCCGGGTGACTCTTCGCAGCCCGCAAGCATGGAACCCATCATAACGGTGCTTGCACCGGCCGCCAGAGCCTTGACGATGTCACCGGAATACTTGATGCCGCCGTCGGCAATGATGGGAACGCCGTATTTTTTGGCTGCACATGCAGCGTCATAGACAGCAGTAATCTGAGGCACACCGATTCCCGCAACCACTCGGGTGGTACAGATAGAGCCGGGACCGATGCCCACCTTAACACAGTCCGCGCCAGCTTCGATCAGAGCTTCTGTGCCGGCAGCTGTAGCGACATTGCCCGCAATGAGCTGTGCATCCGGGAACTGTGCCTTGATCTTTCTGACACACTCAAGAATGTTTCTGGAATGGCCGTGGGCACTGTCCAACGCCAGAACGTCAGCGCCCGCAGACAGCAAGCCCTCTGCCCGTTCCACCACATCTTCTGTTACGCCTATAGCGGCGCCGCAGAGCAGGCGTCCGGAGCTGTCTCGTGCAGAATTGGGATACTTCTCCGCCTTTTCAATATCCTTGATGGTGATCAGACCCTTAAGCCTGAAATCCTTGTCCACGATGGGAAGCTTTTCAATCTTGTACTTCCGCAGAATCTCGATGGCTTCCTCAGGTGTGGTCCCTTCCTGAGCAGTGACCAGATTCTCATGTGTCATCACTTCAGAAATAGGTCTGTCAAAATCTTTTTCGAATTTCAGATCCCGATTGGTGATGATGCCGACCAGCTTCCGGTCCTCCACACAGATGGGAACACCGGAGATGCGGTACTTGCCCATGAGGTTGTCAGCATCCTGCAGGGTATTGTCCGGAGCCAGGAAGAACGGATCGGTAATGACGCCGTTTTCTGATCGTTTGACCAGATCAACCTGCTCGATCTGTTCTTCGATGGTCATATTCTTATGGATAATGCCGATGCCGCCTTCTCTTGCCATGGCTATTGCCATTTTATGCTCGGTCACAGTATCCATGGCTGCAGAAAGCAGCGGAATATTAAGATGGATCTCCCTGGTCAGCTGAGTGTCCAGGGTAATCTGCCGCGGTACCACGTCGCTGGCAGCAGGGATCAGCAGTACATCGTCAAACGTAAGCCCTTCCTTAAGGAATTTCTGTGCGGGATTGTCATTAACCATCATGCGCGATTCTCCTTTCATTGATCCAAATTCCGTGTTTTTCCCCGATGAGGTTATTTATTTATTTTACTCCAAGACCCTGCCCTCCGTCAAGTCGGAAAATGAAGATAATTGAACAATTGCCTCAAAACGGCGTGCGCCGTCATCGCTGCACCCGTCCACATAACAATTGCCGTCCGTCAGGCAGCGGGAAATGCTGATGCATTCTCCGGGCCCGCACTCCAAGGAGTAGTTGAGCTGCAGTTCCGAAACATACCTTCCCTGCATTTCCGAAACAGTCAGTGCATCCATAATCACATCGGCGTATCGGGTGTTATTCATGTGGCCGTTGAGGTCCAGATCCGAATAACGAATCTCACGCAGATGGACGAACTGTTTTTCTTTCGGCGACTTGATCAGCTTCAGCTGCCTGTCCTTTACTGTCTCAGGTACTGGAGCGGAGGCAATGCAGTCAACGAGGCTGGGCCGCATCATCTTCCGGTTTTCTCTGTCTGCCACTACCCATGCCGAAACAGCCTCACCCACGCTTTGGCCGCCTGACGCCATCTCAAAGTCACGATAGACGATCAGTCCGCCTGCGCCCCTGTGCCAGGTACGAAATGTGATTTCTTCACCCATACGGAGAGGCCTTTCCAACCGGTACCACATACGGACCAGCAGCCATGCGGCATTGTACCGTTCCGTAAGAATGTCCTGATCCATACCCTGATTCTTTGAATGCTCCGTGGCAAGGTCCTGGAAAACAGCCAGCAGCGCAGAAGGCCGAAGATTTCCGAAAATGTCCACATCCGTGGAACGGATGGTGTATTTCATCTCATGGATTTCGTGCATGAATAATGCCTCCAATTGTCTTTTCGTGAAAAATCTGTTATGATACATTATACAAAACGGGAATCCAATAATCAAGGAAAGACGGTGAAAACATGGCTGAGCAGCTATATACCATTCCCATCAATGAAGCCTTTGAGGAATACGACGGCTGTCCCCTGTGCCGGCTGAGGCGAAAGCTGGAACGGCAGAGCCTGGAATACATCATGGGTGCCGCCATGATGGAACCTGACATCCGAATTGTCACCAACCGGCTGGGTTTCTGCAGGGAACATTTTCGCACTATGCTGGGGATGGGAAGCCGCCTGTCCCTGGCGTTGATGCTGGAGAGTCATCTCCAGTATCTCTGGGAGAACACACCGGAACCGGACAGCAGAGTCCCCGGAAGGCTGGGCAGGATCAGAAAGTATGATGGAGAATCGCCCGGAAGTGAAATGACCGCCCGGGCAAAAAGCTGCTACGTCTGCGCCAGAGTCACGGACTTTGAGAAGAAATGCGTCTCCAATGTGGTATATATCTATAAGAAGGACCCTTCCTTCCCTGACAAGCTGCGTGCCCAGCCCTATTTCTGTCTGGAACACGCCGGCGCACTCCTGGACGCCGCAAAAAGCGAACTGTCTGAGGAACGATATCTGGCGCTGTCCCGGGATCTGCTCAGCAAGACCAGAGAGCATCTGGAAGAACTGAAGCGCAACATCACAGGCTTCTGTCGAAGCTTTGACCATGAAAATGCCGGCAAGCCCCTGACCCCGGAAATCCGTGGTGCAGTGGATGCCGCCGTGCAGTTTCTGTCCGGAGACTTCGGCGATAAATGAACGGCATCTTCCGCAGGAACGGACTGTAAGCGGTTAACTGCGGGAAAGGCAGCATAAACGTATACAGGCGCCCCGATCACCATCGGGGAGCCTGTATACATTCATCAACGGGTCTCCAACATGCGGAAGTAGCGATACAGGGGCGTCAGTATGGAGAACGCTTCAGCAAGGCGGTCCGGAAGCTCCGGGGAAAACAGCTCCTCGCCAACGGGGATGTCTGTCCCCACATAGCAGTTCTTGAGCTGGTACCATCTGTCAGTTTCCGGGCTTCCTCCCTCCTTGGGCCGCTTATACCGTGAGGATTTGTCCTGATACCCGTCAAGCTTCAGGATCGGTTCGATAATATCAGCAAATTCGCCTGGCGCTTCCGTCATTCGCTTCCGGTGGGCCTCCATCAGAGAAGCTTTCGGCGCATAGTCAATAAAGCCGAACTGCCCTCCCTCCGGTTCGATCTGGAAGAACAGGGAAGGATGCTCGCTCCAGAAGGAATTGTCCTCCCGGATTACAAACCACAGATAGTCCTTATATGGGACGCCGGCATAACGCACATCCCGATAGATCCTGGAGGCCTTTAGTCTGGTGCCCTCCAGCTGATAGCGCTTGCCCACCTCTTCCGCCAGGGCTACCATTGGGCGGTAAAGATGCTTTTCATACTCCGCTTTGTGGCTCTGAAACCATTCCCGGTTGTTGTTGAACCGGATTCCCCACAGGAAGTCAATTGTCTCAGGTGAGAATCCCTCAAACATAGCGCACCTTCTCCTCCAGCGGCTTCCGCTTCGGCGCATTGGGGGTCTCCGCGGGATAGCCAAGAGACACCACCGCTGTCACATACTGATCCCCGGGCACTTCCATCAGGGCAGGAAGCTTCTCCTCGTCATAGATGCCCATGATACAGGATCCAAGGCCTTCACCCCAGGCGGCCAGGCAAAGTGTCTGACATGCAATGCCCCCGTCAAACATCTCCCATCGATCACCCTTTCCCGTGGTAAAACTACCGTCACGCTCATAACCGGCACGGCCCTTTTTGGCGGTCATAACCACTGTCACCGGGGCGGTGGAAACAGTCCGTGCATTGTAGGAAGGCAGTGCCTCCATCAGTTTTTCCTTCCCTTCCGGGCTCTCCACCACAATGAATCCGGCAGTCTGTGTATTCTTCCAGGACGGTGCCATCTGGGCAGCTGATATGATCTTCTCCAGAGTATCCCGGCTTACAGTACGGTCGGGGTCGTAGGTGCGGACGCTGCGGCGTGTCCGGATGGCTTCAAAGAGTTCCATATTCAACATCCTTTCCATGAAAAACGAGGCGGTCTCCCGCCTCGTTTCATTCTGTGTTCCGATCTGCAGGTTTCCTATATTATATCTGCAGCATGCTTGAAAATCAAGCGGAAGGATCCCGTACCACCCCCAGGAACAGAGGGGATCCGTCCTCTGCGGTGATCAGGTATAGGAACGGCCGGTTCAGGTTCATTTCCACTGTAGGCAGTTCTTCCGGCATGGCACCTCCGGCCAGGACCGCCGCCATAGTATAGGCGGCCGCCTCCACACCATCCTCGTTGACTGCAATGTGGGTGCCCTGCTGGACCTGTCCCACATAAAGCGGCGTCTCAGCGGACATGGCGGAAAAATCTGCGGTATCAGGATTGAAGGCGTCCGTGACGCCCAGATCCCGAAGGATATCGTCCAGCCGGTAGGTGATGCCGGTTTCAAACTTCGGAACGCTCCAGACAACCTCCGCAGGCTCGTAATCTCCGTTTTCAAAGATTTCCCAGAGCTTCTCCTCCGAAAGCAGGTCATCCACATCCACGCCCTCGGCAGGCAGAACTACAACCATTTTTCCGGAATCCAGATAGAGGCTGCTCTTGGCATACTCGTCTGTTACAATTGCCTGGCCGGTAAGATCCGTGCGGTGCATGAAATCGCAGGAAATGGGATTGCCGGTCTCCGTTTTAAAGTCAGCCCGGCCCGTTTCTGACATGTCAAACTTCTCTGCCCACTGGGTCTTGTACCAGAGCGTGTTTACTGCTGCCATAACCGTATCCGGCTCAAAGCCAAGTGTCTCCGGTGAGGGGTGCAGCATACCTCCGGTCTTTTCCGAAATCCAGGTTCCCAGCGCCTCAGCAGACGCCGAATCGGTAAATTCCGCAGCATATACATCCGCGTAATAATCTGCAGATGCCCGGATTGCCCAGTCCATACTGAAGTTCACCGGTGCGCCCTGGCTGTCCGTTTCGTCAAGCCACAGAGAGTTTGCGATCCGCAGAATATTGACCTCGTTGTCCTGATAGTTCATCCGGTACAGCTTTCCTGCCTGATCCGCCAGCGTGTCAAGATCGCTCTGTCCCAGCAGTGAGAGCAGCTGATCACGGGTCTGCCCGCCGGCACCGGATGTTACTATCGCAAGTGTCTGATAGAGGCTCAGAGGTGAGAAGCATCCGCTTTCAGTACTGTTGCCCAGCACCCTGGCAGCGGTTGCGTAGGCAAAGGAGTTCAGCGCTGTTTTCGTCTCATCAGAGGTCTGGTTTTCCGCCCATACTGCACTGCGTCCCTCATAATCCTCATAGTCTAGTGACTCCGGATAAACAGTACCTGCCAGAAGCGTGGCACCTTCAATGACAGCCGGTTCCGTGACAGGCTCATAGGCCGCCTCTGCTTCTTCCATGACCATCGCATCCTCCGCGCCGAATTCTCCCGGTGCATCCGCCTCAGCGTTCTCCATCACAGCCATTTCGTCTTCCATATCTTTGGACGCAGCCGCTCCGGCTCCGCGGTTGAGGAACATGGCACCCGTTCCTCCGATGACAGCCAGAGCAAGGCATGCAGCCAGCGCATAAACCCACGTGTTTCTTTTTTTCTTCTTTCTGGGTCTTCGGCGGGAATCCATGACATACTGGTCTTCCGCCTCGCCGATCAACATCAGCAGATCAAAATCCGTCATACCGCGATTCCCTCCTGTTCCAGCATTGCCCGCAGCTTTTTCCGGCACCGGAAAAGCATGGAAGTAATCTGTCCCTCCGTCATGGAAAAAGCGGCTGCAATCTCAGCGATGGGTGTCATGTGCCAGTACCGGCGGAGGAACACGATTCGCTGAGTCTCCGGAAGCGCGGCCAGGAAACGGTTAATCGCAGCAGCGATTTCCTTCCGTTCTTCCTCGGTCTCTATCGTATGCCCGCCGGAAACGCAGTCACCCAGTTCCTCCAGGGCAATCGCAGTCTGACCGCCGCCCCGCTTTTCCGCATGGTTTTTTCTGTAGCGGGTAAGCGCCAGATTCCGGGTAATCCGTCCCAGCCAGGCTCGAAATACACCCGGCCGCTGAGGCGGTATGTTGTTCCAGGCCTGGAGATATGTGTCATTGACGCACTCCTCTGCATCCTCCTGAAGTTCCAGAATCCGCAATGCGATACCCCGGCACCAGGAGCCGTACTTCCGGTGGGTCTCGGTGATGGCTTCCTCATTCCGTGCCCAGTAGAGGTCGATAAGAGCTTGGTCTTCCATATAACCGCCTCGCTTTCCGCGTCCCTCATCTTAATAGACGCAATTCGATCAGGAATCTTGCATATTTGTTCTGCAGTTTTCGGAAGCGGCGCTTCCCTCAGATGGGAGGCGCCGCCTTTTTTATCCCTGCAGTTTTTCGAGACCCACTTCCATACGCCGAAGGGTCTCTTCACGTCCCAGCACCATTGCGATCTCAATGGCACCTCCAGGTGTGACGGTTTTTCCGGCGGCAGCAATCCGCAGAGGCCACATGACCTTGCCAATCTTGACTCCCTCGGATTCAGTCAGTGCATAGAGTGCGTCGTGAATGGCATCGTAGGTCCAATCCGCAAGTGAGGAAAGGCAGCCGTATTCCTTCCGGAGCAGATCCAGAGAGCTCTCCGTGGTTAGCTTGTTTTTCTTGTTGGTATACAGGCTTACATCGTACTCCGGCAGAGCATCGAAGAAATCAATCATATCCGGGATCTCGGAAAGCCGGTTCAGACGGGTCTGCACAAGAGCCGGAATCTGCGACTTGTCCGCATAGGGTGCCGTAACTGCACGGTCGATCCATGGCCTGGCCATCTCCGCAAACTTCCCGGGATCCAGTTCCTTGAGATAGGTGCTGTTGAAGTAATTGAGCTTCTCCATATCGAAGGCGGACGGGGATTTGGAGAGCCCTTCCAGTTCAAAGGCCGCAATGAGGCCGTCCATGCTGAAGAACTCCTGTTCCGCCAGTTCGCCCCGGGGGCTCCAGCCCAGCAGTGATACATAGTTCACCACCGCCTCAGGCAGATACCCCATAGCCAGAAGGTCCTCATAGGAGGGATCCCCGTGACGTTTGGACATTTTGCGGACACTGCCCGTTTCAGGATCACTGATCATGACGCTGGCGCAGTGGACATAGGTGGGAACCTCCCAGCCGAAGGCCTCGTACAGAAGATTGTACTTAGGCGCCGAAGACAGATACTCGCTGCCGCGCACTACGTGGGTAATACCCATCAGATGGTCATCCACCACGTTGGCAAAGTTATAGGTGGGAAGCCCATCCGATTTCAGAAGGATCTGATCATCCAGCTCGCTGTTGTCCACGGTGATATTCCCGTAGACCGCGTCATGGAATGTAGTTGTGCCTTCCGGGATAATCTGCCTGATCACGTAAGGCTCCCCTGCTTCCAGTTTCCTCTGGATTTCTTCCGGAGCAAGATGAAGGCAGTGCCGGTCATACTTTGCATTAGGATCATCCTTATGAAGCTCTTCCAGGCGTTCCTCCGTGCAGAAGCACCGGTACGCTGCGCCCTTTTCCACCAGAAGCTCAGCATATTTTCTGTAGAGATCCCTGCGCTCTGTCTGTACGTAGGGGCCAACAGGTCCGCCCACGTCAGGACCTTCATCATAGTGGAGGCCACAGCCGGCCAGGGTCCTTTTAATCACCGCGACCGCATCCTCTACCTTCCGTTTCTGATCAGTGTCCTCAATACGAAGGATAAAAGTTCCGTCTGCGTGTCTGGCAATAAAGTATGTGTAAAGCGCCGTGCGCAGATTACCCACATGCATGTATCCTGTAGGGCTGGGAGCAAACCGGGTCCGCACACAACCCCGGGGAATCCGCGCTTCCATCTCTTCAAAGAAGTTCATTTTCATTCCTCCTGTCTGCATTTCATTTAAATTATATTTTATCCCGACCAGTTGTCAAGAGAAAAGCCGATTTCTCTCCGTCGTACCCTGTCTTCAGGTGCGGACTGCGGTTCCCGGGTGCTCTTTCGGGGAATGCCGTCGGGCAATGCATCAATCCGTTCCGTCCAGCATCCATTTGACAATTCGAGAAAATGCCAATTTATCAATTGAAAAACAAATGATCCTGTGCTATGATACATTGGATTATGGTTACAATTCGTTACTTCAGAAAAAAGAAGGTTTTGAAATGGAAGAAAAAAAGGTACTTCTCTCGGGAATTCAGCCCAGCGGCGATCTGACGCTGGGATCCTATCTCGGTGCCATCAAGAACTGGTCCGGTCTCGCCAAGGAGATGGACTGCTATTATTTCATGGCTGACCTGCATTCCATCACTGTCCGGCAGAATCCTGCAGATCTCCGCCGCCGGACTCTGGAGCAGCTTGCTTATTATATTGCCTGCGGCCTAAGTCCTGAGGAGAACACCCTATTTATTCAGTCCCATGTGCATCAGCATGCGGAACTGGGATGGGTACTCCAGTGTTATACCATGTTCGGGGAGCTTTCCCGGATGACCCAGTTCAAGGACAAAAGTTCCAAGCATCAGGAGAACATCAATGCGGGGCTGTTTGCATATCCAAGCCTTATGGCCGCGGACATCCTGCTCTATCAGCCGGACTTCGTTCCAGTAGGAGACGATCAGAAGCAGCACGTGGAGCTGACCCGGAATATCGCGGTCCGCTTCAACGGGGTCTACGGCGATGTATTCAAGGTGCCGGAACCCTATATCCCGAAGGTCGGAGCAAGGATCATGAGTCTTCAGACACCTACTGACAAGATGTCAAAATCTGATCCTGACCAGAACGGATGCGTCTATCTGAAGGATGACAATGACACGGTCATGCGGAAGTTTAAACGCGCAGTCACTGACAGTGAAACCTGTGTCAGATTCGATCGCGAAAGTAAGCCTGGCATCTCAAATCTCATGGAAATCTACGCCGCCTGCACAGGCAAAACCTACGAGGAAATCCAGAAGGAATTCGACGGGCGAGGCTACGGTGAATTCAAGCCTGCTGTTGGCGAGGCTGTTCTTTCCGTCACTGCCCCCATCCGTGACGAAGCCAATCGTATTCTCAAGGACAAGACCTATCTGGAAAGCGTTTACAAGGCAGGCGCTGAAAAAGCCGGCTATATTGCCAGCAAAACTCTGCGTAAAGTATATAAGAAGGTGGGCTTTGCCGCCCGCTGAGAAAGGATGATTCCATGGCAACGAATCAGCAGCTTCTGGCTGTGGTGGTCGCCATCCTGGCTGCGGCAGTGGTTTCCTTCGCACTCACACCGCTGGTCAAGCGATTTGCCGTCCGGTTCGGTTTTGTTGACGTTCCAAAGGACGGCCGCCGCATGCACAATCGTCCGATTCCCACAATTGGTGGGCTTGCCATCTACGCAGCGTTCGTGCTGGTAGTTCTAGTTATGAGCAACATTTCCCGGCAGATGCTCGGCATCCTTTGCGGGGGAACCATTATTCTAATCATGGGCGTTTTGGATGACAAGTACGATCTCAACGCTCATCTGAAGATCGTCGTTCAGTTTGCCGCAGCTCTGATTCCTGTAATTCAGGGAACCGTCATCAGCTATGTCACCAACCCGCTCCCGGTTGGCAATCCCTATATTCCCCTGGGTGCCCTGTCCATTCCTATCACGGTAATCTGGATTGTAGCAATCACGAACGCCGTGAACTTTATCGATGGTCTGGACGGACTCAGCGTAGGTGTCTGTTCCATAAGCTGTCTGAGCATGTCGGTTATCGCTCTGTCGCTGGGGCAGGGTTCTGAGGCCGTGATCCTCGGTGCTCTGCTGGGAGCCTGTCTTGGGTTTCTGCCCTATAATCTCAACCCTGCCCGGATATTCATGGGTGATACCGGCGCCACATTTCTTGGCTTTATTCTCGCCTGCATGTCCGTCAGCGGGCTGTTTAAGCTCTACACGATGATCTCCTTCGCAATCCCAATTCTGGTGCTTGGCGTGCCTATCTTCGACATTACCTTCGCCACCCTGCGCCGGATCCATCATCATGTCAGCCCCATGCACTCTGACCGGAGCCATATTCACCACCGGCTCATTGATGTGGGGTTTAATCAGCGTCAGAGCGTGGCGATCCTCTATGTAGTGGCTTCCCTGTTGGGTGTCTTTGCCGTCATGCTGAGCACCAGTGGTTCCGGGAAAGCGCTCATGGTACTTGCCGCAGCTGTGGCAGTTGGCATCATCGCCCTTGTGCTGCTTTCTCAGAAAACTCCTCCGGACGAGAATTCGGCGTCTGAAGCGGAGGATCCGAATACTCCTCACGAAGACGGCAGATAGCGTACTGCCGATGCCTCCGCTGTTTCACTTTTGTTAAGGAAGAAGGTGCCGCGTCGCATGAAAATTCTGGTATTTTCCGATTCTCATGGTGACGTAAGCTCCATGGATCGGACGATTCTCATGGAAAAGCCCGACCACATTCTCCACCTGGGCGATTGCGTAAAGGATGCTCGAGCCCTGGAAAAGCACGGGATTCCTCTGACATGCGTCGCCGGTAACTGCGACTGGGGCTCTGGTGAACCCGAAGTGCTGACCCCAGTTTTTCGAAGCACAAGAATCTATATGACCCATGGCCACCTGCACCGGGTAAAAATGCAGTATCAACTGATCTTCTACGCAGGCCTGGAGGCAGAAGCTGATATTATTCTTTTTGGTCATACTCACCAGCCTGAGTGCTTCACCAAGGAAGGACTGTGGCTGATGAATCCTGGCGCATGCAGCCGCCGGGGAAGTTACGGTGTCATCATTCTGGGAAGTGACACTCCGGAATGCTGCGTCAAATCTGTACGTTAAAGGAGTTGCTGTCATGCTTCTGACCATCGATGTAGGCAATACCAACATGGTATTCGGAATCTATCAGGAAAAAGACCTGCTGGGTACCTTCAGACTCTCAACGAACTATACCGCCACTTCCGACGAGATCGGCATTCTGGCCGTTGCCTATTTTGAACGATTCGGTTATCATGCCGAGGATGTAAATGCCTGTATGATAGGATCCGTTGTCCCGCAGATCATGTACTCTCTTACCAGTGCTATTATCAAGTATTTCGGCGTGGCACCTCTTGTGGTGGGTACAGACGTTGATGCGGGTCTGGAATTCGACCCGCGGTGTTATGAGACCGGTCGGCTGGGCACTGACCGCGCACTGGACTGCATCGCCGCCATTGAGAAATACGGTCCTCCCTTTCTTGTCGTTGATTTCGGCACTGCTACTACCATCGATGCAGTAAACTCCGATGGCATCTATCTGGGAGGTACCATCGGACCGGGTCTGCAGGTCAGCCTTGATGCGCTGGTATCCCGTACAGCAGCGCTGCCGCGGATAGAACTTCAGATGCCGCCTACTGTACTTGGCCGCAATACTGTTGAACAGATTCAGGCAGGCATCATGGGCGGATATGTGGGCAATATGGAATACCTGATCCGGCAGACCAAGCTGGCTATGGGGCTTGAGGACGTCAAGGTCATCGCCACCGGCGGATTGAGCCGGATGATTGCACAGCAGACTGATCAGATTGATATTGTGGATACTACGCTGACGCTGGACGGTCTGCAGTTGATCTATGATCGGAACCGGGACGCCAAGCCAGTGGAAATCAAAAATGACATTTGATCTGCTTTACCAGCATCGTTTCCCGCCGGGCAATCCCGGCGGGATATTCATGTTTTTCTTTACTTTTTTAGCTAATCTTGTTATCATATTTTTTGTGACTAATCTGAGTTTTGAAATTGAGGGATTCCGATGAACCGTGTTGTGCGCAGCTTTCTGCTGTGTCTAATCTGTCTGCTGTTGTGCTTCACACCTGTCCTTGCTGCAGGAACCGTAACGGAGCAGGACGCTCCGGTGGCTGAGGATCTGTGGCTGAACGCATATTCAGCCATTCTGCTGAATATGGACACAGGCGAAGTGCTGTATGAATCCAATGCCGATGAGCAGAACTATCCGGCCAGTACCACAAAAATGATGACCGCTCTTCTTACTCTGGAGAACGGAGATCCGAAAGACATGGTTACTGTCAGTTCCACCGCAATAGACGCGATCCCGTCTACTGCTTCCCAGTGGGGTCTTGTTCCCGGAGAGGAGCTTTCCGTTCATCAGCTGCTGCAGGTGATGCTTGTAGTTTCTGCAAGTGAAGCTACTACTGTTGCCGCCGAATACGTAGCCGGGGACATTGAGTCCTTTGTGGAGATGATGAACGAACGGGCACAGGAGCTCGGATGCACCGGCACTCATTTTGTCAACACTCACGGATTCCCCAATTCCGAGCACTATTCCACTGCACGCGACCTGAGCAAGATTGCCATGGAGGCAATGAAATACGAAGAGTTCCGCGAGATCGTTGCCACAGCAGTCACCGAGATTGAGCCCACCAACTACAGCCGAGCTTATTCCATTACTTCCACCAACGGACTGCTGCCAGGCTCCCGATATCCGGAGTACGACTATCCCTACGCCATAGGTATCAAGACCGGCCACACCTCCAATGCAGGCTTCTGCCTGGTTTCAGCGGCAGACAAGGACGGACTTCGCCTTCTGAGCGTAGTAATGGGCACGCCAAGCCGGGAATCCAGCTTCGCCCAGACTATTGAACTGTTTGAATGGGGTTATGCAAATTATGATATTCTGACCTATGGCAAGACACCTACAGAAGGTCCTGCTATCGTAGATCCGACCACACTTGCTGCAGCCCCCGATGAAGAAGATGAGACAAGGGAAGATATCGTTCTCAGTCCATCCCTGTCCCCTTCCCCTTCTCCTTCTCCATCTCTGACACCTCCGCCTATTGAAACTTACTCATATACCGCCGCGCCTTCTGTCATACCATCCTCTGCGGAAGCCATCCAGGATCCCAGCCTGTCTGGCGACCCTGTGTCAGAAAGTCGTTATTCCCCTATGATATATTTCTTCGGCGCATTGTGTGTGATTGTTCTGGTTCTGATTGCTGCACTGATTATCCATCTTATCCGCCGCAAATAATAGATAGCCCCCCCCTCTGCCTCTGCAGAGGGGGGGGCTCTGTCTCAAGCCGGTTCATTACAGCGCCGCACCTGTTTGTAACTGCTTGATATCTTTTTGTCACTTTCCTCTTGAATGCCCCGGTCTGGTATGATATGATAATAATACTACACTGCAAGAAAAGAGGGACTGCTTTGAATTACGCAGAACAGGTCCTTACGGAAGTCCGCCGCGCCATTGTTGGCAAGGACGATATGATTCTCAAGACATTCCTGACCATGCTGGCGGGAGGACATCTGCTTCTGGAGGACAAGCCTGGCGTTGGCAAGACCACCCTGGCCCTGGCTTTTTCAAGGGCACTGCAGCTGGACTATAAGCGCATGCAGTTTACCCCTGATGTCATGCCTACTGATGTTACAGGCTTTACCATCTATAATAAGCACACCGGCGTCAATGAGTATCAGAAAGGTGCAATTCTCTGCAATCTTTTCCTGGCAGACGAGCTTAATCGGGCATCTTCACGGACTCAGGCAGCATTGCTGGAAGCCATGGAGGAAGGCCAGGTTACAGTAGATGGCGTAACCCACCCGCTGCCCCGCCCCTTCATGGTCATTGCAGCCCAGAATCCCTATGGCTCCTCCGGAACGCAGCTGCTTCCGGACTCGCAGATGGACCGCTTCATGGTCCGGCTGACCATGGGCTATCCCGCCCCGGAAAACGAACTGGAACTGCTTCGCAGAAAAGCCGACGGTAATCCTCTGGATGCTATTCAGGCTGTTGCTGACCAGTCAATTCTGGCCGCTATTCAGAATCAGGTGGCAAACACCTATGCCTCTGACGACATTTTCAAGTACATCGTGCGTCTGACTACCGCTACCCGAAATCATCCCGATCTCAGGCAGGGTGCCTCTCCCCGTGCTTCTGTTGCACTGGCATCCATGTCCCGTGCAGTGGCCTGGGTACAGGGCCGTGATTATGTTATTCCGGCGGATGTACAGTTTATTTTTACCGATACAGTTGCCCACCGCCTGCTGCTGACCCGTCAGGCAGAACAGGAGCAGAAGACCGGACGGGACATATGCAACGCAATACTTCAGAAAACACCCGCACCCCGGGTCAAGTGAGATTTCTATGCTGAAAAACAGACTGATCTACCTGATGGTGCTGCTGCTTCTGTGCCTGTTCCGCATTGCCTACACGGGATATGTTGCCGGCCTGCTGCTGGTGATCATGCTGATTCTTCCTGTTTTTTCCTGGATCATCAGTCTGCCAGGTGCGCTGTTTACCCGCTATGTACTGTCTGTGCCCGACCAGGTATCCCGTGGCAGCGACGCCGTCATTACACTTGCCCTGCGGCAGAGCCGGCTGTTTGCCACCGGCCCCGTACGAGGCAAACTGAAAACTGAATGCAGAGTCTCCGGTCAGACTACCTATCGCAAGCTCAAGGGTGTCTACGGAGGCTTTCCACTGGATACGGCCCATTGCTGCGTCTATCACTGTTCCTTCAAACGGTTCAGGTTGATGGACCTAATGGGTCTTCTTCCCATGCCATCCCATAAGCCTGCACCAGTCGATGTAGCAGTACTGCCCCTGCCTCAGGAGCCTCCGGAACATCCTGACTGGGCTGGCGCCAGCACACTTGTGAACAAGCCTTTCTCCGGCGGTGAGAACCCCTATGACCTGCGGGATTATCGGACCGGCGACACTCTTAAGGCCATTCACTGGAAAAAAAGCGCGGCGCTGGATAAAACTGTGGTAAAGGACACGCTGGAGCCGGCTGTGCGCATTGCACCCATCTGGCTTGACTGGGTCAAGGACCCTGATGAACGGGATGCCGCACTGGATCAGCTGGCCTGGTGTCTGATTTATCTGAAGCAGAACAATGCTGGTATTCTGCTTCAGTGGGTTGACGCACGTGGCCGGACTCAGAGCATTTACGCTCCTCAGGGAGAACTGGACGATGTTATGCCTCAGATTCTATGCCAGCGGGCAGGCATTCAGGTGCCCTACGCGAATCTGACAATACGGGAAATACTTCTTTCCGCCGATCTCAGAGGGGAGGCGTTGAAATGAATATCTCCCGTCATCTGCCCAAACTGTCCTGCAACATCATTCTCGTTGTCATGGGTGTCCTGGGCACGGTCTTCTGTGTTACCACTGCTTTCGGTCTGACGGTCAGCGTTTTCCCGCTGATTCTTGTCACCCTTGTGACCGCAGCGGCCTTTTCCGCATCCTTTCAGGAAAAGCGGCTGTTTCTTGTTCTTCTGCCGGTCCTGGCTCTTGTTTTGATTCTCGGAACATTTACCGGAGTGTTTTCCTCTTTAAGCCCCTCAGCACAGCAGCTTGCACACGATATCATTTCCCGGTTTTCCAGAGCCTATCCAAACCTCAGCTTTTCTATCCCGCCGGAGCCGGAGGGCTATTCCATTCAGGATTTCACTTTTATATTCTCAATTCTTTCTGTTCTGCTTTCCTTCTGGCTTTCCTGGGGAGTTGGCTACCGCTCCTGCCTGATCTGTGTAGCCGGCACTCTTCCCTTTCTTCTGCTGTGCGTAATCATTAACGATACGCCGCCTCATGTGGCTCCGCTGATTCTGATGCTCAGTTCGTGGCTGACAGTCCTGCTCGCCAGGGAACGGGTTAATGAGCCAGACGCCATGGACGCCATGCGGGTCAGCCTTATCCTTCTTTCGGTACTCCTGCTCCTGACTATTGTGGGCACGGTCTACCCCAAGGAAGACACCAGCTCACAGGAACTGCCTCAGCTGCTGCAGGAGCTTCTGGATCGGCTTCCCGGGCCCATGCAGGATGCTCTGTCCCGTGAGAGTACCGGCTTCCACCATGAGGAACTGGGTGCCGATACGAGTGAGATTCTTGACCTGACAACCCAGGGTATCCGGGACAGAAAGGATACCGTGATGCTGCAGATCAGCGGCACGGAGCCAGGCGTACTCTATCTTCGCGGTGCTGCCAAGGACATATATACCGGCTCCAGCTGGGAATCCCAAAATGACGCCACCATCGCGCAGAGCGTTTACGCCCATACCTCCATCGGAACAGCCTTCGGCAGTTCCTACCAGGCTGCCGTTCAGATATCCAACCTCCGTGAACGGGCCAACGTAGCATTTATTCCCTACGGCTTTATTACCTGTTCCGGCGCACAGGATATCACCGGAGACCTTCGCATTCCCTGCTCCGAAGATGACTATATCGCCTATTACTGGCCGGGCGTTTCGACAATGGATCTGACGCAGACCACAGATATTGAGAGTGCGGGATATGACGACTATGTCCGTAAGACCTGCCTGAATCTGCCGGACGGTGTTCAGAGTACGCTGTATGATCTTGCGCTCTCCCACGGATATGATCCGGCGCTCAGCGCCCTGGATACTGTGGCCTGGGTAGCTGAATTCGTCAGGAGTAACGGCACCTATGAGCTCAATGTCCCCCGTCAGCCCACGAATTACGACTTTTCAGTTTACTTCCTGACCGAAAGCCGGGCTGGTTACTGTGTTCATTTTGCCACCGCCACTGCTGTCATGCTGCGCGCCCTCGGACTGCCGGCCCGCTATGCATCGGGATATCGTGTGAATATTCAGGAAGCAGGCGATGTGACGGATGTCACCGATCAGGACACCCACGCCTGGGCAGAAGTTTACTTCGAAGGACTCGGATGGATCCCCATTGAGTCCACACCGGGCTTCGGGAATTCTGTATCTCTCCCGGAAGTTACCCACGAGCAGGAACCGGATCAGAAGGACGAAGAGCCTTCTCCAGAACCTTCTGAGGTGCCTCCTGAACCAACGGAAGAACCCGCCCCGGCACAGGAGCAGCAGCCGCAGCCGCAGCCTTCTTCAGAGCCGCAGCCGGAAGCATCCGGCGGCGGAGGCGCGCACAATGCGCTTCGGATACTTCTTCTGATTCCGGTACTTCTGGCATTGTCGGTTGTCTTCCTTGTACTACGGCACAGCATTGTCCTGCGGCGCAGAGCAAGATTGTTTTACAGCCGCAACAGAAACCAGGCTGTTATTGAACAGTGGGCACATCTTGAAAAGCTCAAGGTCTGGGGGGCAGAGACCCCTGATGGACTGGAGGCGCTGGCTCTGAAGGCCCGATTCAGTCAGCATGAAATCACGCCGGAGGAGCTGAACGGCTTCACCAAGGTAACCCGGAATATTCAGGGTGCTGTTGAAGGAAGCCTTACCACATGGCAGCGGATACGCTTCCGCTGGCTCCAATGTCTTGATCTTTATCGGGGATAATCAAAACCACTAGTAAACTAGTGGTTTGCTCAGGCCCTAGAAGGGCCAGTCTCTTGCTGGCCCCTCTAAGGGGCTTGAACGTTTGTCATCGCATCACTACTACGGGCAGCCACTCAAGTGGCTGTCCTTTTTTGCCTACTTCCTCTTTTCACCCGTAAACGGGTCCATATATTCCTTAATTGATACTTGATCTTCGCTGAAGCCCTTCTCCAGCTGATCTCGGATGTACTCCTGGATTATCCGTTCATTCTTCCCTACTGTATCTACGAAATACCCTCTTGCCCAGAAGTGTCTGTTTCCGTATTTGTACTTCATATTCGCATGCCGGTCGAATATCATCAGCACGCTTTTACTCTTGAGCGTTCCTACGAATTGTGCTACACTCATATATGGTGGTATACTCACTAGCATATGTATGTGATCTGGACATGCTTCTGCTTCTTTTATCTCCACTTTCATTTGATTGCACAGTTTTCTCAGTATCGCCCCTACATCTGCTTTTATCTGGTTATAGATGACTTTCCGTCGATACTTTGGTGCAAACACTATGTGATACTCACAGCGATAACTCGAATGCGCTGTATGCTTCACCTCGTTCTTCACTTGGCAATTACCTCCCTGTTAGTCTTTGTGATGCGGTCGCCAAACCTTCACTTATTCTATCAGGGAGGTTTTTGTTTTTGTACTATAAGTTCTTTTATTCACCCCTAGTTGAACTAGGGGTTTATTGACACTAAAGTGCCAGTTACAAAACACAGCGCGGTTTTCCGCGCTGTGTTTTTTGGTTGTATGTTTTTTACGATTGGTTGTAACCGCTCCTCGTTTATGATATAATGTTCGTAAAGAGGGGGATATGATATGCTCAATGAGACGTCAATCCGCTGTTTCCTGACCGTTGCTGAGACCCTTAGCTTTACAGAGACCGCAAAAATCATGTATATGACTCAGCAATCTGTCAGCAAATACATCGCAAAAATGGAAGAAGACATAGGGTTTCAGCTTTTTCTGCGAAACCATCATTATGTGATGCTTACTAAAGCAGGGGAGAACTTTTACCGC
>JAEEGL013500726.1_pt1 | contig 23345 bp, 18 predicted proteins | sample 9134231 | NCBI WGS metagenome assembly JAEEGL01 (sample SAMN16246548, study PRJNA631951) | gut metagenome | biome: gut microbiome; feature: rumen; material: fiber-attached | host: Bos | place: Iran: Karaj | collected 2018-10
GTTAAATTTACCGTCAGAGGATGAAACGTCCATATCGCTTCTGACGAAAAGATTGTTTCCTGCCGTAAAGGTGGCGATATTGTCCTGCCCCTTAAGGAAGGTAATAATTCTGTTATCCGGACTGGGTTCGTCAAAAATAAGATTGCCCGCGGAATAACCTACCGCAAGAGGAATTTTACGGGAACCAATGTCAATCGGATCCGGCTGAATACCCTCTCCGAACAACTGATTAAGCCATTTGAATCTTAAATAAAGCTTTGATGTTGTCTGATATTCACCTGATTCAAAGAAATACTCGGACGCCTGTGATCTGTAGCTCTGACCTCCGACTGTTCTTGTATGAAGATTCGGATGATCGTCCGTATACTGACCGTCAATAATACCGTTCTGTCCGTAATAAGCTCCCTTGGCCATCTTTGAATCCTCAAGATAGCCAACCATCTTTTTAACCGAGCCGCCGGCATACCCTGTCGCCGTTATAACCTTAACCTTTGAGTTAATCTCTTTTACCTGGGTTACAGGAGTCGCGTCGGGGTTGCTTTCACTCGCCTTGATAAGTTTTCTGACTTCAACCTTTGCTGTTTTGTTCTGATTCTTAATAACAACCGTGTAATGACCGATTATGTTCTTTTCGCTGAATGAAGATATTTCCGTACTCGTAACAAACCTGTACCTGTTTTTTACCGTTTCCTGCTCCGAGTCATAAACCAGATAGATTTCATTTGATGTAATATCCGCATTATTGCCTGCTGCCAAGAAATCACTGACACCGTCAACACTATAGGGGTTGGTCATAGCAAGCTGATACGCATTTGCTGTCGCTTCAACTCCGGCACGGGCAAGATACTCGGCTTTCTTTGAATCGGATGCATATCTGATCGCCCTGAGGCTGTCGTGGCTGTAAGCATACATAGCCGTACCGAGAAGTGATACAACAAGTAAGATAACAATAACAGCCGGCAAGGCCATACCGCTTTTAGGATTGAACTTTATTCTCTTTTGTTCTTTCATAGAATGTTCACTCCCTTGAATAAGTGAAAGAGTAAAAATCAAACGACAACACGGAGCATTTCTTCAATTGAAGTTTCACCCTCAATAATCTTATACATTGCGTCCTGTCTGAGCGTAAGCATACCCTGAGTCATTGCAAGGTCTCTGATTTCAATACCTGTTGCGCGCTTCAGGATAAGCTGGCGCTGTTCCTCTGTAACGGTGAGGAATTCAAATACCGCCTGACGGCCTTTATAACCCGTATTATTACAGGTCAGGCATCCATGGGGTTTATAGAATGTAAATGTTTCCTGTCCCGGAAACTCGTCAAACGGGAAATCGGGAAGAATGTTTTTGACTTCTTCCTTTGATAATTCGTAAGGTTCTTTACAGCTCTTGCAAAGACGGCGCAAAAGTCGCTGTGCAAGAACGCCTATAAGCGAAGACGCCGTAAGGAACGGCTCAACGCCCATTTCTTCAAGTCGTGTAATCGCCGTCGGAGCATCGTTTGTATGGAGTGTCGAAAGAACCAAGTGTCCTGTAAGAGCCGCCTCAATGGCTATTTTAGCAGTCTCGGAGTCACGAATCTCACCGACCATTACGATATCGGGGTCGCTTCGCAGAATAGAACGAAGACCGGCGGAGAATGTCATACCCGCGCGGTTATTCATCTGTACCTGGTTAATGCCTGCCATACGACGCTCAACGGGGTCCTCAAGCGTAATCGTATTTTTTTCGTTCGTACTTACCTCTGCAAGCGTCGCATAAAGCGTTGTCGATTTACCGGAACCGGTAGGGCCTGTAACGAGTATAAACCCGTAAGGCTTGTGAATTGCATCGACAAATCTGTCTATCTGACGCTTGGAGAATTTAATATCCTTAAGTTTTAAGGATTCGTTTCGTCTTTCCAAAAGACGCATAACAACCTTCTCACCGTAAACGGTAGGAAGGGTTGCAATACGAAGGTCGAATATCTTATCGTCAAAACGGACTGTTGCACGGCCGTCCTGAGGGATACGTTTTTCGGCAATATCCATACCGCCTATAACCTTAACACGTGAAACCGCGGAGTTATAGATTTTCAGCGGATTTGTCATAACCTCCTGAAGAACGCCGTCGATTCTGAAACGGACGCGCATGTTCTTTTCAAGAGCTTCCATATGAACGTCGGATGCGCCGGCGCGTACGGAGTTATTGATTACCTGGTTGACAAGCTGAACTGCCGGCTTGTCGTCAAGTGAAACCTCTTCATCACCGTCTGAATCTTCCGAATCTTCATCATCATCAGAAAAGTTACTGATATTGGAACTGGAGTTAACAAAGTTTTCTATAGCCGCTGTCAACTCGGTATCGGTTGCAACAAGAGGCTTGATATCATACCCGGTTATTCTCTTCAAATCGTCTATCGTAATAATGTCGTTAGGATTCTTCATTACAACGTAAAGCGTACCGTTCTCCTCAAAAAGAGGAAGCACACTGTTACGCGTCGCCATCTCAGGTGTAATGAGACTTGCAACAGACATATTTACGCCTATTTCATTGATTGAAATAAACTGAGTATATGTTTTTTCAGCAAGAGCTCTTGCAATATCCTCCTCAGTACAGTAACCGAGTTCGACAAGGATTGAACCTACAAGCGCCTTGTTCGTCTTCTGTATTTCAAGCGCCTCGTCAAGCTGGTCCTCAGTTATCTTACCTGCGCTGAGCAGTCTTCCGCAAACACTGCCCGGAAAAACTATATTCTTGCCCATTAAGAATTCGCCTTTCGATTATTTATAATTGTGTTTCCACACCTTTATTATACTACAAATTACTTTGAAAAAGCAACAACATTAATTGTAGCAATCTTTGAATCATCTGTGCCCGGCGCAAATGTTACACCGTCGATTCTGTAATATCTGTCCTGTGTAACAATACCATCACAGATAGCCATAAGGTTCTGGAATTCGCCTTCTACAGTAAGTGTGAAGTTCAAGCTCTGAACATCGCCTACCGCAGCCTGCTCGCCGAATTCAATAAGATTCATCCTGCAGTCATACGCCTTGCAGAAATTATCAAAGAATATCATGAAATCCTGCTGGCTGAGTCCATCCTTTGTAATAAGAGCTTCATACTGCTCATTCTGTTTAATATACTGTTCACTGCGAGCCTTTAAAGTTAAAAGATTTCCGATAGCAACCTTATTGTCCTGGAAAACCTGGACCTGATTTGCAACCTGTGCTTCAACCTCTTTTGTCTGTTTTGAAGTATAAACGCAAAGAGCTATAAGTGCCGCGCATGCTATTGCAATAATTACAACAAGTATTCTCGGATCCGCAGAGAGCTGTTTAAAATCAATTTTCATATCTTTTTTCATATTCTTATCCCTCCGCTGCTGTTGTTGATTCTGCTGTGGTTGCAGCTGTTGTAGCTTCGGTTGTCGCCTCGGTTGAGGCCGCATTGTCTGCCTCGCCCGCAGCAGCTGTTGTTGTCTCTGTTGTTGTCTCGCTGATAACTTCCGCCTTACCGTCTGATGAAAGCTCGCCAATGGTTGCAAGCGCAAGCTTGAATGTAACGGTTTCGGTTCCGTCTGCATTATACTGCTTGACAATTTCATTTGTTACAACAGATGAAACATAATCCTTGTTTTCAAAAACCTTCTTACAGTCAAAAACATCTTCAAAGCTGGAGCATACGCAATCAATATCACATACTCCCGCAGTAAACCAGTCTCCGAGTGTTATATTATTAACGTGAACATAAGAAGGCATATCGTTAATAAGCTTTGTGACAAACTCGGTTGAGGAAATGCCCTTAGACTTTATGCTCTGGTAAATATCCTCGTTCTTTTTCATATTATCATAGATGGTCTGATACTGTTCAAGAGCCGGGAACTGAGCAACCAACTCACTGTTTGCCTTGTTAACCTTGGCAAGCTGACGCTTGACAAGTATATTCTTGACAACAAAGCCTGCATAAACGATAAACAAACAAATCAAGATCAAAAGCGCAACCTTTGAAACTATATCTTTGGTTGCCTTACCCTGTCTATATTTTCTATAGCTTTCAGGTAAAAGACTTACTTTAAACACTTTTTTATCCCTCCAATGCCTGTATTGCCATGCTTATGCATGCGGTGTAAGGTTTAACATCCATTGCGCCGCCGATATTTGCGTAAAACGACGGAGCTTCAAGCGGAAGTGATACAGAACCCTTAAGAATATCTGCAATCTGATTTGTATTTCTTACATCCGCCGTAAAATATATTACATCAACCATATCCATAGGATACTGTACGCTGTAATAACTGAGCGAGGCGTTCAATTCCGATATAAGCATATCCGTCGCTTCCGTAAGCTGCTCGGGAGTAGCTTCCCCTTTATAAATACTCTGAACTGCGTCAAAATGCTTTTCCGGGATTGAAATCGAACGTACCGTCTGAATCTTGTCACCCTTTATAAACATAAAGTTAATGATTCCGTTAGATACATTAAGAAGGCAGTAGCACTTATCCGGATGAGTAACCGATGCTGCCCTGCAAAGCGTAAATGGTGTAGGTTCAACATCATAAATGCTCTTCTTTGCCGCTCCGAAAACATTAATAAGCTGTTCAAGCATGGATTTTCTCGCTCCGACAAGAACCGCGTCAATCATTTCCTGTTCATCGGAATTAACCGATTCGCCGGCGACAAGGAAATCCATTTCCATTTCCTGAACCGAAACGGGCATAAACTCCTGCGCCTGAAGGAAAATCATGTTCCTGAGTTTGTCGTCGGAAACCTTCGGAAAAGAAGCGTATCTCATAACAAGGTTTTCATTATTAATTCCTACAACAATATCCTCAGCTGAAAAATTATTGCCCTTCATTAATCTGAGGAACGCATCTGAGAATCTTTCGGCGTCTCTGATAAATCCTTCCTCAACAACCGCGCTCTCAAGCGCCTGTGTTCCCATAGCCGTAAGTTTGTATCCTCCGCCGGATTTTGTCATCTCAACTGCACGGATTTCATATGAATTATATTCAAATCCGATAACCGAGTCTAACTTTGCCATAATATCAATCTCCTAACAGAATCTGTTTCTTTTCTATTAATAACCTTCCATATTTGTAGCTGCGCTGAACATCGGGATATAAAGTGAAATAAGCATACCGCCGACGATACCGCCGATGCCGACAAGGGCAATGGGCTCAATAAGGGATTTCAGGTTCTGGGAGGCAACCTCAACGTCCTCCTCAAAGAACTCCGCAACCTTGTCAAGAAGGTCGGGCAATGTACCTGATTCCTCACCGATTGCTATCATACCGATAAGCATCGGCGGGAAAAGTCCGCTTTTATCAAGTGAATCCGATATTGATTTACCGTCTTCAATATCGACAATTGCAGATTTAACCGCTTTATCAATAAGGTCACTGCCCGCTGTTGCCCCTGCGCTTTCAAGCGCCTGAACCGCTGTAACACCGCCTGCAAGAAGAGTTGCAAGTGTACGGCAGAAACGTGCTACAACCATCTTTGTCATAAAATCGCCGAACTTCGGCATAGTAAGCTTATGATTTTCCCAGAAAACGTGTGCCGGCTTACTCTTAACAATTGCCCTGAAAACAATTATAAGAATAACCACTCCCAGAATCCAGAAATACCAGTGCTCACGTAAACTGTGCGAAAGACCGAAAATAACCTTTGTAACGCCTGTTATCGCTGCTCCGCTCATCATTCCTTCGAAAATGGGAACCATGAACAAAAGCATGGCAACAAGGATAACCAACGCGAAAACACCGATGTTTCTCGGATACGAAATAGCTGATTTGATGTTATCCTTAAGCTTTTTCTCCTTCTGCAACTGAGCAGAAAGACTGATTAACGACTGCTCAAGAATACCGCCCAACTCGCCCGAACGAATCATAGCGATAAACAACGGGTTATAAATCTTCGGGTATCTTGCAAATGCGTCCGCAAGCGTTGTACCGCCTTCAACCTCATCTGCAATTTCCTTTATTGAAGCAGCAAGGGTTTTGTTGACTGTCTGTTTTGAAAGAGTTGTCATTGCTCTTGTTACGGGAACGCCGGCTGATGTCATGGCCGCAAACTGTCTGCAGAATACCGACAAGTCAGATATTTTTACTTTCTTACCTCTTTTTCCCGTTCTTGAGCCCTTTGCTGATTTTTCTTCAATTGTAGTAACTGTAACTCCGGCTTCACGGAGTTTTTCCATTGCGGACCGGGTATCATCCGCTATAACTTCACCGTGTACGTTCTGGCCCTGTCGGCTCAAACCGTCATAGGTATATGCTGGCAAGTATATTCCCCCTAATAGTCAATTTTTCGGGAATAAATCAATATCCCATTGTTGACAGACGGCGAGTAATCTCCTTCGTGTCAACACAATATTCAAGAACTGATTCTCTTGAAATCTTCTGCTCCCTGAGAAGTCTCAAAAGCGCCTCATCCATTGTCTGCATTCCGTACATCTGACCGGTCTGCATAGCCGAATAAAGCTGATGTTCCTTTTCCTCACGGATAAGGTTTCTTACTGACGGAGTATCCGTCATATATTCAATAGCCGCAACTCGTCCTCTGCCGTTAACAGTGGGAATGAGCTGCTGTGAGATAACTGCTCGAAGAGAGTTTGAAAGCTGCTGACGAATCTGGTTTTTCTGTCCCTCCGGGAAGGAGTCAACAATTCTTGAAATCGTCTGCGGTGCTGTCTGTGTATGAAGAGTTGAGAAAACAAGGTGTCCGGTTTCAGCCGCGGTTACCGCGATTGCAATACTTTCGGGGTCACGCATCTCACCAATCATTATGATATCGGGGTCGTGACGAAGTACCGTCTTAAGAGCATTCGCAAATGAATGAGTATCCGAACCGACTTCTCTCTGTCTGATACTTGACTTGTTATGAGAATGCAGGAACTCTATCGGGTCTTCGACCGTGACGATATTTGTCTCCATTCTCTCATTTATGTAACCTATCATGGCAGCAAGCGTTGTGGATTTACCCGAGCCGGTAGGTCCTGTTACGAGAACAAGTCCTCTGGGAAGCGAGCAAAGACGCTTTATATCGGCGGGAAGTCCGAGCTTGTCAAGCTTCGGGATTTCAAACGGAATAGCTCTGAAAACCGCTGCAAGTGTATTTCTTTGAACAATTACATTGCCTCTGAAACGCGCGCAACCGGGAACCGATATAGCAAGGTCAAGCTCCCATTCTTCTTCAAGCTCTTTCTGCTGATTTTCCTTTGTAACGCTTGCAATCATTGCAACAACGTCAACCGGCTTGAGTATTGGATAATCCTGCTTTTCAAGGTCGCCGTTTATACGGATACACGGAGGCATGCCGACACAAAGGTGAAGGTCGGAGCCAAGTTTTTCAACCGTCAACCTTAAAAGCTCTTCAAGGCCTACCGGATAATCGCTTTGTTTTCCTTCAAAAAACACAATAACTCTCCTTTTTAAGAGTTAATCTCAAAAAAACTCTAATTTTTGTATTTTGCCTTAAAATCACCTTTAGAGGCACAGAAATCTGTGCCTCAGGTGAGTAATTTTATCAAGCTGCATCCATTGCTGTGAGAAGTCCCTTGATGTAATCAGCTTTATCAGCTGTTGCATTTACATAAAGAACGGACTTCGGAGTACCTGACAGGTCTGTAGTTGTAACTACCTGGTAATCAAGAGATGCGGCATCCGTATAAAGTGCTTTGATAGTATCAATTCTTGTCTGAAGGATTGTACCGTCCTCTGAAGACTCAAGAGGTCTCCACTTAATCTCATTGGATGTCTGGCCGTCAAGTTCATCGAGCTGATCCTGAACGTATTCCTTATCGCCTTCCTTACAGAATACCATGAAGGACTCTGCAAGTTCGTCGTTTGAATACTGATAGAAATTAACACCTGTGAGATTAAGGTTTGCAGCTCTTGAAAGAATCTCATTAACAGTGCTGTTAACAGGAGTGTATACGAAGAACGAATCCGTAGCATCCGAGTCAACATCGATAACATCCTTGAGAAGATCAAGAGCTCTGTTGACATCAGACTTCTTACCATAGAGATAAATCATCTTTGTGTATTCGCTTCTGCCGAAGATTTCAACATTCGCGCCAAGCTCTGTAAGAAGCTTTGTAGCAACATCTCTTGTAACATACTGAAGCTCTTTTGCATAAAGGATTGTAGTCTCCGCCGCCTGCTCAGTATTGTTGGTGGTGTTGTTTGTAGTATTATTAGTTGTATTATTGGTTGTATTGTTGGTGGTGTTGTTTGTAGTCTTGTTTGTTTCTGTGTTTACAACGCCCTCGTTGTTTCCTGTTTCACTCTTAATCGAGGAGGGAGTGTAAGCAGGTGTATCAACAACCGCCTTAATCTTCATAATGCTATCAAGATCAGCGCCCGTATTATATGTATATAATGTATAGGGCTTTGACTCCATTGTTACACCGGCATCAAGTCCGAGTGTTCCGAGAAGTGCGCTGAACTCAGCAGCTGTAATATAATTCATATTAATAGGGGAGAAGTTAACCGGAACTACTGTGCTGCCGGCAACAACATTTGTGCTCGTATCAAGGATATCAATGAGTTCCTTAATCTTAGCAACCTCTTTCGGATATGCGCTTATCCAAATCTTGCTCTTCTCCGTATCAACGCTGAGTGTTGTAACGTCTGTAAGGCCTATTGAGCCCATAGCATTCTGAAGCACATCATAAGTAATATACTTAAGCGAATACTCAGCAAGAACAACAGAGTCAACAAACTTTGAGTTAAGATCAGCAACCGAACCTACAAAGATTGTGTTACCGTCCTTAAGGAAGGACATATCAGCCATTCTTGTAGCATAGTCAATTGCCTTGATAGGCGAAACATCCTCAAGCTTAAGTGTTATTGTTGCGTCACCGCCCCTGTAAACAACAGTATAGCCTGCATTAAGAGCGATTGCGCTGATAACATCCTTGATGTTCGCGTCCTCAACGTCAAGAGACATCTTTGCAACTCCGAGACCTGCGCCCGCATAGTTAGTGCTTACGGGTATTTTGAGAATCTGTCCCGTGTAAAGCTTGCTGACGGCAGTCATATCGTTTGCATTTCTTACCTCGCTGACTGAAATACCGTACTGTCTTGCAATTGACGAAAAAGTATCGCCCTGCTTAACAACATAGTACTGGAAATCAAGTCCTGTGCTTGCTCCGTCACTGCCGACAACAGTAAGCGGAACAATTACATTCGCAAGCATAAGAGCAATAAGAAGTATTGCTACGCCTGCCTTACCAAGTGTCTTAAAAGATTTCATTGAGTTTTCCCCCTAAAAATCCAAAATTCTTTATTTTAAAGAAAATTATTTACTGAACGTCTTTGTCTTGTCACCTGAAACAAGAGTTATAGATTTATCCGTTATTTCGGATACGGTCCAGTCGGAATCACCGACTGTATCGCCTTCATATAAGGTATAGGACTTCTTTGTTGTCTCAAGCGTTGCGCTCTTATAACCGTAAGTATCATAAATACCTGTGAGCTTTGCGCCGTCAAGAACATTTTCCTCAAACGGATCCTTACCCTCATACTCTCCAGTTTTGTCTCTCTCAATCTGAGGAAGAACTTCCACAGCATCGTTAGTGTTAACCGACACATTTGTGTCAAGCTCCGGCTTTGACTTTCTGGATGAAAGGATAATGGTCACTGCAACCGCCAGTGAAATAACAACTGCAATAATTGCAATTACATACTTCATTACCGGGTTGTTTTCGAAGAAAAGCGAAACTGAGTTTTTCTTCTTGTTTGCCGACCCTGCCTTCGGTTCTTTGTTCTTACCGGTTATTTTTGCGATAAGCTGCTTTAAATCCATATTCAACTTAAAACCCCTCCTGTAACGGGTATTTTTTATATGACAAACAAGGGCGCATATTGACACCCACTAAATCATACTATAATCTTTTGAAAAAATCAACTAAAAAATGATAAAAAAACAAGGGAAATTTTGTAAAATTGTATAAAGCGACAAGGCATCCACAATATTTTGTGGATAAAAAGAGGAAGGCAACCGCCTTCCTCTGAAAAATTTTTTTATTTTTTTACTTTTTACTCTTTTTTTTGCCCTGGCCGTAGCCATATCCGTAGCCGTAACCGTATCCGTATTTACCGCCGCCGCGATACGATTTAATCTTATTTGTGAAGTTACCCTCCGCAATATTGTAAACACAACCTGCAATTTCCGTATTTGCCGTTCCGAGGTCCTCTATTGTTCTGCGGATTCTGCGAAGAGAAGCAGTATCCTCCCTGACAACAAGAACAATAGCATCTGCCGCGGCAGCAAGAATTGACGAGTCAGCAATAACACCTGCGGGAGCGGAGTCAATTATGATGTAATCGAATTCCTTTTCAAGCTCGCTTATTGTCTGACCGAGCTTTTCGTCGGAAAGAACCTCTGCGGCGTCAGGAATATTTTCACCGTTGAGCATAAGGAAAAGATTATATTTTTCGGAGTATCTTACCGAATCCGCAACGCTCTTATCGCCCTTGATTATTCCGTACAGTCCTGTTTCGGTACCTGCGGAGATACCAAGCGTTGAGCTTACGGCAGGTTTACGAAGGTCGCCGTCTATAAGAAGAACCGACTTACCGTTCTTTGCAAGCGATATGGCAAGGTTACATGATATTGTCGTTTTACCTTCGTCCTCAAGAGTACTTGTTATAACGAATGTCTTTGCATCCTCCTTGGCGGAGAACGATTCAACCTTTGTTCTTATAAGCTTAAAGGTTTCAACGAACGAGAATCCTGCGTTCTTATCGGTAATAAGAATCGGAAGCTTTGAATTCTTCTTGTTAACCTTGCCCACCGAACCGAGAAGCTTAAGGTCGAGCTTTTTAGCTACATCGTCCGAGCTCTTGAGAGTGTCTTTTGCGGCAACTATCAGGCAGAAAACTGCAATCGTAATAAATGCGCCGATAACAAGTCCTGCCGCAGTATAAAGAATCTTTGTTCTGTCAGCATCGGGCTTTTCCGCTTTATAGGGCTTGTCAACCACCTTAAGCGTTGTAGCGGGGAATGCGTCCTGCGCAAAGTCATCATAATGATTTGTATAAGCAACCGCAATAGCGTAGGAAACTTCCGGGTCATTGGTCGTAACCGTAAGGTCAACCCATGACGTATCTGTTATTACATTCGCCTTGATGCAGGCAGCTACCTGATTGTATGTCATCTCATAGCCGGTCGCCGAATGGACGTCGTCGGCAATCTGCTGAAGAAGTCCCCTTGTGGTTGTAAGAAGATAACGGTAGTTGTTTGCAAGAGTACCGCCCGCAATAAGGTCTGATGAGGACTGACCTGTTATTACAGTCCCTTCAGATCTGTTGTTGGCAACAAACTTGATGTTTGAAGAATATTTCGGTACATAACTGAGTTTTGCATAAGCAAAACCGATTGCCGCGCAAACAACCGCAACAATTACAACTATCCACCATCTTTTAAGAACAAAAACAACATAGTTAAAAATTGAATCAACTGAAGATTCCTCTGTTTCGGAATGTCCTCTGGGATTATATTCCATTTCCAACTCTCCTAAAATAAAGATGCTTTACTGATTTATTATAACAGATTAATAATACAGTTACAAGATATTTTTATTGTTTTTCAATAATTTTCTTGTCCTCAATTCTTATCTCGCGGTTACAGATATCAAGCGCGGCGGCCTTATGGGAAATAATAATGCAGGTTACGCCCTCAATACCTCTTATGTTTTCAAGCAGCTGCTTTTCGGTCTGTTCATCGAGCGCGCTTGTCGCCTCGTCAAGAAGTATTATATCCGAATTACATAAAAGCGCTCTTGCAACGGCAATTCTCTGAACCTGTCCTTCGGAAAGTCCGTGTCCCTTTTCACCTATAACCGTATCAAGTCCCTCGGGAAGCTCGTTTATAAAGCTGTCTGCACAGGCAAGATGAGCGGCCTGCATAATCTCTTCTTCCGTAGCTTCCGTATTCACAAAGGCTATGTTTTCTCTTATGGTTCCGCTGAAAAGCATATTGCCCTGAGGCACATAAGAGAAAAGCTTTCTTGTCTTTATATCGGAATAATATCTCTTGTCTGCGTCAATAAAAACTTCGCCCTCTTCAGGTTCAAGAACGCCGAGCATAATTTTGAAAAGCGTGCTCTTGCCTATGCCGGAAATACCGGTTATGGCAATAAAATCGCCCCTGTTGACAGTAAAATCCGCATTTTCGAGAACTATATCACGGTCATATTTAAAGGTTACGTTGTCAAATCTTATATCCCTGAACGACTGTGAAAGCGAAGAGAAATCAATGTTTTCCTCGTTCTTCACCGCCTCATTTTTAACTTCCTCAATTTCAATCAGTCTCTCTGCCGAAGCGTAAATATTGAAATAGGCGGGGATTATTCCCGCAAGCATAACAAGCGGAGTCTGAATCTGGTTTATGAGCTGAAGCATAGCGGTCAGGTCGCCCGGGGAAATCGTTCCTTTATAAAGCTTTACCGCACCCCACGCAAGGGCGCTCGCGAAGCCTGTAACAAAGAACATACCGAGCCCTGTTGTAGCGATTATGGTTATATAATTCTTACGGAGCTTCTTTTTATAATGCTCCTTCTGAAGCTCGCCTGCGCCCGCGTTAATTTTATCCTTTATTCCGAAAACCTTTACAACAAGAATACTCTCAATACTTTCCTGCATATAGGAACGCAGCTTGCCGAGAGCCGTCTGAACAGCCTTATGCCTTGTCTTGAGCGGTTTTCTGAAGGCAACTGAAATAAGAATACAGATTACGCCGACAGCAAGCAAAAGCCCGACAAAGGTTTTGTCAATGCTCACCATTATAATAATGGCGGTAACAAGCCTTGTTAAAAACGAAGCGAACTGGGGAATCGAATTTGAAATACCGTCACTGATAACGGTAACGTCGCTTGAAAGCCGGTTCAAAAGCTCGCCGCTGTGATAGGTATTGATAAGCGTATAGTCCTTGTCAAAAATTGCGGAAAACACCCTTGTTTTATAATCAATAACCAATTTTCCGTTAAGAACAACCTTGAGATGAGCCGAAAGCATATGCAAAACTAACTCTGTTAAGAAAACCATAGCAAGAATGATAAGGTATTTAAAGATTTTAATATCCTTTGCAAGCGCAGCATTAACTGTGAACTTAACTATCAACGCAGTTGAAACCGCGCAAACCGAGCTTATGACATCGGACAGAATAAGACACAGCAACGTAGGAATCCGTCTTTTTACGGCGGACATTACGAAGCTGTTGCTCTTTTTAAAGTTCTTCTGTTTTTTTGAGTCCTTTGTCTTTTTTGCCATTACTTTTTCTTTCTGAACAGTCTTTTTACCCTTGAGGCGTTTTGTCTTATAAAATGTTTCTGTTGATGAAACCTGTTATCAATAAAAAACGTTGACGAATTGATGGGAATTCTTTTTCCGTCGCGTTCAACGGCTATGAGAATGGCTATAATCCATTCACTCTTTACGCCGTATTCCTTTTCAGTCTGATTATCACCGCAAAGGATATAGCCGTTTTCATCCTCGCCGACAACCCTGTGCAGGACAAACTGACCGTTTTCACGGCGGTAGAAAGGTATGTCACCCTTTTTAAGATGTTCGGGCGCTTTAAAAAGCACTGCGTAATCCCTGCCCTGTTTTAAGGTAGGGTACATACTGATTCCGGTAATCGGAATTGAAACCTCGCCGCCCGAGGAAATCTTTTCGGTTATAACCGGCAGCATTTCACTTAGCCGTACCTTTTTAACTTCACTGTCCATTATCCGTCAATTATGTCCTTTTCCCTGAGCTTTTCTACGAAAACATTAACATCCTTTAAAGCGGTCTCAAAATCCACGCTGTATTCTTCCGTTATTTTCTTTGCTATATTTTCACAGGTGTTTTCGCTCTGCAGCTCTTTCCATACGAACGCGCCGACCTCATTAAGCGTAAGCATTCCGCGAAATGTTATCGACTTTTCGCCGACGGGCACAACAACCGTGTTACCCGCAACAGTCTGAAGCATAAAGCCGTCTTTAATCTTCATTGGTTGTCTCCTTTAAATGCTTTTCAAAGCTTTCACCCGTAAGCGCCTCGAACGAGGTTTTAACCGCTTCGGATGACATATCGCATGACAGTATATATAACGGAACCGATGTTAACAGCCCGTCAAGAAACCCGAAGAGGATGTCCATGTGCTTGGGAGATGCGACAGGTTGCGTCGTCTGCTGATAAATAAGCGGGACTGCCTCGACAGGTGATATTTTTCTGATTTTATTAACCTTTGAGCGTTCAATAAACACAAGAGCGCCGACAGGATATCCGACATTTGCGTTCTCGTCATTTTTACCGCTGAACGGTGTGCCGTATGCAAAATACTCGCCGTTTAATTTTCTGACGGCGGGTTTATCGTCATTTATTATAATTGTATTCTTAATATACCTTGTCCACAGATGGGTGTGAGTAGATTTACCTACACCGCAATTAGCCGAAAAAATATATGCCTTACCGTCAAAGCCGACAACCGAGGAGTGCAGAAGCATTCCGTCAAAGCTCAACAGCCGTCTGTAAAAGCATTCTCCGGCAAGCATATATTCACATATTTCACGGTCTGCGTCGGGAATTTTCTTTTCGTATCTTAAAAAATCCTCTTCCGAAAGATTAACCGTAATGTCAGGTTTCCGTTTGTCACTGTCGGGCAGAAGGTATTTTCTGCTTCTGTCTTTGAGCATCGGATACTGACAGTCCATTTCAACAATTAAATCCGCAAAACAAAATTTTTCCATAGATTCTTTCCGATAAAAAAATAAAGAGCAGTCACCTGCTCTTGCCGGGTGACACAGCACCTCACATAACTACCAACAGGGGGTCTCATACGAAACCCCCTGCGATATTGTTTTAATAAGTTACCTGATCTAACGGATTAATACCATTCACCGTCATCGGGGTCGCCGGGTCCAACGGGGATAGAGGGGTCAAGAGTAATGACATCCTCAACCTCGAAGAGAGCAACTTCAAAATCAGGTGCTTTGTACTGTTTCATAGCTGAACAAGCTCCTTTCAAACATAGATCACACATACTGTACCGAATCACCAAGCCGGTATTTCACCGTCACCGGGATTACCAGGATTGACTTGCGATATTGATGATATAATATCATCAATTTCAAATTCTGTCAATAGGAAATTCGGAGATTCATAAAATTTCCTGTTATCTGCTAACATATACTCTGCAATTAAGCAGCGTTTTTCTTAGCAAGGAATGTATCTGCGTATGCGTCAAATCTTGCCTGAGCACCGCTTGTCATAGCCTGACCGTAGTAAACCTCACCGTTAGCAAGAACGTAAGGAACTACGATGTACTCGGAAGCAACAGTACCGCTTGTAACAGCGATTCCCTTGATTCTGCAGGAGAATGCGAAAGCTGCGCCGCCTGCCATATCTGTGGAAATCTTAGCTGTCCAGCACTTACGGATTGTACCGCTGTCCTTTGAAAGGGCTGCAATACCTGCTGCGTCAAAATCTTTAAGCTGAGCTTCTGTAGCTTCGCCTGCTCTTGCCATTGTGAAACCAACTTCGTCGATGTCAGTAGCGTTAACTGTTCCGTCAGGATTGTAGTCGATCGGGAAAGCAGAAGTTGAGAACTGAGCTACGAAACGATAGTCAATCTTATCAATGTCATCAGTTGTGTAAGTCTTTGTTGCGCCGTCAGCAAGGAAGAACTGAATCTGCTGCTGCTTTGCGCCTTCAGCTGCTGTAAGACCTACAAGCGCCTTAACAGGAGTTTCAACTGCAGCGTTGATGATGTTTACCTTCTGGCTGCCGAATGTATAAGCGCCTTCACTGTTGAAGAATGAGGGAAGTCCTGACTTGTCGTTTGTAACGTCAACGCCATACTTGTTGTCGCCCTGTACGCCGAAGATGTCGCCGTAGCAGTCAGACTCGGAAACGCCGTCTTTTCTTACGAAATAGAGAGTGATCATCTTAACATAATCATTAACTATCTCATTTTTGATTGCGTTGAAATATGCATTCTTTTCAACTGCCTGCTCGTCAAGGTTGAACATTACAACACCGTATGTGCTTGTGTCAAGATTCTGAGTCCAAGCAGTGTAAACAGCGGGCTGTGCCACTGCCTCTGCATAGTTGTATACTGTGGGTTCAACTGCCGTAGCCCAGGAATTGCCTAAGCCGATGAAACGAGCAAGAGCCTTTGAAGAAGCTGTTGTGCCGTTTCTTCTGTAAGCGGTTGTGTCGCTCCAAGCGTCACCCCAACCCCATACGTATACGCCGGGTTCGTCAATCTCTTCTGATGTCAGCAATGCGCCGCCGTCAATAAGAGCAAGAACATCATAGTGATTCTTGTTATAGTGAATGGGGAGCTGAAGGTAGTCGATACCTTCTGCTGTCTTTGCATAAATTGTAACTGCATAAATGTTGTTATCAACAGCTACGAGTGTGTCGGAACCATCGGGCATTGAAGCTTCAGCAACCTGAGTAACTTCATACTTGATGTTTGTACGGCCGTCAGTCTCCTCAACACCTGTTGCGGTATAAACAGCAGCAAAAGCAGCCATTGTCATTGTGCCCAGAAGCATAACTACTGCAAGCACAAGAGCAAGTACTTTTTTAGTGTTTTTCATTGTAATCTTTCCTCCATTACCTGAAATTGTCGCATAACACAATACGACCGATAATCATTGAACGTAACAATAATAGCATATTATTGTACCCTTGTCAACAATTTTTCAGGATAAAAATGTGAAAATTTCGTGAATACTTGCTCCGGCTCCGAAAAGTCGGAGCAAGTATTCAGTATTCAGTCATCAAGCGTAGGGATTAGCAACTGAATAGCCGGCACCGATAAGTGCAAGCTTAATAACTGATGAGTCAGCGCCCGTTACTTCGGGAGCTGCAGGTGTGCCTGAACCGTTAACGTCAGCAGCTACTGCCTGAGCACCTGAAAGGCCTGCGCCCATAAGAGCAAGCTTAAGAACACTTGTGTCAGCGCCTGTTACCGTACCGTCACCGTTAAGGTCGCCGAAAATAACAACTGTGTAAGTAGCAAACTCAGCACCGCCTGTTGTGTAAACGGTAAGTGTTTCGCCTGTGCCGTTACCGCTGACTGTGAATGTACCGTTTTCTACTGTGAAGAAATCTGCAACATTCTGGCCTGCGGGAACACCGTAAACATAGCCGTTTGCACTGTCAACAACACCTGTGTTAACGCCTGTAAGAACAGGGTCAGCAGCAGCGTTGGCAATTGTTACTTCAACTGCAGCGGGAACTGTGAATACCTGGCCTGTGATAGCTTCGTCTGTTGTGACATCAGCTGAAGCACGTGAGCCGCAATAGAACTTACCGCCGATGTTTGAAGCTGTCTTCTGAGCAGCAGCGTCGAGTTTAACCTCTGCAACTGCTTCTGTGTCAGCAACAAGATTGAAGGTAAGGATTGTTGTAGCGGTGCTGTACATGGGAGAAGCAACGCCTGCAACACTTGAATTGGGAACATAAACTGCGTAGAATACGCCGTAGCCTGAAGGAGCGTCGATAGAATCTACCGATGTGCCTGTGCGTGTAGCGCCTGCGCCGTAGATCTCTGTAAGAACTGCAGAATTTGCAACATATGAGAATGCATCTGAGTAGAAAACAGGAAGACCTACTGTGCCGATATAGAAATCGGACTGAAGTTTAACTGTAACTTTAATTTCTGTGCCGGTAGGAATTGAACCGGAGATGGGTGTGCCATCTGTGTTTGTAACCTCAAGTGTCCAAACAGCTGTGGGGTCTGCAGCGAATGCGCAAATTGAGAATACGCTGACAGCCATAACAACTGCGAGAACGAGGCTGATAACCTTTTTAGACATTTATAATGTGCCTCCTTAATATTCTGTAACTCTGACCGAGCCTCTTTCCACACGGGAGCAGGTTTCCCCGCTCCCGATAAAACTCGGAAAGAGTGTTTAGAATGTACTCTTCAAAAGTACACTACTGATTTAACTAATAAACTTATGCCTGGCTAATGTCAGTGTTGCCGGAAGCCGCACTGATAATAGCTGATACGTCTGATACTTCGAATACGCCGTCCTTAGTTGCGTCAGCAGCTTTCTCCTGAGGAGCTGTAAAGGATGCACCGCTTGTAAGCTTAGCGTCAGCCTTAGCTGCGTCGAAGCCGTCAATTGCGTTATCACCGTTGACATCGCCGTAGATAACTATGAAGTAGTTTACAAGCGGGATGCTGTTGAGTGTAGCAGCAACTGTTGTGCCTGTACCGAAGCCGTTAGCTGTAGCTGTAACTGTAAGAGTAGCAGCGTTGCTTGAAGCCCTAACATGAGCGAGAACTGCGTCAACACCTGTGAGTGCAAGAGGAGCGATATTTGTAATATACTTAATATCCTGATCAACAACTGTTGTATCGTCGTTCTTAATAACTTCGATTGTGCACTTGAGTGCGTCGATAGCTGCCTGAAGGGCCGCAGTTACCTTTTCAACTCTTTCTTCGTTACGCGGTGAACGTGTATCAAGTTCCTCTGTGATGAGCTGTCCAGCGGAAGCTGCATAGAGGTTCATTGACCAAGCGTCAGCGCCTGTGCCGAAGTTAGCTGTGTAACCGAGTGCCTCAACAAGGTCTGCCCACTCTGTATCGAGCGTGCCGTCAACTGCTGTGAAGTATTCGCCGTTCTGGAACATGCCTTCAGCAAGATCCATAAGTGCCTGAAGTCCTTCATAGCCAACCTGAGTCTCATAGTCATAAGCTGCAAGTCTCAAGTCTCTCTGAGCTTTAAGAAGGTCATACTTAGCCTGGAATACGAATGACTGCATTGTGCCGTCAGTATTAGCTGCGTTAGCTGCTGCAAGAGCATCCTGATAACGAGCCCATGACTTAGCTGTGTAGTCAGCCGAATTGTAATTCTGAGCTGCTGCAAATGCGATTTCCTGAGCGAGCTGTGCTCTGCCTGCCGCAACAGTTGAGTATGATCTCGGCTTAAGGAAGTCATTGTAGTACTCAAGCTTATCAGCGATATCAGCAACATAGAGTGCTGAATAGCCGGGTGCCTTCCACTCGGAAACTGCAAGATCGTATGCAGCCATATCCTTAGCGTCGGGCTGAACAAGTGTAGCCTGAATAGCTGCCTTCTTGATTGCGTTGCTTTCAGCAGCGATTACTGTTGAAAGGTCCTCACTCTTTTCAGAGTCAGTGTAGGGCAGCCAGCAGTCTTCGATGTATGCCTGAGGAGCAACAGGACCCTTGTACTCGTTAAGAACGTCACGAGCTGTTGTTCTGTTCTTCTCATAGAGCCAGTAACCGTAAAGCTTGTAATCCTGGAAGTTAATCTGGCCGTCAGCGCCGATAGCAGCACCTGCTTCGCCTGCTGTAAGACCGTTTTCAAGGATTGCTTCGTTACCGGAAGCGGGCTTAGCATCTTCGTCAAGAGCGTCAACTGCATCCTGAAGAGCTGTAAGCTTTGCCTGGATGTTTGAATCCTGATATGTTGCCTGGAAGGTTGAAACCATTGCAGGAGCGTTAAGGAGTACGGCAGCGTCCTTCATAGCATTTGTATATGCTGTGTAGAGAGAAGCTGTGTTATACTCGTCAGACATACGGTTCTTGCCAAGCTCTGAATTGTAGAGGCTTGCAAGGTCGCCTGCGTCTGCGAAGTAAAGTTTACCCATATCAATGCCCGTTGTAGGACCGTTGGAGTAGTTACCGCCTGTAGATGTAGCGTTCCACTTGATTGTACCGATGCCGTAGTTAGCGCCGGATACATACTGGTCAGCTGTCTTTGAAAGTACTACGGGGTGAACTGCAAGCTCGCCGCCTGCGTCAACTGTCTTATTTACTGCGGCGGCAACTTCTGCCGAAGTCTTGAGCCATACAGCATTTGCGGGTGTGAAGGACATTGAAGAAATCTTAAAGCCATAAGTATCACTTGTGTTCTTTGCCTTAGCATAAATGCTGTTTGTAACAAAGCTTTCAAGGTCGTCACGGCTCATGCAGAGTGCGTTCTGGCTGACTTCAGCGTCCTGCTTGAGGTAATCAACTGAGTTTGTACCGCCTGATGACTTGTTATAGTCATTGGTGTAAGCGGGCTGTACGATATCGGACTGATTCTTGGACTGAGCAACATAAGTAACAATGTATCTGTAGCCGCCGAGTGTAGCGCCGGACTTACCTGTTACATGGTACTTAATGATAAGCTGAGTTGCCTTATCAGCCGTGGGAGCTGTTGATGACTTAACGTCGTAAATAGCTCTGCCGTACGGTGCGATTGTTGTTGAATAACCGGACTGAAGAGCGATTGTAAGACCTGAACCGCTGATCTGGTCGATTATTACGTTGTAAGCGCTTTCGTATGAGAAAGTGCCGTTCGGCCTGTAGTTCTTAAGAAGCATACCTGCCGACTTGTTTGTGATTGTGAGCTGAGAGTTATCTGTGTTGTACAGATAATCTGATGACCATTTAAGCTCGGGGTCAACATATTCCTGAGAACCTGTCTTCCAACCGACAAACATATTGAGTATCGGAAGAAGCGTTGTAAGAAGTCCGTTTGTATAAGCTGTCGGAAGCTTTGTAAGAAGAACATTTACAATCTTTCTGAGGTTCGTCTGGCTGTTAAGCGTATCAATAGCGCCTGTTGCAGAGCTTGCCTTGAATACGGAAGTATCGAACAGGTTAGCGCCCAATACCTTATAGAGAACCTTATTGAGAAGGTCTCTTACAACAAGGATAAGCTGTGAAAGAGCGCCTGTGTTTGTGCCTGCTGTTCTGAGAACTGAGTTCGACGGGATGCTGAGGAGACCTGCGTTGCCGCTGGTTGTGTAGTTAGTGCCCTTACCGAAGATGTTCTCGAACTGAAGGTCAGCAATACCGAGGATGAGCTTGTCGCGAAGGACTGTCTCAAGCCAGGTCTTGCCTGAAGCTGCTGTGCAGTTAAGAATCTGCTTAAGCGGGAGAAGATCTGTGAGGATCTTGTCGAGCTTAACCCACGGATCCTGAGCGGACGCTCTGTTGATTGTAAGGCCGCTTACGTCAAGAAGATTCTGCATGTACCAGCCCCACTCCTTATCGGTTGAAAGAGCCCAGTCAAGAATCCAGTCAACGGTAGCTTCCCAAGCCTGCGGGTTAGCTTCAAATGTAGCAAGGTTATAAGTCTTGCCTGCTTCACTGAATACATAGCCGCTTGCGTCGTCAGCGCCGAGGTCTGTGAGATTTGAAAGGTAGGACATACCGACGTCAACACCCATTGTAAGGATGACATCAAGCCAGTAGTTGTTGTCCTTGCCTGCTACAAGTGTTCTTGCATTGTAGTCTGTGAAGATGAGTGCGTCATAGTTGTATGTGGGCACCATCTGAGTTACAAGCTCGCGAACTACGCAAGCGAGAACTGCGCCGACCTTCTGGCCTGCAAGATTTGCAGCTGAAGGAAGGATGAGCTGAGGCATAAGAGCCTTAGCAATGATAGCCGCAAGAGCTGAGAATACCTCGTCATTTGAAGCGTTTACGTCAACAAGTGTCTGATAGTATCCGTCATAGTGATGGAGATAATCAGTGCCGAGGATAGCGTCAGGCTGCATAGGAAGAAGCGTCTGAGCTGCCTTGCGAATATTGGGAACAAGGTAAGCGTTGTCGCCTGTCTGAAGGCCGAGTGAATTGTAAACATCGTCCTTGAGGATAAGGCTTGCTGCCTTGCAAAGGAAATCGTTAAGGCTCTGGAAGAGAGTCTTTGTAGCTGTGCCCGAAGCGGGAACAAACTCGTTCATGAAGTCAGCTGTAACTTCATAAGAGAGGTCGAACAGACTAAGGAAATCGTTGCCTGTTGTCATATCAATCTCGAACCACTCTTCAGTGTTTGTGTCCTTGTCAACCCAGCGATAGTACTGAACATCATCGCTGTAAGCAAGGTAGCTTGAATATGAGAACTGATAATAGGGAACGGATGCTGTGAAGAGCGCCTGCGCCTCTGCGGGGAGAGTAGCAAGAACATCTGCAGTGTTAGTGCCGTCGCCCTCATAAATCTTTGTCTCAGTAGCGCCCATCCATGTAGCAAGAGCGTGCTTTGCCCAACCGTTGAGAGCGATGGGAGCAAGGTCGCCGAATACATAGGGGATGAACTTGTAGAAGAGATCAGCAACGCTGCTGTTGTTGATATTGATGGTCTGGCCTACAAATGAGGGAAGCCAGTAGCTGCCGGGTTTGTAGTACTTAAGAGCGTCGCCTGCAGCTGTCTTATAAACATAAACGCCTGAACCGTCAACTTCTTCTTCTCTGCTGTACTTAGCTTCTTCAGCTGTGTACTTCTGAGCGTTTGAATCCCAAACCATTGCTGTGAAATAAGCAGGTGTGTTGCCCGAAGCAGCTGTCTTAGCATAGTAGTAACGAAGGTTTGAAGAAGCAGCTGTGGGAAGCGAGTGACCGCTGATGCACTGGCCCGCAGCGTTTTCTTTATAAGTTGTCATGGACTGGGGCTTCTGGAACAGGTTGTTAACGAATGTGTTAAGAACTGATGAAGGAGCGCCTGTGCCGTTGTAATACTGGTCAGCAACTGTCTTAGTATCATCGTTTCTTGCCATAAGCGGATAAAGCTTTGAAAGGATGAATCCGGGAAGGTTGCCGAGAATTTTGTTAACGTTTGCAAGGTTAACCATGCCGCCGATGATGCTGCCGAGATTAATCTTACCGTTTGCAAGGATTGTGTCTACAAGACCTGCGTTATCCTTGAGGATGTTAAGAAGTCTCTGAACAAGTACAAGCTGGTCGGTATTGGCTCTTCTTGCGTTCTTTGTCCATGATTTAAGTGTAAGGTCATCAAGGTCACCGAGAAGACCGAGAGCGCCACCGATGGTAGCAATCGCGCCTTCAAGAACGTTCTTAACACTGTCAAGTGAAGCACAGATTTCATCAACGGAGTTGATTGTGATATCAAGCTTGATTGTGGTAACAAGTACGCTCTGGTTAACATGGATGCCTTCAAAATCGACATTGTAGAGAACTGTGTCAAGCCAGTCAAAGATGATTGACATTCTCTCTTCAGTTGACAAACGCGTAACTGCGCCGTCAGGACTGTAAGCGCCCAAGGTGTTCAGCTGTGCGCCTGTCTGATATGTTGCCTTAGCAGCGAATGCCGCCATTGTGAAGCAAGACATCATCATAACTACAGCGAGAAGAACGCTTAAAAGTTTTGTAGTCTTTTTCAAGAACATACACCTCCATAATTAATCATTATAAATAAATATAATGTCACCGCTCCTTTTTAACGGTGCGAGCGTCACCGAATGTTTGCGACTGCGATTTGTTTGTCACTTCTGACCGCCCCGGATTTTCACCTATATATAATAGGTATAGGGAAGCTTCCGCAAACGCCGTCAAAGTTTTCTCGGAAATTGTCTCACTGTCTTCCCCAATTGCGTA
>JAEEGL010936105.1_pt1 | contig 23344 bp, 19 predicted proteins | sample 9134231 | NCBI WGS metagenome assembly JAEEGL01 (sample SAMN16246548, study PRJNA631951) | gut metagenome | biome: gut microbiome; feature: rumen; material: fiber-attached | host: Bos | place: Iran: Karaj | collected 2018-10
GACACTTTAGACCGTCATCAAAGTCTGTGGGGGCATCGAGCCCCCTACAGACTTTTGCGACAACAATGACGGCTCAACATTACCCGTCATCTGTCAAATGAGAGTATAAATCTGTAAACTTTTTTCAGGACGATACACCTTGCGCGAATTATTGTGTTGATTATCCTGCGCTTAAAGGATGGTGGGCGGTGTGTCGGGGAGGTGCGAAGTGAGGATTCGCAGTGGCTTGGGATACAGGTTGTTGGCTCGGTTGCCCAGGTTGTTGACAAAGCCCATGTGTCGGCCGCGGTGTGTGAGCAGCACGTAGCCCCTGGGCGCGTCGATGACCACCGCCTCGCCCCGCAGATAAGCCAGCGCGGTAGGATAGTCGACCTCGGCAACGGGCCAAGCGCCACGCTGCGCCGCCACGTTCCATGCCAGAGCCTGATGCGGCATCCAGCCTTTGCCTTTGGCCACCGCCAGCGGCACCCCGGCGCTCAGCACTTTCAGGTTGCCAAGCAGTGCCAAGTCGGCCGCCCACTGCTTGCCGATGGCATGCAACTCGTCGCCGCGCCGCGTCACCATCATGTCCTGCGCATTCATCAGCCACTGGCGCAATTCGGCCGGCATGGCGACGGGGTTGTCGCGCCGCGCCTTTGCTGGGCGCGCCGCTGGCTCGTCGGGCTTGTGGAGCACCGCCATGAAGAGTCCCTCGCCACGCGTGAGGTGCGGCATAAAGCGGTAGGCCGGGAAAGGCGAGTCGATGGCCGGAGCGATGTGCCACTCATCCTGGATGGGCACCGCCACTGGCTCGGCACCATAATGCTCAATCAAGTAGTTAACCATCTGCTCATTTTCGGCAAGATTAAAGGTGCAGGTGCTGTAAATCATCAAGCCACCGGGCCGCAGTGCGGGCCACACATCGTCGAGAATGCTGCGCTGGCGTGCGGCGCACTGCTCGACCAGCGCGGGACTCCACTGTGCCACGGCCTCGTCGTCCTTGCGCATCATGCCCTCGCCGCTGCACGGCACGTCGGCAGCCACCACGTCGAAGTGGTGCGTGAGTCGGCCCAGGGCGGCCGGTGCGGCATTGGTCACCACCACGTTGTCGCTGCCCCAGCGCATCACGTTGTCGGCCAGCACGCGTGCACGGCCAGCCACATATTCGTTGGCCACCACCAGCGAGCCCTCCGGCAGGGTCTGGACGGCCGCCGTGGTCTTGCCGCCGGGAGCGGCACACAGGTCGAGATAACGCACCGGCGCATCCACGAGGTTACGAATCACGTGTGCGATAAACATCGACGAGGCATCCTGCACATAGTACATCCCGGCGTGATGGTCGACATCGAAGGTAAACGCCGGGCGATCAGCGCAGTAGAAGCCTTGCGGGCACCATGGCACGCGGTCGGCCCCAGCGGGCACCTGCGCGCCGCGCCGCTCGTTGACGCGCACACTCACGCTGGGCTCGCTGTGCTCCAGCGCGCGAAGCAAGTCGGCAGCCTGCTCGGCCCCGAGCAAATTGCCGATTTGTTCAGCAAATAGGGAGTCAATAGTTGTCATTTTTGTTGTTTTATGCTGCAAATTTACTGCATTTACTTTTCACTTAAAGCATGTAACAAAAAAATAATTGCTTTTATAATGCAATCTCGTGAATTTTATGTAATTTTGACGGATTTTTGACAGAAGAATGACACGCAAATTATTACTTACGATTATAGCCGCGACAATGGGTTGCCTGTTGTCGATGGCCGCCGTGACCGGCGATGTCGACAACAACGGCACCGTCGACGGCACAGACTTGAACGTGCTCATAAATATCGTGCTGGGGCACGCCGACGTCGTCGACAGCGCCGACGTCAATGGCGACGCGGCAGTCGACGGCCTTGACGTGAACATGCTCATCAACATCTTGCTGGGCAACGAGACTCCGGAGCCCCCTGTGGATCCGCGCAGCGGGCGCGACCGCGTGTGGGACATGGATCAACTGCCCGAGATTCATCTCGAGGTGAGCCTCGACCAATGGAACGCCCTGCTGTCGCTCTACGACGGCAACGCGATGACCAAGCAATACGTCGAGGCGAGCCAGATGACCATGCTGCTCGCCGGCGAGACCTACACCGTCAGCAGCCCCGGCCTGCGCATCAAGGGCAACACCTCACGTCGCCGCCCCGAGGGCAACTGGGGCGAGAGTCACCGGCAGAACGGCCAGTTGCGCCACTTCCATATCGGGCTGAATCTGCGCAAATACTACAAGGACGACGAGCACACCGTGCTGGGCGTGCGCAAGTTTCACCTGAAATGGTTCAAGGACGACCCGATGTATGTGCGCGAACTGTTCTGCTACAACCTCTTCCGCGAAGCCGGCGTGTGGACCGCTCCGCGCGACAACTACTGCCGCCTGTGGATCAAGATTGAGGGCGACACGCGCGAGAACTACATGGGCGTGTACGAGATGATTGAGCCCATCGACGGGCAGTACATCAAGGACCGCGGCGAGCAATTCGAACTCACCGGTGGCAACCTGTGGAAATGCAAATATTCTGGCGGCATGGCATCCCTTGCCACCCCCTATAACAGCGACTACTGGTGGGACGACGACAGCGACGACAACCACACCTACACGCTGCAGACCAACACGTCGCGCTTCGAGGCCGCCAAGGCACAACTCATCGACTTCCAACTCAAACTCAACGGCAAGGGCCGCGAGAGTTTCTACACGTGGATTCAGCAGGTGTGCGACGTCGACCTGCTGCTGCACACCTACGCCGTGAATGTGGCCGTGGGCATGTGGGACGACTATTGGAACAACGGCAACAACTACTACCTCTACTTCACCACCGAGGATCTTTACGACTACAAGGTGTACCTTTTGCCCTACGACTACGACAACACGCTGGGCACAAGCCTGCAATGCGGCGTGCAGACCGACGCCGGACGCCAGAACCCGCTGCAATGGGGCCTTGACGGCAACCAACTCATCAAGCGACTGCTCGAATACGACGACTTCAAGGCAATATACGTGGGATACCTGAAAGAACTCGTGGACGACGACAGCGACCTGATGCACTTCAACGACGCCACAGCGCGCATAGTCGAGTGGCAGGACAAAATACGTGACTATGTGGACAACGACACCGGCGAGGACACCAGAATCTACGACCAGCCCGCCTACTGGGGCAACCATCACGAGTACCGCCTGCTCAACCCCGTCGAGGATGTGAATTTCTTCAAAGTTAAAGCAAAATCAATCAACCAACTGCAATGAGTTCGACACTGCGCAACATATCACTATTTCTGTCCTTAGCACTGATAAGTTTGGCCGCCAGCGCGCGCACGACTTATCTGCAGGGCGACGTAAATGGCGACGGCGAGGTCAACGGCATCGACGTGAACACGCTCATCAGCATCGTGCTTGGCTCGGTCGACCCGAGCACGGTCGCCAACCCGGAGCAGCCCAAACGCATCGACGTGAACGGCGACGGCGACATCAACGGCATTGATATCAACCTGGAATTCAACATAATTTTGGGCAAGATTCAGCCCGAAGTCATCAAGGTGGGCCCCGATGTGATCAACTACGACTATGTGTGGCAGGACAACTCGGTGCCTGAGATACACATCGACTTCGAACTTGACCAGTGGAACGACCTGCTGATGGCCTACGACGCCTTCTACGGCACGAAAAAGTATATTGTTGCCCGCAACTTCACCTTCAAGCGCGGCGACGAGGTCACCACGCTCGCCGACGTGGGCTTCCGCCTCAAGGGCTCCGGCTCACGCATGCGTCCCGAGGGCGACTCGCTGGAGATGCACACCACCGACAACACCGACTGGCACCTTGCCAACTTCGCCATCAACACGCGCAAATATGTCGACGAGTTTGACCACAGCCTGGACGGCGTGCGCAAGTTGCACCTGAAGTGGTGCTACTGCGACTACACGCACGTGCGCGAGAAATATTGCTACGACATGTTTGAGCGATTCGGCGTGTGGACCGCGCCTCGCCACAGTTATTGCCACCTGTGGCTGCACGTGGGCGACGACAGTTACGAGGCCAACTACGGTCTGTACCAGATCGTTGAGCCCATCGACAAAGACTACATCAAGGACCGCGCCGACCACTTCGGCTACACCGACGGCTACCTGTGGAAATGCCGCAACATCGAGGGCAAGGGTCCTGCCTCGCTCGCCGACCCTGACACGGGCGACATCGGCTGGGACGACGGCGACGACTACAACCGCGTGTACGAGTTGCAGACCAACACCAAGCATTTCACCCAGGCTCGCGTCCAACTCCAGCACTTCATGCACCAGATTATCGACCTCGACGACGCCGAGTTTTACGCGTGGGCCGAGCAGACCTTCGACATCGACCTGCTGCTGCGCACCTACGCCGTGAGCGTTGCGGTGAGCCAATGGGACGACTACTGGAACTACGGCAACAACTACTACCTGTACTTCGTTCCGCGCCAGCAGGGTAACACGCACGACCCGGCAAATTATCGCGTCTACATGATTCTTTACGACTACGACAACACGCTGGGCACCGTGCGCCGAGTGGGCGTTCAGACCGACGCCGTTACGCACGACCCGCTCAACTGGGGCAATGAGGGCCACCCGCTCATCAGCCGCATCCTCTCCAAGCCCGAATGGCGCCAGCAATATATCGCCAACCTGAAAATGCTGTTCACCAAGGGCAAGGGCCTGATGTACTACAGCGAGAGCGCCACGCGCATCAAGGCTTGGTGGGAACTCATTACACCACACGCCGACAATATCATGCAGCAATACAACGTGGTGAAGGACTCGCCGGCCAACTGGAGCGTGGTATTCAAATACCGCCTGCTCGACACCCGCCCCGACCACAACGTGTTCATGATTAAAAAAAGCATCATCGACAACCTGGAGTAGTTCCCCCACCCCACCACCGCGCAGGGGCCGTGGCGTGTGTTTCTTTCACGAACTCGGGAGGAGTGCGTGGAGAATCGAACGCTCGAACAATCGAACAGCCGAACAATCGAATGCTCGAATAGCGGAATGCTCGACCCCAAGGGAGGAATTTTGTTGCATTTTGCCGCGTCGCTTGCAAATGGCATTGTCATGACCAAAAAATAGGGATTTTTAGCCTTTTTTAAGGACGTTTTTTTGTGGTGGAAAGCAGGATTTTTTGTAATTTTGTATGTTTTTTGGAGTGCCCAAGAAATGAGCGCGCCAAAGGGGCTGCACGACACTGTCGGGAGGCCCATTAACACACTTACAACAACCACAATACAATGGCAGAAGACATCAAAATTAACGAGCAAGAATTTAACGACGAACAACAACAATACTCAGCACAAAACATCCAAGTGCTTGAAGGGCTTGAGGCCGTGCGCAAGCGTCCGTCGATGTATATCGGCGACACGCACGTCAAGGGTCTGCACCACCTTGTGAGCGAGGTGGTCGACAACTCGATTGACGAAGCGCTGGCCGGGTTCTGCGACCACATAGATGTGGTGATCACCGAGGACAACTCGATACGCGTTAGCGACAACGGCCGCGGCATCCCCGTCGACGAGCACGAGAAGTTGCACAAGAGCGCGCTGGAGGTGGTGATGACCGTGCTGCATGCCGGTGGCAAGTTCGACAAGGGCTCCTACAAGGTGTCGGGTGGCTTGCACGGTGTGGGCGTGAGTTGCGTGAACGCGCTGAGCGACTACTTGCGCGCCGAGGTGCGCCGCGAGGGCAAGGTCTACATGCAGGAGTACAGCAAGGGCAAGCCTAAAGCACCGGTGGCCATGATTGGCGAGTGCGCCGAAGAGGAGCACGGCACGACAGTGCTGTTCCACCCCGACCCATCGATATTCCAAGCAACCGTCTACGAATACTCCATCCTGGCCAACCGCCTTCGCGACCTGGCCTACCTGAACGCCGGCGTGACGCTGACGCTCACCGACCTGCGCAACCTCAACGAGCAGGGCGAGCCGCACCAGGAGACTTACTACAGCCGCACGGGCCTGGATGAGTTTGTGCGCTATATCGACGCCAGCAAGGAACCGCTCATCGCCGACGTGATTCACATCACGGCCAACAAGGGCGGCATCCCCGTGGAGGTGGCAATGACCTACAACACATCGTTCAACGAGAACATCTACTCGTTTGTCAACAACATCAACACCATCGAGGGCGGCACGCACCTCACCGGCTTCCGCCGCGGCTTGGGCGCAACGCTCAAGAAGTATGCCGAGGACTCGAAGATGCTCGAGAAGGTGAAAGTTGAGATTAAGCCCGAGGACTTCCGCGAGGGCCTGACGGCGGTGATTTCCGTGAAGGTGCTCGAGCCTCAGTTCGAGGGCCAGACCAAGACCAAACTCGGCAACACCGAGGTGATTGGCGCCGTCGACACCAGCGTTCGCGAAGCGCTGGCCAACTATCTCGAGGAGAATCCCGCCCAGGCCAAAGCCATCGTCGAGAAGGTTGTGCTGGCCGCTACGGCTCGCCACGCCGCCCAGAACGCTCGCCTGAAGGTACAGCGCAAGTCGCCGCTGGCTGGTGGTGGCCTGCCCGGCAAGTTGGCCGACTGCTCGAGCAAAGACCCCGCTGAGAGCGAACTCTTCCTCGTCGAGGGTGACTCGGCAGGCGGATCGGCAAAGCAGGGCCGCGACCGCAAGTTCCAAGCCATTCTGCCACTGCGAGGCAAAATCCTGAACGTGGAGAAAGCCATGGACCACAAGGTGTTTGAGAGCGACTCGGTGGTGACCATCTTCCGCGCCCTGGGCGTGACCATCGGCACCGAGGAAGACCCGAAGGAGGCCAACCTGAGCCGCCTGCGCTACCACCGCATCATCATCATGACCGATGCCGACGTCGACGGTGAGCACATCGCGACGCTGCTGATGACCTTCTTCTTCCGCCGCATGCGCTCGATTATCGACAACGGCTACCTGTACCTGGCCACGCCGCCGCTGTACAAGGCTTCGTTCCGCAACACCGAGGAGTACTGCTGGAGCGACGTGCAGTTGCAGCAGTTTAAGGACAAATACGCTCCCAACACGCCCGACCAAGTGAAGGTGCAGCGCTACAAAGGTTTGGGTGAGATGAACGCCGAGCAGTTGTGGGAAACCACCATGGATCCCGAGAACCGTATGCTCAAGCGCGTGAATATCAGCGACGCCGCTGAGGCCGACCGCATCTTCTCGATGCTCATGGGTGAGGAGGTGGAGCCGCGCCGCCGCTTCATCGAGGAGAACGCTCACTACGCCGACATCGACTCGTAAAAGCACGAGGCGAGACAATAAGCAAATTCTACGGGCCCGACCAGTGTCACAACCACGGCCGGGCCCGAATGCAATAACAGCGACACATTAATAATAATGTGGGTTGTGTAACACATAACGATTGACACTATGAACTTGACATACAACCGCCCCGAGGGCGAATTCAGCAAACACCTCTACCTCGAGACCTACGGCTGCCAGATGAACGTTGCCGACAGCGAAGTGGTGGCCAGCGTGATGCAGATGGCGGGCTACGGCACGTGCGACACGGTTGACGATGCCGACGCAATCTTCATCAACACCTGCAGCGTGCGCGACAACGCCGAGCAGCGCATCTTTGCCCGTCTGCGGCAACTCAACGCGTTGCGCCGTCACCGCCAGCGCCGCCTCATCGTGGGCGTGATAGGCTGCATGGCCGAGCGCATGAAGGAGGTGCTCATCAGCGACTACGACGTGGACCTGGTGGCAGGCCCCGACTCGTATCTTGAACTCCCGGCACTCATTGGCGCCGCCGAGCAGGGCGAGAAGGCGATGCACACCACGCTGTCGACCACCGAGACCTATCGCGACGTGATTCCGCAGCGCATAGGCGGCAACCGCGTGAGCGGCTACATCAGCATCATGCGCGGCTGCAACAACTTCTGCACCTACTGCATCGTGCCTTACACGCGCGGCCGTGAGCGCAGCCGTGAGCCGCAAAGCATCCTCAACGAGTTGCGCGACCTGCAAGAGCGTGGCTACAAAGAGGTTACATTGCTTGGGCAAAACGTCAACTCTTATCTCTACAAGCCTGCCGACGGCGGCACACCGGTCGACCTGGCCGCACTGCTGACCCTCGTGGCCGAGGCGGCACCCACGATGCGCATCCGCTTCACCACCAGCAACCCCGAGGACCTGAGCGACGAGATCATCGCTGTGATGGCCCGACACGACAACATATGCAAGCACATCCACCTGCCGGTGCAGAGCGGCAGCAACCATGTGCTGAAACTGATGAACCGCAAGTACACGCGCGAGTGGTACCTCGACCGCGTGGCACGCATCCGCGCCGCCATGCCCGACTGCGGCATCTCGACCGACATGTTCACCGGCTTCCACGACGAGAGCGAGGAGGACTTCGAACTGACGCTGAGCCTGATGCGCGAGGTGGCCTTCGACTCGGCGTTCATGTTCAAGTATAGCGAGCGCCCCGGCACTTACGCCAGCAAGCACTTGCCCGACAACGTGCCCGAGGAGGTGAAAATCGACCGCCTGAACCGCATGATTGCCCTGCAGAACCAACTGTCGCTCGAGAGCAACCTGCGCGATGTGGGCAAGACGTTTGAGGTGCTTGTGGAGGGCTACAGCAAGCGTTCGCGCGACGACATGTTCGGGCGCACGCAGCAAAACAAGGTCATCGTCTTCCCCGCCGGCGACACGCAGGTGGGGCAACTGGTACACTGCCGCGTGGACAGCGCCAGCAGCGCCACCCTCAAGGGCCAGCGCGTGGACTGAGCGGCCAGGCACACTTTTTGCCAAAATAACAAAATGCAGAATCATAAATAATTACAACACATGATGAAAAAAGGATGTTTGATTGCCATAGTGGCGGTCGTAGTGATTGGCATCGCCCTGTATGGCTGGGTGAAGAACACCTACAACGGCTTTGTGCAGCAAGAGGAGAACGTAAAAACGGCGTGGAGCCAGGTGGAGAACGACTATCAGCGTCGTGCCGACCTGATCCCCAACCTGGTGGAGACCGTGAAGGGCTACGCCAAGCACGAGCAGCAGACGCTTGAGGGCGTCATCGAGGCTCGCGCCAACGCTACGAGCGTGAAAATCGACGCCAGCAACATGGACGAGCAAGCGCTGAAGAAGTTCCAAGACGCCCAAGGTGAACTCTCAAGCGCCTTGAGCCGCCTGATTGCCGTGAGCGAGGCATATCCCGACCTGAAGGCCAACCAGAACTTCCTGGAACTTCAGTCGCAACTCGAGGGCACCGAGAACCGCATCACCGTGTCGCGCCGCGACTTCAACAAGGCCGCACAAGACTACAACACCGCTGTGCGCACCTTCCCCGGCAATTTGCTGGCTGGCCTGTTCGGCTTCAACCAGAAGCCCTACTTCGAGGCTCAAGCGGGAGCCGACAAAGCGCCCAAAGTCAACTTTGACTGACGCCTGGCATGGCACTGAGTGACTTCATCCCCACCGATGGGCAACACCGCATAGCACAGGCAATTACCGAGGCCGAAAAACGCACCTCGGGCGAGATTTGTGTGCATGTGACGCCCCACTGCCGCGGCGCCGCCATGAAGCGCGCCACGGCAGCGTTTAACCGTCTGCAACTCTACCGCACGGCGCGCCGCAACGCCGTGCTCATCTACGTGGCTTACCTCGACCATAAACTCGCCATCCTGGGCGACGTGGGCATCGACAGCCGCGTTGACGAGGGCTTTTGGGACGAAGCGGTGGCCCTGCTCACGCAGCGCATCAGCGCCGGCCGACAAGTGGACGGCCTGTGCGAAACCATCGCCTTAGTGGGCGAGCAACTGCAGAGCATCTTCCCCGCCGAGCGCGACGACGTGAACGAACTTAGCAACGAAGTGACCTATGAGGATTAGCCGCAACCACCTCATTGTGCTGGTGCTGATAGCCGTGGCGCTACTGGCCCATGCCGAGATTCCCCCCGCCCCCAATCCGCCGCGCCGGGTCAACGACTTTGCCGGCGTGCTGCACAATGTGGGCGTGCTGGAGGACTCGCTGGCTGCCTTTGCGCGCAACACGGGCAACGGCGTCGTCGTGGTCACCGTCAACGACCTCGACGGCTTGGAGCCATGGGACTACGCCTATCAACTTGGTCGCAAATGGGGCGTGGGCGGCAGCAAGCACAACAATGGTGTGGTGGTGCTGCTTAAGCCCAAGACAGCCAGCAGCAAAGGCCAGGTGACAATCGCGCCGGGCTACGGCCTCGAGGGCGTGCTCACCGATGCGCTGTGCAAGCGCATCATCGAGAAGGAAATGATTCCTGAACTCAAAAACAACAACTACGACGGCGCCGTGTGGAACGCGCTGCGCGTCATCTTGCCCGTTGTCGCCGGCGAATACAACGAGAAAGAGTATATGGTGGATAGCGAGGACACTTCCGACATGGTGATAGAACTCATCATCTACATTATCATCTTTGCATTCATCATCATAAAGGTTCGCGAAATTCTCGGCTATGGCGGTGGCGGCGGTGGTGGCGGCGGCCGTCGCAACGGTGGCAGCAGCGGCACGGGCACCTGGGGCGGCCCCATCATCATCGGTGGCTGGGGCGGCGGCAGCAGCAGTAGCGGTGGCAGCAGTTGGGGCGGCGGAGGCGGCTTCAGCGGCTTTGGCGGCGGCTCATTCGGCGGTGGCGGCGCCAGCGGCAGTTGGTAACCCAGGGCGAATGGGACCTATGGGACCAATGGGGCGAATGGGCATTAGATTGTGGGAAAGTGAAAGAAATACCGCCGAATTAATTTAAATGCCGCACGTTTTGCAGAGATTATAGATTTATCAATGCATAATGCATAACTTGCGACAATTTATGCCCTCCGGCCTCTTAGTGGCTGGGGGGCAATTTGTTACACAAAGAGTTGACGCAGGACGTCGGGGGATCGCAGGGTGCCTAGGGTGCTGTTGTGCAACTGATAGTAGGACAAGATGGTATCGAGCACGCGGTTGCGCTGGTCGTGGGTGAAGCGGAAACGGTGCATATTGGCAAACGTCATGCGCGAGAGCAGCCTGATGACGCGGGCATCGTCGGCCTCAAGCATGTGTGCGCCAGGCGAATATGGCGGCACAAACACGCCGCCGAGCATGTCAAACCAGTATCCGTCGCGATAGGTGTCGAGGTCGGGCTGTATGCCCAAGTGGGCCCCCAGGTGATACATAAAACAAATGTGGAAGTTAGCCACTCCGCTGTCCATGCCGTCGAGCAGGCGCACGCAAGCGTCGACGTAGGCAAAGAGCGCCTCGTCGCGCTCCTGCTGCTGGATGCAATGTGCGAGCACCTCGCTGACGAATAGCGCGATGGCATTCTTCACCGGGTTGCCGTAGACCCCGCTGAGGGCGTAAAGTGTGCGCAGGTCGCGCATCGTGGCCAACTCGCGTCCCGGTCGCTGGCTCACCTCCATGGCCACCAGCGACAGCGGCATGAGTTGCGAGAGCCTCTGCCGAGTGCCGCGCCCGCTACCGGTGGCCACGGCAAACGCCACCAGGCCCAAGCGGTCGGTGAACACGCGCACAATGGTAGTGCGGTCGTTATATTTTATGGCGTTGAGCACCACGCCACGGCACTTCTCTTGCATCGTTGCCCCTCACAAATAATTTGCCCGCTAAATTACACATTTTTTGGGTATAATGCGGTAAAAATTGCTAAAAATGTGGGTAAAAGGGAGTTTTCGAGGTGTGAAATTTTGCCAATTAAAAAAACCGTCGTATATTTGCAGTCGCTTTTGCGAAAAGGTCTATTTTTGGCCCATTCGTCTATCGGCTAGGACGCAAGATTTTCATTCTTGAAAGAGCAGTTCGATTCTGCTATGGGCTACGAAAAAACAATAAAAAATCGATAAAAAAAGTATTTTTAATCACATTATGGCAAACCATAAATCAGCAATCAAGAGGATTCGCCAGACCAAGTCTCGCAACCTCCGCAACCGTTATTATTCGAAAACTATGCGCAACGCTGTTCGCAACCTGCGCAAGATGACCGACCGCGCCGAGGCCACCGCTGCTTACAACAAGGTAAGTTCGATGCTCGACAAACTGGGTCGCAAGAACGTCATCTCGAAGAACAAAGCCAACAACCTCAAGTCGAAGTTGGCTCTGTACATCAACAAACTCGAGCAGGCATAATAGCGAAGCCCCGCGCTTTCGCATAGCGCCACACGTCTCCGTTTCGGGGCGTGTAGCACGATGGCCCATTCGTCTATCGGCTAGGACGCAAGATTTTCATTCTTGAAAGAGCAGTTCGATTCTGCTATGGGCTACTGAGCGTTAAGTGACAATGCACTTAACGCTTTCGTTGTATCATTATATGACCTTGGATGGGGCTTGTCGGACAGGTCGGACAGGTCGGACGGGTCGGACCTGTTGGATGGGTTGGGCGGATGGGGTTGGTGAATCTTTAGGATTTTTTAATTTGCTGGATTGGGGTTGAGTAGCGAAAAAGCAGTAAATTTGCCCGATGTTACAATTTTTAGATATCAACAACAATTATTCAACCATAAACTATCTATCCAGCAATGAAAAAATCGCTACTTTCGAGAGTTGGAACGCTCGTGGCCGCACTGCTGTTGACCGCCCTGGCAAGCCAGGCGGCCCAATTTATGCAGCCTAAGCGCGAGTTCCGCTCGGCATGGGTCGCCACTGTGTGGTGCCTCGACTGGCCCGGCACACAAGCCGGTGGCGAAAACGCCGCAGCAAAGCAAAAGCAACAGATGATTGCGCTGCTCGACTCGCTGCACAACAACAATTTCAACGCCATCAACTTCCAGGTGCGCTCGATGTGCGACGCCATGTACGAATCGAGTTACGAGCCCTGGTCGAGTTACCTCACCGGCACGCGCGGCCAGGCGCCGACCTACGACCCGCTGGCGTTTGTCGTCGAGGAGTGCCACAAGCGCGGCATGGAGTGCCACGCCTGGGTCAACCCCTATCGCTTCAGTTCCGGAACCGACTGGAACACCGCCGCCGACCTCGACCTGAAAAACAACGGGTGGCTGATTCGCTACGGCGACTACATCGTGCTCGACCCGGGACAGCAACGCACCATCGACCGCATCGTGAATGTGTGCCGCGAAATCATCACCAAGTATGACGTCGACGGCGTGCTCTACGACGACTATTTCTACCCCAACAACATTCCCGAGAGCAGCGCCGCCGAGGACTATCAGGAGTGGCTCGACTCGGGCACAACACTAAGCATCGGCAACTGGCGTCGCGACAACGTGAACCGCATGGTGGCCGCTGTGTACAACATGATTCAGGAGACACGTCCCGAGGTGCGCTTCGGCATCTCGCCGGCCGGTGTGGCTGCGTCGAGTTCGGCCGTTGCCAGCCAATATGGCGTCACGCCGTGCCCGGGCAGCGACTGGCAGTACAACACTATCTACAGCGACCCGCTGGCATGGATGAGCGCCCACACCATCGACTACATGTCGCCACAGGTGTATTGGCACATTGGCAACTCCGCCGCCGACTACGGCAAAATCGTGCCCTGGTGGAACATGGTGGCCCAGAAGATGGGGCGCCACATGTACGTGTCGCACAGCATCAGCGAGTTGCGCGCCACCAGCATCGGCTCGGAGAACCCCACCCCTGGCATGACCTACAACACGGCATACCTCTACGACGAGTATGCCAACCAGGTGGAGTTGATGCGCACCACCAACGAGGACGGTGCCTATGGCTCGATTTACTACTCGTGCAAGTATCTGTATAACCTCAATGCGCCCGAGTCGTTTGCCCACTACCTCAAGCGCGTGGTCTACCGCACACCGGCGCTGCCGCCCGCAATGACGTGGAAACCCGAGAGCGAAGTGGCCGCTGTGACCGACCTGGCCTTTGACGGCACCACGCTCACATGGAGCGAGCGCGACAATGTGCGCTACACCATCTACGCCTTCCCGCGCTCGATGACGCAGGAGCAGTTTGGCTTCGAGGGCGAGTATCTGCTGGGCATGAGTTACTATCCCAACTTTGTGATTCCTGAGGACAAGCTCGACGACTACCAATATGCCGTGTGCATCTTTGACCGCGTGGGCTATGAGTATAACCCGGCATTCTACGGCAGCAGTTACGAGCCACTGGCGGCCCCCACGCTGATCAGCCCGGCTAACGAGGAGCAGGTGTATCACCCCTTCAACTTCACATGGGAGCCCGTTGAGGGCGCCACAAGTTACGTGGTTGAGATTTCGCGCGACGCCAGCATGGAGCAGGTGCTGCAGCGCATCACCGTCGACAGCGAGATGATGTCGTCGACGCTCATCGCCGACCTGGAGAACGGCCAGACGCATTACTGGCGTGTCCTCTCTGAGGCCGACGGTCGCGCTCAGGGCCGCAGCGAGGTGCGTGCCTTCGTGCCCACCCTGTTGCTTATGGGCTACCCCACCGAGGGCGAGGTGCAGGTACCGCGTCCCTTCACCGCCACCTGGAACGCTCCGAGCGAGGAGTGCGTGGCTACGCTGACCATCGCCAGCGACCCCGAGATGGAGAATGTGGTGTACACCGCCACGGCAACCGGCTCGTCGGCCGAGGTGCCCAGCACAGCGCTTAATGCCGGCACCCGCTACTACATCACCGTTGCGCTCAACTATGAGGGCACCGACATGATTACGCCAGTCACGGAATTCGTCACCGAGTTCGACGTGCCGACGTTTATCGTGCCCATCGACGGCGGCACCCTCTATGCCGACGACCACGTGACCGTGGAGCCGCAGAGCGAGGCGGTGAGTTACACCATTGAACTCTCGAATAGCCCCACCACCTGGGGACGCTATCGCTACACCGAGACAATCAAGGACGGCAACACCAGCAGCGCCAAGGCAGCCAGCGAGATCAAGGTGAACAGCAAGTTGCTGGTCGACGGCGACACCTACTATGCCCGCGCCCGCCTCTCGTATCTCAATGCCGATGGACAGTCGCGCAACACCGACTTCTGCCCGGTAATCACGTTTGTGTACAGCGCAAGCAACCGTCCCACGGCCGCTGTTGGCGATGTCAATGGCGACGGCACAATCGACGGTAACGACCTGAACACCCTCGTGAACATCTTGCTGGGCAAGGACAACGCCGAGAACTACGCCGGCCGCGCCAACGTGGATGGCCAGGGCGGTGTCGACGGCAACGACCTGAACAAACTCATCAACATAATCCTTGGCAAATAATTGCTTGATTATTTGATAGATTAGAGATTACAGATTGGCGGGTAATTCAGCACGACATAGCATAATATTTGAGCAGGCCATTGCCACAGCCTTTATCCTGGCTGTGGTGGTGGCTGCGCTCATGCTTGTGTCGCCCGACTCGCCGCTGCACTTCGCCAACGCGCGCTACGACTCGGCAACGTTTATGACCGCCGCTGTGGCGTGGGCGCACGGCATGACGCCTTACGTCGACTTTGCCGACAGCAAGGGCCCGCTGCTGTGGCTCATCTACCGTGTGGGCTACGCATTGAGCCCGGGCAGTTACACAGGGGTATTTATCCTGTCGGTGCTTAGTTACACCGTCGTGCTGGCGGTGATTTGGCGCATGGCGCACCGCGAATTGGGCACGTCGTGGCAGGCCCACGCGGTGGCCGCGCTGATGCTGCTGGCATTTTTCAACCCTGTCTTTTTCAACGAGGTGCGCGCCGAAGACTTCGCGCAACTGCCGCTGATCACGTGCCTGGCAGCCACCTGGGCGGCACGGCGCGGCTCATTGTCGGTCGCGCGGGCAGGGGCGTTGCAGGGCCTGGCGTTAGGAGCGCTGACGCTCATCAAGTTTAACCTCGCCGCGATGGCCGCCGTGTGGACCGTCATCCTGCTGGTGACGGCGCGCCGGCAATGGGGCCGTGTGGCGGTCGCCACCATTGCGGGCTTCGTGCTGATGGTGCTGCCCTGGCTGGCATATTTCTGGCACGAAGGTGCTCTGGGAGCGTTTTTCACCGAATATTTCTTCCACACCGCCACCACAACGGCCGCGGTGACCCACCTGAGCGTCGCCAACTACCTGACCGGCTGGGGGCGCATCGGCGTGCTCACCCTGCTGTCGCTGGCGGTGATGGCAATAGGCATCGCGTGGTGGTGCCGATATCGCAAGGAGCACCGCCTGCCTCTGTGGGCGGCCTTTTTGTGGTTTCTCGCGGTGACCATGCTGCTGGCTCGGCAGGGGCATCACTGGGTGGCGATGTCGCTGTTTGCCCTGCCTGGGGCCGCCGCATTGCTGCGCTGGCTGGGTCGCGTGAGCCGCACGCGCCATGTCGTGGTGGGGGCCGCCGTGCTGCTTGCCTTGGCGGTGTGCCTGCTGCAAAACTACCGCTCGCCGAATTACCACGACAACTTCCGCTACTACCAGCGCACCGAGTCGCTCGCCGAGCATGACGCCCTGGCGCAGCGCATCGTTGATGCCCGCGCCCACCGCATCGTGTATCTGATGTGCCAGGACGTGGGTTTCGGCTACCGTCTGCCCGCGCTGCCCGCTTGCCGATATTGGTTTACACAGGCTGGCGCCACCCCGGCCATGCAAGCCGACCAGTGGCACTGCATCGAGGCGCACCGCACCGATGCCGTGATGCTCTTCACCCGCAACCGCGTCCACGCCCACGACCGCCTCGTGGCCTTAGGCTACCAACCTTTCACCCCGCCTGTCGCCTCGCCCCGCTACACCTTATATATCCTTCCCGACGCTCTGCGCAAGCCAGAAAAATAAATTTTCTTGGTGTCGTAGTGTTATTGTTTCACTATTTTTACCTACCTTTGCACCCGCAATAATGGAGTGATGCTCGAGTGGCTGAAGAGGCACGCCTGGAAAGCGTGTATACGTCAAAAGCGTATCCCGAGTTCGAATCTCGGTCACTCCGCCATAGTAAGGCTCTCACATCGAGAGTCTTATGGTTTTATTTAGGGTAGCCCAAAATATGGTCAAAATGATTGAAAAACTGAAAAATCGGCTTTAGATTTTTTGTATTCAATTATTTGTATTACCTTTGCAGCGCTTTTGGCGCAAGTCGCCCATTCGCCCGGCTGGTGGAATGGTAGACACGAGGGACTTAAAATCCCTTGGCCATTACGGCTGTGTGGGTTCAAGTCCCACTCCGGGTACTATTCAAATAGCAAAATCGCTTGCAAATCAAACACTTGCAGGCGATTTTTTTTCTTTTAAGGTGTACTAATGGTGTACTACTCAACAAAAGTGCACGTTTTGAGCCGTTTCTTTGGGGGTCAAATGCACTTGTGCTCGGAGAGCCATTTTTGTTGGTCACGCTCAAACTCGGCCCTGGCTTGGTCAAGTTCATTTTTTGCCCGGTCAAGCTCCCGTATCTCATCATATGAGTTTACAATAGTTATTCTTCTATCGGGCTCGGGGGTTGCATCATCAACAAACGGGGCTATTGATTGTTGTTTGGGCACGACATAGTTAAGCAAAGAGGCAATAAACCTCAATTTTTCTTTTGCCGGCACCGCTGTATAGTAGTGCTGAATATCGGGCAAATTTGCCTCAAGAAATCGGGCAATAAGCTCTATAACCTTTGCAGTCGTTTTGTTCTTTGCACCCACGGGCCTACCGCCTGGGTTGCCCGATATGCCTTTTTGAAATCTCATTGTTTTGCTCCTGTTTTTTACTGAAAAATAATTGTGATTAACGGTGCCGGCGTTAGAGCTCATTTATGGCTATCATCGCTTTTATGGCTTCATAACTCACGCCATTAATGTTGAGTTCTAACGGTGTTTGTTCTTGTTCTTGCTTGCCCCTCGGCAGATCGTCTGCTATTCTTAATAGGCTCATTAATGCTTTTGTGTCACCATCAAGAGCCAAATTAACTTGTTGCCTCAACATTGCAAACAAAGTTGTTTCCTCGGTGCCATCTTCAAGAGTTATTTTGCTGTCGAGTATTGCCCGTGCAACCTCGCTGGCACGTTTCCTCTCACGTCTTGCAGCACCGCTGGCAATACCGCCCATCTTGGCTATTTCTCGTTGCTCGCTCGTTGTTCTATCGCCCAATGATATTAGGTTGTGCTCGTTTGCCATATTGTCGTTTTTATCGGTAAAACCTAACAGCCTCGTTAACTTTCTTGTCTAACTCGGCTATTGCCTCGCTCTTAATCGTCACGCCATCTTTGGCGGTGCCAGCCTGTTTAACGGTCTCTCTCAAGTCGTGGGCTTGCTTGGGGGTTATCTCCCCCCGTTGCCGTGCCTCGTTTATTTGGTTGATAAATGCAACCTCACCGCCCACGCTGTCTATTAGCGTGAGAATGCCCAAGCGTTGTAAATCTCGCTTCGTTTTCATAATGCTAAAATTTAATAGTGTGTCGTTGATTTTTCTAATTGCTTTGTAAGTGTCACGCCAGCGGTCTATCAACATCATATAAAACGCCTCGTTGTAGAGGCTGGCACCCGTCACCGCCGGCACCTTAAGCACGCTGGGCAATCGGCACAAATAGCGTTGCTCGAGCCTCAACACGTTTCTACCATTGTAGAGCTCGGGCACCACCTCTCTCTTTGCTCGTTGCTCTCGGTTCTTATCGTAGAAACATAGCTTTTCATCACGTTTCACATAATACAAGCTGTTGGGCTGCTGCAGTCGCTTTGCATAAGCCAAACCCCCCAAATGATTATAATAAACCCCGGTGGGGTGCTGGGTGATGAAGTTGCAACCGACATCAAGCCTTGTAACGGTCGCTCGGCTCATGGGCAAGTGCAAAAGGTCGCTTAATTTCTCTATGGCTTGCTGCACATCGGCCCGCCCCATAGACTGATAATTGTTGCCCAAAAGCCATTTGCACAAAGAGCCGTCTTTAACCTTTACTTGCCATTGGCTTGCCGTTACCTTTAAGCCGTTGAGGCTGCCTGTTACAAAGGTGTTGCCCCCGTAGTCGTGAAAACCAACATCGGTGAGGTGGCACGGTGTTTCTTCAAGAAAACTCACCGCCCCCACCTCATCGGCTGTTAGTCTAAAATTAACCGTGTCAAACATGGTGAGAAATTACTAAAATAGTAATTGTTGACAATTTACTATATAGTCAGTTTTTGCCAAGCCCCTTAAATGCTGCATTTCTTCTTCAAGCTCGCCATCACACAACAAGTTATATAATGGCTTGCCGTCTTTGCTTTTGCCCCTGGCGATAAACACCTCAAGTTTGCTCCCCTGCTGCACGGTGCCATTAATAACCTTAAAGTTAGAATGCACCAGCAAAATTGCATCAGCCGTGCCTTTCACATCGCCATAGGCGAAACTATTGCCGGGGTCGGGCACATATATACTACTCAAATTCTTGCTCTTAATTGTCAAGCTTTTGTTTGCTTTCCGGTGCACATCGCCCCCAAAGTTGCTTGGCACATCGCCATAGTAAACCACCAAGCCGCCCACGGGGGTTGCATCCCGTTTCTCGGTGGCTCGCTGGGGCTTGGTGCAGCGTTTTTCTTCAAACTCGGGATAACTCATCGTTGAGGCCGTGCAAACAAGCCTCGTTTTTGATTTGCTGGCCAACCTCTCAAAGCAATAGTAATCGTTGAGTATCATGCTGCACCCCCTTTCTCGGTGCAATACTTGTTGGCTTGCTCGCTTATCTCGGTGGTGGTGGCCACCCGGTTAGACTGCAGCCACGCCTCTACCTCATGGCGATTGAAATAGCACATCTTGCCCAACGGCTTGAAATGTGGTATCTCTCGCCTCATAGTGAGTTTGTAAAGATAACTCTTGCTAACACCCATATATCGGGCGGTTTCCTCGCTGGTTAAAACCTCTTTGGTTGCAAAGATTGTCCGTGCCGTTACCAAATCGGTAATACTATTAATTTCCTCGTTGCTCATCTTGTTGGAGTTTATGAGGTGAAACAATGAGGCCCGGCAAAAGCACGTCTACTAATACCGCGCCTCGTTAACTCGTTAAACGTTTAACAAGTGCAAAGGTAGAGGGTAAAAGACGGCAAAAAAAAGAGGCTTAAAAAAGTCTTTTTTAAGCCCCATAAAAAAGCCCCATTTTGGGGCTTGTATTAATCAAAAAAAATTTCTTTATCCTGCCTGGCTCGCCATTTCTTCACATCGGCTCGTTTAGCTTCAATAGAGGCGTTTGTTATATCGCTGCTTAACTTTTTCACATCAAAAAAACGCTCTAATACTGTCAGCGGTCGGGGCTGGCTATAAGTCTTATAACAAAAATAACCTAATTGGGCTTTTGTTGCCAGCCATTCAAATTGCTCGCTCATCAAGCCAGCGGCAACAGCTCTTGCAAAGTATTTTCTTGCTTGCTCGGTGTCTAACTCGCTGGGCAATTCTCGGCTTATACTTGGGTTTTTATGGACGGTGCAAGCGGCTGACTGACGATCGCCGGCGGTCACACCGTCAAGCCAAACGTCAACGGCTCTAAAAGCAATTTCTTTGGCCTGTGGCGATAGTTTGTCAGCCAAGAATAGTTTTACTTTGTCGGCTACCAAAAACGCCATTTTGGGGCGTTCTACGGTATTTTGAAAAGCCTTGTTTTCGGCCCCAAACATAGTGCCAAGGGAGGGGGTGACAACCCCCACCGACTTGTTTAATAGTTCATCAAGTTGAGTGCAAATAAACGCCTCTCCTCGGTATGCTATAGGGTTGCCCACATTGGCAATTATTTTGCTGCAACAGAGCTTTAAACTGATTGGATTTACAATCGTTTGTTCTCCTACTATTATTGTGGCCCCATCGGGGTGCCATTCTTTAAAATTATCCATATAATTCAAACTCTTGACAAATATTAGTTGAAATATCTTGAATTATCTCGGCATAAGCTTTCATTTTCCCACCATCATAACAGTCATAAAAAACGGGGGTGGCTGAAAGTGCCATCAAGTCATAAGCTATTGCCTCTAACTTTATCACCAAGTTTTCAAGTTGGCGTTTTGCCCTCTCTACATCGGCCCCGGTGGGCTTGGCCGGCGTGTAAATAATAATTTGTTCTTCCATAACTCAATCAATATTTAACGCTGGCAGGCTGGCAATCGCCTGTTGTTTTAAGCTGTCAACCGCTCTTGTATATTTCTCGGTGTGCCTCAAACCGCTATGCCCCAACAGGCTTGCCACGGTCTTAATGTTAGCCCCGTTGTTCAAGATATTCACGGCAAAACTGTGTCTTGCACAATGCCAAGTAATATGCTTGTTTATGCCAGCACGTTTAACCCACCTATTGAGGGCTTTTAGGCACATTTCATAACTCGGTAAGGGATATATAACCTCACCCCTGTTATCGGGCTGTGACGGCTCACCAATCAATTTGAGGTGGGTTTCATCAAGAGGTATCACAACACCGCTGTTAGCACTATGACCCTTTGTCTTGTTTTGCTCAAACGTTAACAGGCGGTTGGCAAAATCCACGTTTGTAAAAGTGAGGTCTTTGACATCACAAAACCTCAACCCGGTATACAGACAAAACAGGAAAGCACGCCTAATATTGGGGTTTTCATTGTCATAGTGGGTTGAGGCCAACTGTGCAATCTCGTCAAGCGATAATATCTCTTTTCTTAATTGGTTCTCATCAACCTTAATGCTGATTGACTTGCCGTCTACATTGGTAAACGGCCCTGCATAGTTAAACTTGTACTTAACGCCACAGCTCTTATAGACTTTCTTAAAGCGAGCAAACAAACTCCTCGCCCCCTCGCCAACGCTCCTGCTTTGTAGATATTCAACAAACGCCAAAACCATATCATGGTCAATTTGCTGGGGCGTGATACGCTGGGCAAATTTTCCATACTCGGGGGCATCAATGAGAAAATCTTTAAAACGGCTAAATGCAATTTTCATCATCCTAATATCTTTCTTGGTGTATCCATCTATATAGTTTTGGAAGTAATCAAGAAAATTAATATCATGCTTGGCTTTGAGCCTATAGCCCTCTTTGTTTTCAATGAATTGTTGTTCTCTTTCATACCTAACCATTTTGGCAAGCTCTAAAATCCGATTGTTATCCTCTCTTTGAATCGGGGTTCTTGGCTTAGAGATTAAATGATAAGGTAGTGTTTCTTTTTTTCTAATATGTGTGATTTTATACTTGGGCTTGCCTGCCATCTTTCCACTCTTGTAAAGTACCGGCTCACCAAATTCATCCAACACAGGCTCGCTGCGCCGGCCTAAATAATACTCCAAATAGAGGCCAATACGCCCATCTTTCAAAAGACGTTGCTCTAACTTTGGGTTATCTTTAACCCGCTTTTCTAACTTTGCCATATTGTTTTTGTTTCTTTTGTTTGCAAAGATAGAACAATATTTTCAATTAGGGTGTACTAAAGGTGTACTAAATTTGAAAAAAATACATCTTTTTTGAAACAAAGAGAAAAATAGCCCCTTGTAATTACTTGGTTTTCATTACTCTTTATTGGCAATATTTTCCCATAAAATCACGGTTAAGTATCCACTCCGGGTACAGAGATAGATTGTTAATCGCAAGGTTTTCAATCTATCTTTGTTTTTATACCCAAAAAGCCAATCTCCAAAACCCCAGCCCCGACCAAAGTCATCACAAAAAAGTGAATAAAAAAGAACCGTCCCCTTTTGTTCAAAATTCCGATTTAAACCATTAAATCCACAAAAGACAAAGCCTTAAATATCAGCCTAAAGAAATAAAAAGTGGTGCCAAAAGTGAATAAAAAGGGACGGTTCTTTTTTATTCATTTTGGAGAAATGGAATATGGCGGGGAGCATCGATTTTGGGTGAAATGGATTGGGGGGATTGAGCGACGCTTTTTGTTTTTTGGCGATGTGGATGGGGAGATAGTTTCGATTTCTTGGGGTTGTGGGGTGTTTATTCGTTTTTTTTTATTAAATTTGCACGAATGTCGGCATGCCGTTGCAGGCCGCCATGTATTCAGCGAATAATTTTACAGTATATACTATGAAAAAACGATTGATTTTTAGCGCTTTGCTTGCGATTATCGCTGGCACGGCATTGGCGGTGACTCCGCTATGGACGCGCTATGCGGCCATCTCGCCCGACGGGCAGCAGATAGTGTTCACTTACAAGGGCGACATCTACAAGGTTGCCAGCAGCGGCGGCAACGCTGTTCAACTGACCACTCAGTCGAGTTACGAGATGAACCCTGTGTGGTCGCCCGACGGTAGCCTGATTGCCTTTGCGAGCGACCGCAAGGGCAACTTCGACGTGTACGTCATGCCCAGTGCCGGCGGTGCTCCCACGCGACTGACGAGCAACTCGGCCGGCGAGACGCCCTGGGCCTTCAGCGCCGACGGCAAATACATCTATTTCTCGGCTTCGATCCAAGACCCTGCCAGCAGCGCGCTGTTCCCCAGCGGGCGCATGACCGAGTTGTATCAGGTGCCCGTGGAGGGTGGCCGCACCACGCAGGTGCTGGGCACTCCCGCCGATCGCGTGAATGTGGATCCGCAGGGCCGATTCATTCTCTACCAGGACCAGA
>JAEEGL013532837.1_pt1 | contig 23342 bp, 9 predicted proteins | sample 9134231 | NCBI WGS metagenome assembly JAEEGL01 (sample SAMN16246548, study PRJNA631951) | gut metagenome | biome: gut microbiome; feature: rumen; material: fiber-attached | host: Bos | place: Iran: Karaj | collected 2018-10
GAGTGAAGATATAAATAATAATAATTTTTAAAATTTAAATAATAGTACTTTTAATATGAGTACAATACATCAATTATTAATAAATGAAACAAGAAATGGAAGAATTGTAGAAACATTAATTAGAAAAACAATTTTTCTTCCTTATGAATATTGTCCTTATTGTTTAAAATTTAAAAAGACACCAAAAAGAATTAATATTGAAGAAATTTTAGCAGGATTTTCAAGAGGAAAAAGTGATTATGGCTCAATTTGTCCTTCATGTTTAAATAAAATATTTCCTAAATTATATTTTGTTAATGAAGATCAAGAAAATTTAGAATCAGAGACTGCAACTTTTTTATCTCCTTTAGTTTTAGTAAAAGAAGTAGATAATTTAATAAAAAATCATAAAGAATTTTATTTTTATCAAGAAGCTTTTTATAAAGATAAATATCAAAGAAGTATATTTTGGAGTTTAATTTTTTATTTTCAATTAATTGATTTACCTTTATGTGTTCTTTATTTAGAAAAAAGAGAAGAAAAATTACAAGAATTATATTTATTTTTACAAGATTCTGCAGATAGAAGAATAATAAAAAGAAAACCAACTAAATTAAAAAATGTTCCAAGTGCTGAAAAATTAAGTAATCTTCAAAATGATAATATTTCTAAAAAACATTCTTCAACTTCAAATGATTTAGGTACTTTATCTATTAAAAGTGGACAAAATAATTTAAATAAATATGAAGAAGAATTATGGAATAAAATTAAAATTAGATTAGAAAAAAGTTCTCAAAATTTAGTAAATAGTAATTCTAAAATTGGAACTGAAGATAGAGGAGATATTAATTCTAGAATTTATGATATGAAACAAGTAATAAATAAAGTTATTTTATATTTTATTACAAATACAAAAGAAAGATTAACAAAGTTTTTAAATGGAATTGAGAATAAAGAAAATTCAAAATTATATGATACAATGGAAAAAGAAACAGTTCTTATTACAAATACTTCTAATATTTCAATGAATAAAATAGAGAATAAATTAACAATTAAAAATTTAGTTAATGATGATAAAAGTGATGAAGGAACAAATTATAATAGTCCAGATAGAAAACCATTTAATATATTAAATAAACCAATTAATCAAAATATAGATAAAGATAGTTTTCCTGATATTAATTCTAATTCAAAAGAAAATAATGATGATTTAAATGAGAAACAATCAGTTAACATTGAAAAATCTAGTAATAATAATTATTATAATTCTATTAAATATTCTTATAATAATAAAAATGATGATATTAGTGATGATAAGAAAAATGAAACTAATAGTAATTTAAGTGATTATAGAAAAACTCTTCCTGTTAGAAGTAATACTGCTTTTAATATAAATAATAATAAAAAAGATACTAAACCTATATTAGCAACTAAACCATTTTTATTACAAGATAATGATAATAAAGTAAATAATCCTTCTGATTTGTTTCATACGAAGAAAAGAAATAAAAAGATTATTTTAAATAAAAAATAAAAGTTAATATTTTTTTTTGCTATTAAATATATTAAATAATTTATTCAGTTTTAAAAAATTTCATATCAAAAAAAATCAATTTATAAAAATTATACACTATAAAAAAAAAATTAATAAAAAATAAAACCAAAAAAAAAAAACTAATAAAACAAAAGAATTAAAAAAAAAAATTCAAAAAAAAAAAATATTTAATAAAAAAAAAAAACTAAAATGGATATAAAATTAAACTTAGAAAGTTTCAATAAAACATATTCAATAGGTGACTCAATAACAGGAAACATAACAATAAAAAACAAAAGATATGAATCAAAATATGATTTATCTTTAATATTAATAGGAAGATATCATATATCAAATAAAAGAGCTCAACCACCAGTAAAAATAAATGAAAAATTTATAACAAAAGAATATAAAATAATAACAAATGGTGATATACAAAAAGGAATTTCTCCAGATCAACATTTTTCATTTCAATTAATTCCAGAAGAAAATGATCATTTTTATGAATCATATAAAGGAGTAGTATTATCAATTTATTATGAAATAAATGCAAATGTTAAAATTAATAATATTGAAGAATTTTCATCTGAAAAATTAAGAATTGAAATTCTTGTTCCTGGAATGGGAATTAAAAAAAATTTTGGTTGTAAATTAGTTCCTTATTATTTTACTTTAACACCAAAAAATATTGAAGATAATAAATTACAAAATGAAAAATTACCTGATTTTAATATTGAATGTTTTATTAATAATATTAATTGTAATTTTAATAAACCATTTGATGGTTATATTATTATTCATAATTGTAATGTTGAAATTAAAAGTATTGAATTACAATTTTTAAGACACGAAGAAGCTGAAATTAGTGGAAGTAAAATTAATGAAACTACTGAAATTCAAAATTTACAAATTGGTGATGGGGATGTTAATAAAAATGTAGAAATTCCTTTATTTATGATTTTTCCAAAAACTTTCTCTTGTGCTTCTATAGATACTCCTATATTTAAACTTTCTTTTGAAATTAATGTTATGATTGTTTTAGTTAATGGAATTATTATTACTGATAATTTTCCTGTTAATATTTGGAGAGGGTGAAATTTAAAAAAAATTTTTTTTATGTGAGAATGTGAAATTTAGTTTTTTTTTAATAAATTTTATTTATGAAAATATTTATTTAAATTAAAAACAAAAATTTTTTTTTTTAATTTATTTTTCATATTGTTATATTAAATTAATAATATTCCATTATCAAAAATTCAAAATTTAATTATTAAAATTTATGAAAATATAAATGATAGAACAGCGTCGTAATAGTAATGGAACAAAATGGCTAAATTTAAGTCATATAGATAATACAACAACAACAACTTTACCAAGTGAAAAAAATAAAAATTACTCAAAATGTAAAACAAAAGAAAATAATACTTCTTTAGTAACTCAAAGAGTAAAAGTGAATATATCAAAAAAAAAAGGTAGATTAAATACATCAAATTCAAAAAAACCAATTTATTTAGAAAATAAATTAACAATGTCTTCTCCAAGAGAATTTAATACAAATTTAAAAAAACAAACTCAAAAAAAAGTAAATTTTGATAGTAAATATAAAATAAATTCAGAACAAAGAAGATTTAGTCAAGTTTCAAGAAGATTACGTCATAATAAAAGTTGTGAAGATGGAATTTTTCAAAATGTAAATAATGAACAAAATAAATTATTATATAATAGTATGATTAATATAAATAATGAAAATGATAATTTAGAACCAATTATTACTGATTATCAAGATGTAAAACAATTAAAAGATAAAAGAAATTTTTCTAATGCTGATTTATCTTTAAATAAAAATACTTCTAGTAAAAAATATAAAATTTTAGCTAATTCTTTAAAAGAAAATAAAAATATTATTCCTATTCATTCACAAAGTAATTTAAAAGATGATAATTCTACTAATAATGTTAAATTAATTAAAAAATTAGAAGAAGATAATTTTCAATTAATTGAAGATGCAATTATTGATAAAAATTTTGAAAAACATATTGAACAAGATGATATGATTTTAAGTCCTAAAATGAAAGAAGAATCTACTACTTTAGAAAATAAAATTGAAGATTCTTCTTTTGAAAGTGTTAATTCTTTTAATTTTGAAAATAAAATTTATGAAAAAAGTAATAATGATGATGAGGATAATTTTAATAATAGTTTTGAAAATTTAAAAAATGATTTTGAAATTTTTTATACTGATGATTATTTTAATGGAATAAATAATAATATGATTAAATTAGAATTTCAATTATTTTTAGAAAAATTATTAGATTTACAATCTGTTTATCATTATCAATTAAATGATTTAAGATATCAAAATAATTTAACTAAAAAATTATTAAGTTGCTTTCATTCAAAATTTATTACAATTAGTAAGAAAAAAATAAAATTAATTGGAAAATTTGAAATTTCTCAAATAAAAAATAATTATAAAAATTTTGTTTTTTCTTATAAAGGTAGTAATAATTTAGAGTTAATATCAAATAATAAAAAAGAATGTAATTTATGGAAAAATATTTTTAATGGAATCGAAAGTAAAAATATATTAACAAAAGAAATTTTTAAAAAAGTAATTATAGACAAATATAATATTATAAAAGGACATTTAAATGAACATCAAAAAAAAATATGTGAAAAATTAACAAATAAATATCAAAATAATATAGTAAGAAGAAAAGAAGAAAAAAGATTAACAACTTCAAAAAAAACAACAAAAAAGAATATGAATAAATCAAATTATCAAATATTAAAAAGTCCAACACAAAATTCAACAAAAAGTTTAGTTCATTTAAAAAGTTATAGTAATTTAAACAAAAATTCAACAACATCAATTATTTCTAAGAGTATTAATTCTTCAATAAAACAATCCAATAATAATAATAAAAATATAAAACAGAAAAATAATTTAAATAAATAAAAAATCAAAACTTATAAAATTTATAATTCACTTATAAAATAAGTTAAATATTTTTTTTATAAATATTAAATTCAATTTATTCTAAGTTAAAATTCTTATAAAATATTTATTTTTTTAATTAATAAAATATTTATAATTAAATTATTTAATTAATAATAGTAGAGAAAACTAATTTTTTTTTTGATGAATTAATTTTATTATTTTTCGAATCTGTATTTATTTCATTTTTATCATTAGTTTGTTCAATTTTAATTTCAATTTCTTTTTCTTCAGTATCATCATTTTTACTTTTAGATTTTTTTTTATTAAAATAATCATCAAACATTTTTTTAGTAAATTTAACATTTTCATATCTTTGAATTAATTTTTTAATATTATCGGGCATTTCATTAAGTAGATTTTCTTTTAAATCATTTATAGTTTTATTATCATCATCTTTATTATTAATTGGTAATTCGAAAGTGTTTAAAAAAATTTCTTTAAATTTATTTTCATCATTAATTATTTCATTATTAACTTTTAAAGGATCTGTTTCTATTGGAGAATTATTCTCATTTATATTATTATCATAATCCATTATATAAAAAAATAATTCTTTTTTTTTCTTTTTTAAAAATGTAAATAAAAAAATATATTTTTGTTTAAAATATAATTTAATTCTCTTATAAAAAATATTATAAATAATTTATATCTATTTTATTTTTTTTTTGGTTTAAAAATAATTCCCATAGATTGTAATTTAGTTTGTAATTTTTTAATATATCTTCTACATTTAATAATTTCATTTTCTTTTTCATAAGAAAGCATTGCAAGTTGGCATTTAGTATTAGAAAAATCCAATTCAATTTTTTTAATTTCTTCTTTTAAATCATTTTCATGTTTTTCTTTTTGTAATTTAATTGCTTCAATTGTTTTGTTTAAATTTTCTTTTTCATTTTTTAAACAATTAATTTCTGCTTCAAGTGGTTTAAGTTCATTAACTTGTGATTTTAATTCAGAAATATTCTTTTCAAAATATTTTTTTTCATTTTTTAAATCATTAATTAATTTATCTTTTGGATCTATAACATCAGTTAATGTAGTTTTTTTTTCATCTTTTGGAAGTTTTTCTTTTAAATTTGTAATTTCTTTTATAGATTCATCTAATTGTTTTCTTAAATCTTCTATTTTCTTATTTAAAATTTGTTTTTCTGCATCATTTTTTATTTCTAACTCTTTTTTATCTTTTTCATTTTTTATTTTATTATCTTCTATAGTTTTATTTAATTGTATTATTTTATCATTTAATTCCTTTATTTCATTATTTTTTTTTTCAAATTCTTTTTCTTTATTTTTAAATTTTTCTTCATATCTTTTATTATTTTCTTTTAAATTTTCAATTTCTTTTTCTTTTAAGCTTAAATCATTTTTATTCTTCTCTCTTAAGATATTTAATTCTCTTTCAGAAGAAGTTGTTAAATTATTTAATTTTTTTTCAAAATCCATTTTTTGACTTGTTAATTCATTTATTTGCTCTTCTAATTTGTATTTATATTTATTTATTTGATTTTGTTTTTCTTGATCAGAACTTTCTACAAGTTTATCTTTATCTCTTAATTGATTTTGTAAATTTTCAATTTCAGCTAAAAATTCTGCTTTATAATTTTGTTCTTCAGAATCTCTATTTTTTTTTTCTTGTTCAATTTGATTTTTTTCAATTTCTAAAAGAGAATAATCTTCTTTAACTTTATTATTTTCATTTTCTAAATCAATAATTCTTTCTCTTAATTCATGATCATTTTTTTGATATTCACTAATGTCTTTATTTAATTTATTTAATTGACTTTCAGTATCTTGTTTGTATTGTTCAAATTCACTATCCAAACCAGCATATAATTCCTTTAAATTATTAGCATCTTCTGCGTTTAATCCTCCTTCTAAATTAGAAGAAGCATTTTTTATTAATTCATCAATTTTCCCTTGTAAATTTTTATTTTCTAATTCTTTTTCTGTTAAAAAATTTAACATATTTTCATTCATTTCATCATCTTTTAATTTTTGATTTTTATATGATTCTATTTCTTTTTGGTAATTTTTTATTTCTTCATCATTTTTTTCAATTGTTTCTAAATTATTTAATAATTGAATTTCTAATTCTTTTACTCTATTTTCTAAATCTTCTTGGGAATTATTTGATGATTCTTTGTGTTCTTTATAATATTTTAATAATTCTTCTTGATTTTTATTTGATTCTTTTAATTGATTAAAGTCTATCATTAAATCATCATATTTTCTTTTTGTTTCATTTAACTCTTTTTCTTTTGATTGAATTTCTAAAGTCAATACTTCATTTTCTTGCTCTAAATTTGTTACTTTTTGATATAAATCATCATCTTTTAAATCTAAATCAGTAGACATGTTACTCATATAATTCTCTGCCATATTTACACTTTTTTAAATAAAAATAAGAATTAAATTTATTTTTTAAATAATTTAATTACTTTTTCATATTTTAAAAAATTTACTTAATATTGATAGGATAATATTTAAAAATGATTAATTATTTAATAATTGAAATAATTTTTTAAAAATATATTAAATAAAAATTGAAATGTTATAATAAATATAAAAAAGGAATATTAATAGTAATAATTATTTTGATTAAATACATTATATTTATATAATTTATATTAATTAATTTTTTAAATTAAATTAAAATTTAAAATGTCATCTTCACCAATTTCATTAAATACATATCCAAATTTCCAAAATAACTATAATCAATATAATAGCTCAGTTGAGTCTTTATTGAACAGTCCAAATTGGAGTAATGAACAAGATATAGTAAAAATATCAATTAAATCATTATATGAAGAAATATCAAATTTAAATAATAAAATAAATAATCTAGAAAATCAATTAGAAAATAAAATTACAAAAACAGAATTTCAAAATAAATTAAATTCAAAAGTAGATATAAATGAATATATAAAGGTAATAAATGATATGACAAAAAATATTCAGAATCATCCATCAATGGAACAGATAAAATTTATAGAAGAAGATAAAATATCAAAAAATGAATTTAATGACATAATAAAAGATTATGTTTTAAATAATGATATAAAACCTATAATTGATAATTCAAAATCAATAAATGAAATATCATCTAATTTAAATAATCAAATAGATAATTTAGTAAGAGATTTAAATAAAAAATTAAATACTTTTCCAACAATGAGTGATATAAAAAAAATCAATTATATATTAACTACGAAAGTTAATTCTTCAGATATAAGTAATATTTTATCTTTAAAAGCTGATAAAGATGAAATTATGAATATTTTAAGAACAAAATGTGATAAAATTGATTTTGATAATCAAATAAAGAAAAAATTAGATATTAGTGAATATAATGAATTAGTTAATATTATTAATTCAAAAGCAAATCATGAACAAATTGAAGAATTAAATTTAATTATAGGAAATAAAATGGATAAAAATAGTTTAAATTCTTTTGTTGATTTAATTAATAGTAAACTTGATATAAATGAATTTAATTCTTTTATTGATAATGAATATAAGAAATATATTGAAGATAATAATAAAAAAGTTAATGATATAGATGAAGATTTTGATAGATTAATTTCCAATATTAAAACACAGTTTAATAATATTAATTTAGCTTTTACTAAAATTGAAAATGATAAAATTGGATTTGTACTTTATGATGAATTAATAAAAAAATTACAAGAAAAAATTGACCAAAAAGAAATTTTAGGAATAATTAATAAAATTCAACTTGATATAAATGAAAAAATTAATGAAATTAAAAATAATAATGACAAATTTAAAGATTTATATGAAGATATTTTAAAAACAAAAATAGAAGAAATTGATTCTGAATTAAATAAAAAAATTGAAAGTTCAATATTTGATATTAAAAAATTAAATATTAATAATAATGAAATAAATTTAAATTTAGAAGAACAAAATAAAATTTTAAAAAATATTGAAAGTAAAATATCTTTTATTCAAAATGAAAATGAAAGAAAATTTTGTAATATATATGAAATATTAAAATCAAAATTAAACATTCATGAATTTACGGAAATTATTAATTCTTTAGAAGAAAATTATAATACAAAATTATTAAATGGATTAGAAAATAAAGCAACATTTAAAGATATAGAAATGTTATATAAAAATATTCAAAAAGATACAAATGATAAATTAAAGTCTCTTCAAGATAAAACAAAAAAAATTTAACTATATATAATAAAACCTTAATTAATAAAAAATAATTATAATATTTTATTTAATTAAATATAAAATAATTTAAATTAATTAATATATAATTAATTTACTTCTCTTTTAACAAAATTAGATACATTTATCATAAAATCACTTTTTTCAATATCATAGTTTTTTTTTAAATATTTAAAAAATATCTGTAATTTCTTTTATTAAATCATCCATATAATATATACTATTAATTATAATATTTCCTAAAAAAATTCCTCAAGTAAAGAAAAATAAGCAAATTATTAGATAATTATAATATAGAAATTCATTATATAAGTTTAGATATAATTAATAAATTAATAATTAATTATTTTATATATTATTTCAAGAATTCTCTTCTATTAGGAATTGAATCGCTTTATCAACATCTCCATCATTTTCTTGTATTGCATCTTTTAATTGTTTAATTGTTTTTCCATCAAAAAAATCTTGAAGTGTTTTTATTTTTTTAGCGGTATGCTTTGAAATATTTAGATCATTATATTCATTATTTTTTTTTCTATCAGTATTTGAATTAAAATCAAAATTTAATTGTGAAAAATTAATTGAATTATCTTCAAATTCAACGTTCATTAAAAGATTAGTTGAACAAATTTCATTTTCATCTCCATCACAAAAAACAATTTTTAAATTTTCTTGTGGCGAAGGATTATTTAAATTTTTACATAAGATAGTATATTCAAATACAAAACTTGAATTTGGCTTTATTGTATTAGATATTGCTTTTTTAGGAATATAATAATTATCGTTTATAGTTTTAATATAAAAATTTCCTGGTATTTTAATATTACCTTTGTTTTTTATTTCAATTTTTATTATTTCTTTATTTTCACTAATATCTTTAAATTTATATATATTTTTCTTATTTAAAATTTTTAAAGTTGCCTTATATGGTATTTTTTTCTCTTTATTTTCTTTATTATTTTTTTCTTCATGTTTATCTATATTCTTATTTATATTATCAGGAATGAATTTAATATTTGATATTATTGTTTTTAAATCATTCATATTATATTTCAATACAGTTAAAATATTATTAAATTGTTTATTATTATTATTGAATTGATTATTATTATCTTTTAATGATTTAATTTCAGAAATGATTTTTTGCAGATTTTTTTCATTATTTTTATTATTTTCTATTTGAGTTTCTATTTTTCTTAATGATGAATTAAATGATGATAAATTATTATCATCATTAGCCTTATTATTATTAATATTTTTAACAATGTCATTATATTTGCTATTAATTTCTCCAATTAATAAATTTTGCATTAAAGTAATTTTTTTAACAATAACAGGAAATAGATTTGATATATTATTTAATGAATTTATTATTTTATTATTATTATTATCTTGTATTTCATTTACTTTATTTACAATATTTTTTAATGTTTGATTTATTTCATTGTATATTTTTTTATTTTCATTTTGTTCATTTTCAAATTTTGTAAAATAAATAATTATTTTTTCATCAATTAATTTATTCATTTTTTCTGTTATAGATTTACATATTTCATTTTTTTGATTTTTTAAATCCTCTAAAATAATCTTTGATATTTTATTTATATCTGAATTTTCATTTGAACTAAAATTTTGATTTTGATTTTGATTTTTTTCATCTTCATTATTTTTATATATATTTTCATTATCTTTATTTATTATATCTCCGTTCTTCTTTTTTTCTATTTTAATAAATAAAGTACTAGTGCTTGGAACAAAATTTTTATAATCTTCTTCATTCTCTATTAATTTATTATTTTCAGTATAACAATTAAGAATTTCATCATCTTTTAATTCAATAAATTCATCTTCAATAATTTCATTTTTTAACTTTTCTAATGATTTTGGCCTTGTAATAAAAATTCTTTTTTCATTAAAAGTATAATAAATCATTTTATATTTTTGAATATATTTTTAATTAAAAAAAGTAAATATCTTTTAATTTTTTTTTAATAACTGTTTATTTTGTATAAAATGAATTATATAAATAATTATTTTTAAAAATAAAATGTTCAATTGTTTCAATTTCAATATATATTTTATTTAATTCTTCTTCAAATTCTTTACTATAAGTACTTTTATCTTTATTTAAGACTCTACAATTTAAAGTCTTATTTATTATTTTAATATTTAAATTTTTAATTGTATATTGTTTTAATCCTATCCATTCAAAAATATTTTCTATTTGACTCTCTATCCCTACTTTTAAATTTATTAATTTTATTTTCAAATTACTTATTAATTTTTTTAATTCCAAATATATATTTACCACAAAATATTGTTCTTTTTCATTTTCTTCCTCAATTTTATAAGAAATAGTTAAATGTTGTCCAATTATATGCCTTATTCTATATTCATTATATCCTTTTTCATTATTATAATTTATTATTGTATGAATATATAATAAATTTTTAATTTTATTCTCTTTTTCCACATAAAATAATTTAAATATAAAATTATTTTTCTCAATTGATTTTAAAAAATTATCAATAAACTTTTGATTATATTCTTCTTCAAATTTTAAATTGTCAAAAATTTTTTTTTTGATTAAACAATGATTTTCATTATTAGAATAAATTGTCATTTCATTAATATAACAATTATTTTGAAATTTAACAATTTTGTTGACAATTTTATAATTTTTTGGAATAATAAAATTATTTTCTTCTTTAAATAAATTTTGATTAATTAATTGATTATCAGTTGGTTCAATTGTAATAATTATTTCCCTTTTTATAATATCTTTTTCTTTAATTATGAAATTATCAAAATAATTAATATTATAAGACTTGGAAATATTTAATTCTAAAATAAATTTTTTAACTTCAATATCTTCTTTTCTTCCTTCAAATTTAAATACAATATTTAAAAATTTCTTACCATATTCTAATGAAATAATTGGAATATAAATATTGCATTCTTTACTTATATCAATATTTTCATCAAAGAAATATTGAGGAATAATAACATTTTTTTCCTCTATTTCAAAATATATAGTAAATTTTATAATATTATATTTTGAATTATTTATTATTTTAATAGGAAAATAATAAAATTCATATTGATAAAAAAAAATACTTTTTGCGTTATTTGCAATAGTAATATTAATATTAGAATCATAATCCAAAATATTAAAAGAATAATTACATCTTTTTTCTTTATTATCAACAATATTATATTCAGTAAATTTTTTTCTTTTTTTCTTTTTATCATTTGAAATTTTATTATCATCATCTTTTAATTGATTGTATAAATTAGTTTTTATTTTATAATCAAAAATATTTTTAACCTTAAAAATACCTTCTCTAATATAAGAAATTCCAATAATTGAAACTTGCCCTTTTTTAATAAATTTAAGTGAAAGTTCAATTTGCTTTTTTTCTAAACCTTGTATAATTAAATTTTTTTTTTCACATTCTACTAATGATTCATTATCAAAAATAAAGCAAATTGAATCATATTTGTTAGTAATTGGAAATGGATTTGAAAAAAGAAATCTTATTTTAATTATTTCATTTATATTTACATCAAAATTTTTATTTATAAAATAATTAAATATTTCTTTTCCATTTGTTAATCTATCAATATATTTGAAATTTTGTAAGTCATTTTCTTTTAAAAGTGAATAATAAATATTTAAGGAAGGGAAAATATATTTTTTGAAATTATTATAAAAGTTTGTTTTATATTTTGTTTTTAAAATATCTTCTTCAAATTTTGTAATTATTAATATTGATGATTTATCAAAATTAATTATATCAGAAGTATCAATTGGAAAATTTATATTTGAAATATATTTTGAAATATTGTTAAATATTTTTACATATTGTTCTTCGAATATTTTGAATTCTTCTTTTTTTAATATTAAATTTTCTGGAATTTTATATAAATTAAGTAAAATTAAATAAAAATTTATGATTCCTTCATTATAATTTATTAAATAGCATGATTTAATTAAATGTTTTAAAAGATGAGTTTTAATGAGAAAAAAACTATGTGTTATATTTTCATTTGAATTTATTTTTAATTTAAATATATCCCAAAATTCACCAAGTATATATAATAAATATCTATATATTAAATTAATATTTTCATTTTTATTTTTTGATAAAAAATTCCAATAATCTGGACACCATCTTATTAAATGAGAAGTAAAAAATCTTAACTTTGGAATATCAGTAAATAAATAATAATATCCTATTTTTTCTAAAAGAAGACCATATATAATCTTAAAATCATATTTAGTAAAATATTTCATATATTTTTTTAAAAAAACAATAAATTCATTTATATTCTTATAATTAAAATTATTTTCTAACATTTTTAAATATATTAATAATGCCCTAATTAGTCCTACATATATTTTATTACTATGTTTTTTATTTAAAAAAATATTATTATAAATTATATATAAATTTACCATTTCATCTTTTTCTACTTTATTTGTATTATCAATTTTCATGAATTTAACTAAAGATTTATATTGAAATAATGAAGCTTTATTTTTTGGATAATTAAGGTTTTTAATTAAGTTATATAAACTTTTTATATATTTATATGATTGCGTATATGCTCTTAAATAAAATAATATTATAGACATGATTAATTGTTCTTTATGTATTATATCAAATTTTTTAGAATTGAAAAAATTACAATTTTCTAAAGATATTGTAGAAAAAAAATCAAATAGTGAAAAGTTGTTTTTTATAGAGTCTTCAAGTTTATATATTTTTTTACATAATTTTTTCATAAATTCATTCTCAAAAAAATTTGATATATTTTGTCTTATTATATCTATTTCATTTTCTGTTAATAAAATACCTAATTTTTTTTTTGAATAAAATTGATCGTAAATTTCAAGTCTATGAAAATATTTACTAAACAATTCAAAATTATCACATTCCTTATTTTCATTACCATTAATTTCAAAATATAAATAACTACATTTAAAATTTAATTTAATATATGAAAAAAAAGCTTCTTTTTTATTTAATCCATTTTCATATTTTGTTTTATCACTTTTATCATTTAAAATTATAATCAAATCTACCATTTGAGTATCATAAATATCTTTTACTAAATTTGGAAAATTATTTTTCATTTCATTTATTTTTTGATAATCATCATTTATATCAATTATATAAACAAATAATAAAGGTTGTTGATATATTTCATTTTCATTAAAATAACAATACTCAAAAATTACTTTTTCACATTCATTAAAATAATTTTTTGAAAAATATTTTTGATTATCAATAAATGAATAATAATTATTTTTATTTAAATAGATTGAATCAAAAGAGAATTTTGGTAAATTATTTTCATTGGATAAACAATTATAAAAATATGATAAAATGTTATTTTCATTTTTATGAAAATTTTCACTATCAAAAAAATCAATTTTAAAATTTTTAATACTGTTTTCATATATATCTTTTATTTTTACTTCTAAATATATATTTGAAAAATCTCCAAAAGGTCTTAAAAATTGACTAGGAGTTAAATTATTTTTTAAAATTATATTTCTTGATAACTCAGTTGAAAATACTATTCCACATGGTATAAACATTTCTTCTACCCAATTTACAAAATAATGAGATTTTTCAATAATATTTGATGAATTTGTAAAAAAAGATGACATTATATATTTTTTTTTCGTACAATTGTTTATTATTTTTTTTAAATAAAATATAAAATTTAAAAAATAATTTTTTTATTTAAAGTTAAAAAATGAAAGAAATTGATGAATTAACTAGTCCTTTAATCAATCCATTAATAGAGGATGATATAAATACAATAAAAGCAAAGAAATACAATGAAGAAAAATTTATAAATAATTCAGAAGATAAAAAAAAATTAGATATCATTAATAATGATGAAGAAAATATATCTAGTTCAGAGAAATTTTCTGGAACAATAAAAGTATTATATCATATTAAAGATTATCTTTTTACACTTTTATTATTAATAATGCCATGTCCAAATTTTTCATATTTGTCTATTCCAAATTATTTTTTTGGAATTATTTCTATCTTTTATTTATTAAAAACAAATATTGAATCAAGAAATAGAAAATATATTTTAGAAATAATAATTTTTTTTTATTCAATTTTTTCTTTAATTTTTAAAGGAGTTTGTTTAATATATGATAATTTATTTAATGATGAATTAATTATTCAAATTGGAATTGCAATTAAAAAAAATAAAGATGATATTTTTTATGTTTTTACTACTTTTGTTCCTGATTCTGCAATATTTATAATTTCAATTTTATCAATAATCATCACTAAAATTTCTAAGAATTATACTATAATTATTGATAGTATGATGAATAAAAAGAAATTTAGTAATATTTTTAGTATATTTCTTTGGTTAAATTTTATTTTTATTTCTGCTTTGAGTTGTTTTAATATTTCATTTTTAACTTATATTTATATTATTTTAATAAATATTCCTATTTTATTATGGTGTTTTAATTTTGAAAATTCTAAAAATAAACAATTATTTTACTTTATTTCAATATTTTCTTTAATTATAATGATATCAAGTAATCTAGCTTTAGTATATTTTAACATTCATAAATATTATCCAGAGAAAAATAAAGATTTATTATCTTTAATTCAAAAATTAGGAATTGAAAATTTAAATTTAGAATTTAAAGTAGAAAATATGTTATTATGGACAGGATATATTTTATCAAATATATGCATAGTTTTATTAATAACAACACAAAAATTAATAAACACAAAAATAGAAAAAGAAAAAATAAAAAAAATAATAATTGATGAAAATAAAAGTAATAATTCAAAATCAATAGAAGAATCAACAATAAAAAAAATTATTCAATATATAAAAAATTATTTATCTAGTCCAAGTTTTGTACTTCACTTTACAAGATTTGGAATAATAGCTTGGATATATTTTTATAGAAATTATCCATCTTTTTTCTTATTAATTTGGTTATGTATTACATTTATTAATGTAAAAACATCAAAAAATTTATTAATTACAAAATATATTGCTTTTCCTTCTCTTTATTATACTATTACTTTAATGCATTATACAAATATTCCAAATGTTTATATTGTTCCTTCTAATTTAAATGAAAAAATAAAGAAAGAACATTATGGTTTTATTAAATTTGAATATGACCAAAGAATTGAATATTCTTGTTTATTTTTGGTTTTATTACTTACTTATTTATTTACTTATTCACTTGTAAGGCATATTGAAGAAAAAAACATAATAAAAAGATATGAAAATAAAAATATAAATAATAATATGAAAGATATTTTAATTGAAAATAAAAATGAAAATAATTCTATTTCAATGAAGAATATTTTATTAAAATTTATTTTAGCAAATATTGATAAATTAACTCTTGTTTCAATGTATTTTGTAGCAAATCAATTTGTTAATTTTTCTCATGTTTTATTAGTTATATTATTTAACTTTCAATTATTAGCTCCAAAAAAATTTGAAAAAACTTGTTTATTTATATTGATATTAGTAGAACTTGTTTTTATTTCAGAATATATTTTAGATTTATTAAAAGTATTTTTTGATTTTAGAAAAGAATTAATTAGATTATTTCTTGCGTATAGTCATAATATAGAAAAAACTTCAATTGAAATTCTTTTATTTTTAGCTATTTATTGTTTATATATTCAATATCAATTTATTAATTCAAAAGCTTATCAAAATTTATCAAAACAAGAAGAAAAAGAAAATGAAAAGTTAAATTATCATAAAGTTAATAATAATCAAGAAGAAAATCAAAAATCAGATTCAATATTTAAAAAAATTTTTTATATTCTTAGAGATATAATTTTAGAATTATATATATGGATTATTATTGTTCTTTGCTTTATTTTATTATGTGCTTTTGAAATTAATCTTTTATTTCTTGTAAAACTTTTAATATATTTATTTATATTATATGATTTTTTAACATCAATACAAGAGAAAAAGAATTTAAATAAACTTGCGAATTGGATATTTTTGTTATATTGTGCAATTAATACTTTAATTGTTTATTTTTATCAATTTTCACAACTTGAAATATGTAAAGATTTCTTTGAAAATATATATAAAACATTACTTCCTAATTTTATTTATAAAAATTTTATTTCTATTGGATTAGTTTATTATACTGATAATTTGCCTTTAAAATTTTTACCTCATTTTGGATTAAATTTCCTTTCAATTCTTTTTTTAAGAGAAACAAATAGAATTGCTATTTCTAATGAACAAAATAATAATTTAAAAAAGAAAAATAAAGTAATTGAAAATTTTAAATTAATAGATGAAGAAGAAGACAAGAAACAATTAATTAAAAATGAAGAAGAACAAAATATGAAAATTGAAAAAGAACAAAGAAATATAGAAATTGTTAAAAAAGAAATATTGCAAAATCAAATTAAATATTATATACTCCAAACAATTATTTTTACAACAAAATTTTATTTTCTATTTTTATTTTTAACAGTATGTTTGATATTAACAAATTATGATATTTCATTTGCAATAACTATTTATATAAGTATATTTGGAATATCATTTCTTTGTTTATTTAGAAAAAACATCAAAAATTTAAATTCTTTTATTTCAAAAAAATCATTTTTTTTATCTAAATTAATAAGATATTCTCAAATAGAATTACCAAGTCACATACAATCAAATAAATATTATCGTTCCTTAATATTAAAAATATTATTATTATTTAGTGAATTATATATTTTATTACTTTATTCATATGGAACATTTTATATGATTCAACATAATTGTGATTGTGAAGGAAATAATTGTGATAAAAATAAAAGAGAATTAATACCAAAAGAAACAGAAGAATTTATAAGTTCAATTTCATATTTAATTGGTTTTTATATTAATATAAGTAATTCAAGCATTTTAAATACAATTAAATTTCATTTATTTCTTTCAGTTTTAATTTCATTTGATGTTTATATTCAAAGATTACAAAATTATTCTATTGATAAATCACTTGAAATAAAGAAAATAATTAAAAATTTAAAAAGAGAAAATAGAGAAATTTATCATGAAATGAAATTAAAAAATAAAAATATTCTAAGCCAAATAAATACAGAAATTAAAAATCAAAAAGATAAATTAGATGATGAATATGATGAAGAAGAGTCTTTTTTTTCAGATCAAAAATCAATAAATTCATCTATTGCATTAAGAGATAAAAAAGAAATGAATGATAAAGAAAAAGGATTTGAAATAATAAAAGAAAAATTTAAAAAAATTTTTAGTAGAGCAGCTCAGAGTAAATTAAAATTAAAATCAACAAATAATTCTTATGTAATAATAAAAGGATTAAAAAATATTTTTGAAGAATTAATAATTTTATTATTATTATGTACATCATTATCAAAATCAAACATATTTTCATATATTTATATGATAATTTCAATAATTTTTGTATTTAAAAAGAAAACAATGTATCAATATTTTATTTTAATGAATTTTTTAGTATGTTCAATTATTATTCAAAGTATATTTTTTGTTACAAACATGACAGAAAAAACTGATCCTCAATATGATGAAGAAATGATATCATTAATAGAAAAAGTTTTATATTGTCCTTGGTTTAAAAAAATTTTTGAATATTTTAAATTAGAAAATTATTATTTTTGGGGATTTTTTTTTGGTATTGGTGTTGATAAAAATCAAATAAATTCTATTTGGTTTGAATTTATTGTAGTAGTTTTTATATATATGTATTTAGATTTATTTTCTTTTAGTATTTATCAAAATGTTATTAATATTGGACAAAGAAGTGATGGTATTGATAAGATTAATTATTATTATTTGTCAAAAAAAAAAAAAATTGTTGATTGTATTAAAGGAATGGATAATAATGATTTTTCAGAATATCAAAATTGTATGGAGAAAACTTTTGATATTAAAATTGGAAAAGATTTTGAAAGTTTTAAAAAAAGATTTTTTATATCAGAAAATGATAACAAAGAGGATGAAGATTTTGAATTTAATAATAAAAATAATGATATTATTGATAATAATAAAAATAATATATTAGATAATAAAAGTAATAATAATATTATTAAAGAAGAAGAAAAAAAAGAAGAAATAAAAAAAGAAGAAAAAAAGGAAAATGAATTTAAAGAAATGCCTGAAAATGATAATGAAGAAATTAATACATTTTTAAAAATTGATAATGAAATAAAAGAAAATAAAAGTCCATTAAAAAACATATTCAAAAATACAAAATCAAAAATAAAAGATGAAGAAAATAATATTAATTATTTTAAAAAAATAAGAACATTTATTTATTTATCATTTCATAATTTCACAATTGTAATAATAATTTTAATTTCAATGATGGTAAATGGATTAATATCAGCAACATATTTTATTTTTTCATTATTTTTCTTAATGCAATCATCAAATTTAATATTAGGAACTTTTTTTTCATATCCAAAACAAATAAGAAAAAATATAAGAATAATAATCCTCATTGATATATTTTTACAATTATTTCTCCAAAATCCAATATTTATAAAATTAAGAGATATAACAATAATTAATCAAATAGAAAAAATAATAGGAATAAGTGAAATATTAAAGTATGAAACAAATAAAATATCACTAAATAAAAATCAACTATTATTAATTGTTTCAAAAATAATAACATTATTTTTAATAAATTTACAAGTTTTAATGTTTTCATCTCAAGATTTTCAAGAATTTTATTTAACTTATTTAATAACAAAAAATGACAGAATAAAAAGAACTCAAATGATGAATGTATTTATATTTAATAATAAGAGAGTTAAAAAAATGAATGAAAATATTGAAAGAAGGTTAACAATGGATAAAGCAATGAATTCATTAGAAAAAACTTTAGAAGATTGGAATCAACAATTAATTCATATAAATGAAGAAAAACCAATTAATTTATTAGATACAAAAAAAAATGACCAAAGTGATAATATTAGTGTTATGACTGGAGGAAGTAATTTATTAGAAGAAAATATTGTAAGAGAAGAAATTAAAAATTATATTTTAAGTGGTTTTTTAGTTAGAATTCTTTTATTTTTACATAAATATTCTTCAAGTTATAATATAATTGAAAAAGATAGAAAAATTTATTATGAAAGAGATATGATTCAAGGAAAAACTTTTACTAAATTATATCTTGAAGAATTAATTGACAAAGAATTAAATTGTATTGATATGAGTTGTTATAAAAAGAAAGAAATTAAAATTGTTAAAATGATTTTAAATGGAGAAAGAAAAAGAAAAGATGAAATTGAAAATGATGAAAATATTGAAGAGGAAAAAGAAGTAAATTTAGATAATATTATTAGTAAATATAATGATGATGATGTTGATTTTAATAAAAAAAATAAAGAAAATAAAAATAAAAAAAAAATAAAAATTGATTTTACTTTAGATAAATTTAAAAAAATTGATGATTTAAGAGAAGGAGAAATTTTTCAAAAATATTTAAAAAAAACAACTTTAATAATAGCAATATTAAAAAGTTTAATTCATTATTTTTCAATTAATTTTCATTATATAACTTATTTAATGATGATAATTAATCATATGATATCAGGTTCATTTTTAACTTTAATATATCCAATTTCAGTTTTTTGCTATGCATTTCCTCAAAATTTAAGACCAAAAAAATATTTTTGGAATTTTTGTTTATCAACTTCAATTATTATAATTATTATTAAATTTATATCTCAACTTTCAATTATTCAATTAATAATACCAATAGCAATAAAAGATAATTTAGAATATTATAAAATTGGCATTATAACTTTTGAATCTACTTTTTCAAAAGATTTTTTTAATTATATAATTTGTGATGCATTAGTTATTATTTGTATTAGTATACAAATTTATATATTAATTAATCAAGGTTTATGGAAAGAAAGAGAACAAGATATTGAAAATATTTATGAAGCAAATGAAAGAATTTTATTAACTAAAGATAAAGTTTTAAAAAATGATGAAGATATTATCAAATTTAATAGTAAGTTTATTTATAGAAAAAATTATAATTTTAATTTAAAATCTTCAAAAGGTCTTTTTAATGATGTTCAAAATTATCAAAATGAAAAATTAATTGAAGAAATAGAAGAAGAAGAAATTGAAAATGAAAGTAAAAAACATAGTAAAAATGAAATAAATAAAAATGAAGAAAATAAAAGTAAAAAAAGTGACAATAATAAAAGTAAAAAAAATGAAGATAATAACAATAAAATATCTTATTTTTCAAATAATGAATTTTTCAAAAATTTATTCCCATTAATTAGAAATGAAAAACCAGGAGAAGATTATTATGTTTTCTATACATCAATATTTATGATTATATTATTATATATAATAGTATTTTATACAAGTATGGAACAAGATAAAACTTTTGGTGCAGTAACTGCAAATCAAAATCAATTTTCTGGAATTATGGTAATTTTTCTTGTTATACATGTTTTATTTTTAATATGGGATAGAATAATTTATATTAGACAAAATAGAAATAATTTAAAATATAAATATGCTATTTACAATAAAGAAAATTGTAAACCAATTTCTCAAAATGAATATGATAAAATAAAAAAAGATATTATTAATAAATACATTGAACAAACAGAATTACAAAATAATTTTAAAATTCCATTAAATTATATAGAAACATTAAATAATAAATATAAAATTGTATTTATTCAACATGAAGAATTTAATTATCCTTTATTTGGTAAATACATTCATCATATATTAATAACAATATTTTCACATATATTAATATTTTTCTTTTTACCATTTAAAGGAAATTATAACATTGTAGGAACATATTATTGTTCAAAAAAAAATGATCAAAATGAAAATTGTAATAATTTCTTAGATAATAAATATATAATTTTTTTCTATATATTATACATATTTTATCTTTCATTTTCATCACTTCAAATTCAAAAAGGATTATTAGATATGAAAAAAAAATCAATATTAAAATCAGGAGATACTTCAATTAATTCAGGTATATATAATGGATATAAAAATACTCCATTTTTATATGAAATTAAATTAGCAATTGATTGGACTTTTACAACAACATCATTAGATTTTTTCCAATGGGCAAAATTTGAAAGTGTATATGATACAATATATTTAACAATGTGTAATATGAAAAATTTCAAAACAAAACCAGTTGGTTTAAAAATAAATACATTACAAAAAATAACATTAGGAGCAACAATTTGGATATCATTAATTTTATTATTAATATTACCACTTTTAATTTTTAGTAATTTAAATCCAATAAATGAAATAAATAATGTAAATGGTGGTAAAACTTCATTAAAAATATCATTTATTAAAGATAATATATATAGTAATTATACTTTATTTGAAAATTCTCATGTTGAAGGAATTGAGGGAATGTTTGATGAAAAAGATAAAGAAAAACCACAATGGAATATATTTAATTATAGTTTATCATATATGAAAAATTTTCCTCATAATCAAATACAAATTATTTATATGAGTGATACAAGTGATCATGTTTGGGATATTGCAATTCCACATATAGAAAAAATAAAACAAAATTTATATCATTTAAACACATCAGATAAAATTGAATTATATTATGAATATAGTTTTCAAAGACCAAAACCAGCTGAAAGTAAAGATAGTATAAAACATATTGATTATACTATTTATGATAAAAATAAAAATGAAACAAATTTAAATGTTATAAATAAATTATATAATGCAATAAATGAATGCAAAGATACTGAAATTGATTTAAAAAATTTTTATTATGCTCCTATGAGATTATCTTCAAGTACTCATCCAAAATTAATTGATTTAGGAAAAAATAGTAAATTAATTAATGTAAAATTATCTTTTCATAACTGTAAAATTGTAAAAAATGAAAATTTAACTTTAAAAAGTTATACTGAAAGTTATTTTCAAATTAAAAAAAATGAAAGTTATAATAATAATCATATTGGAATTGAATTTCATACTTTTAGTGATCAAGTTTCAAATGTTACAAGTTCTTATTCAGTTTTAACTTTTTATCTTTCTTTTGTTTTAATTGCTGGAAGTTATGTTAGAAGTTTTTTACAAGGACAACCTGAAAAAATTATTTTAACTGAAATGCCTGAATCTGAACAATTAGTTAATTTATGTGAAGGAATTAAAACTGCTAGATTTAGTTTTGATTTAGAAAAAGAAGAACATTTATATTATGTTTTAATTGAATTAATGAGATCTCCTGATTATTTAAAATTGCTAACTAAATCAAGTTTACAACAGTTTAAAGATAGGAAAGAAAATTTGAAAGTTAAGAAAGAAGAATAAAATTTTGTTTTTTTTATTTTGTTTTTTAAGTCCTTTTTTTTTATTTTTTTTTTTATTTTTTTTTTTTTTTGTTTTTTATGTTGCGTTTTTTTTTTTTTTTTGTTTTTTTTTTTTTTTTTTTTTTTTTTTTGTATTATTTTTTTTTTTTTTTTTCTTTTCCTATTCAAATAATTATTGGGGGCCGGTGCGTCGCCCCGTGTGTGCTTTTGTTTTTGTGGA
>JAEEGL010419902.1_pt1 | contig 23340 bp, 17 predicted proteins | sample 9134231 | NCBI WGS metagenome assembly JAEEGL01 (sample SAMN16246548, study PRJNA631951) | gut metagenome | biome: gut microbiome; feature: rumen; material: fiber-attached | host: Bos | place: Iran: Karaj | collected 2018-10
TTATATATTAGGAAATTCCTCCGGATTTCCTAATATATAAAAAACGCTCCGCTATGGATGCGCACTCGCGCGTATGGTATTTGTTGCATAAATGCAACCGCGCTCGGCGCGAGCATGTTGCAAGCAACATGCTTTTTCATGGCTAATCATTCTTTATCCTAATTTAATATTGTTTTAATAGCACTTGTATTTTCCTATAGGTAGAATAATTGTAGGTTGCTATGTGCTTTTTTGTGTGCAGAAAGGCTAAAAAGTAAATGCGAAGTCGTAACAATAAAACCGGCCTTGGCAGAATTGCTATCTACATCGCTATTCTTGCTATATCAGCCGGAATTATAATTCGCATATTTTATGCTCTGTATGACGTTTCAAGGCAGAATATCATAGGTATATGGCGCAATAAGACCAGGGAAATGGCCCAGGAATTTAGCACCTATCTGAAGATGCCTATGGATGCTGTGTCTTTTTCTGCTGCCACGATTAACTCCATGATGGAGAGGGGAACGACCTCTGAAGAAGTGGGAGAGTATCTGATTCATGAGACTGAGACCTATGCAGCAGTTATCAGTGATAACACGACAGGTGTTTATGGCTATTACAAAGGAACCTACCTTGACGGAAGTGGATGGGAACCTCCGGAAGGCTATGATTCTCTGACGAGGCCCTGGTATATCGATGCAGTAAAAGGCGATGGAAAAATCGTTGCAGTTAAGCCTTATATCAATCTTCAGACCTTTACCGTAATGATGTCTGTAAGTCAGCTCCTTGATGACAAGGAGAGTGTGGTTTCCATGGACATTTTTATAGACGGTGTCCAGAAAATGATTGAGGACATTGCAGCTGATAAGGATATCAAGGAAGTCTTTGTAATAGATAATGACGGATTTATAGTAGCTCATTCTGATTCTGAATATCTGGGGATGCACTTGTATGAGGATGGGAATGAACTTGACAAAAAGGTGTATGAAGCTATCAATACGCCAAACAGTGGTTTTGTGGATCTTGGAAGCTACAAAATTCCGGATATCCTTTTTATAGAGGATATCGCAGGCATCTGGAAGGCTGTCGTTGTTCTCGATAAGTCCAAAACCTTTTTCTCGCTAAGGTCAATCTACATGGTTACCGGGCTGTTCCTTTTCATGATAGCAGCCATTCTTATTATGTTGTTTATGTATCTTACTGCGAAAAACAGACGGACAGTTGAACTTAGTAATGAAGTTGAAGCTATTGCTGATATTTACGCATGTGTTCTTAAGATAGATCTGAAGAAGGATACTATGAAGCAAATACGGGCAAATGAAGATCTGGATACTTTTTTAGCAGGTCAGACAGCAAAGACCTTTAAGGATAATACAATAAAAATGGCAGAGCAAATGACTTCCGGTCAGTCCAAAGATCTTGTCATGCGATTTATGGATCCTGCCACCCTGGATGACAGAATGGAAGGAGTAAATTCCATTTCCCAGGAATTTCTTGACTATAAAGGCCGCTGGATGCGCATCAGATTTATTGCAGTAGAGCATGATGAAAAGGGCAGGCTCTCACAGGTACTTTTCGCTTTTGAATCCATAGATGAGGACAGGAAGCGTCAGGAAACACTTAAGAAAATATCGGAAACAGACAGTATGACAGGTATCCGTAACAGAGGAAGCGGAGAAGCTGAGATAAAGAGACTTATGGCAGAAGGGCATAATGGCATGTTCTGCCTTATGGATGCAGATAATTTTAAAGCCATAAATGATAATTTCGGACATAAAACAGGTGATAAGGTGATCATTGCCATTGCTGATGCCATGACAGTATCCTTCAGAGAGACTGATGTGGTGTTCAGATTAGGCGGTGATGAATTTGCTGCCTTTTCAGATGGTGTCTGCGATATAGAAACAGGTCAGAATATTATAAACAGATTCTTTGAAAATATCAGACAGATAGATATTGCAGAGCTTGGAGACAGGCAGATAAGCATCAGCGTCGGCGCAAGCTTTTACCCTATAGATAACGCAGATTCCTTTGAAGCATTATACACAAGAGCTGATGAAGGCGCCTATGAGAGCAAGCGTCAGGAAGGCTCTTACGCGACTTTTAAATGAATATATATTATCAGAATACGGGTGGCGCGAAGCGTCGGATGAGGGGATTTACTTCATAATCCAATATACTTTCTTCTTAAATAGAATCCCAACCCGACAAGCCCGAAAGTCTCTGTGAAATGGAAAATCAGTGATGACCACACAATTCCAATACTGTAGCCACCAATGGAGATAGTATGCATTCCCAGAAGCACAAATGAAAAAAGAAAAATAGAAATAAGAAGGAGTGCGACTATTTTTAAAACAGTATCCTTAAGAAAAATTCCGGTAATGAATGCACCAAGCAACAAAGCAGTAAGCATGCTTATATACTTAAAACCATGCGTGTTGTTGTAAATGGCAACAAAGTCTTTACTCAGAAGTCCCCCAAGAATATCATAGTTGGACAGCTCAAGGATGAATCTTCTATAGACGATAGAACATATATCATATACGAGGCGCACGCCTACGAGGATTACACCCCAGAGTTCAATGAGCTCAATAAGGGCATCTCCTGTAAGGGCAGGGATATCCTTGCCCAGAACTTCCTGCTGAAGTACTGCCATTTGTAACTTGTCGGATTCTTCTACAACGGATAAGGATTTGCGAACCTTTAGCCATGATGATAAAAAGACGAATGCCATGGCAAGAACCATCACTGAAGAAACCACAACCTGGCTAATAAGAACATAAGGGTTTAGCATAGCAGGAGTGGAGGAATCTACCGACAATATCAGCTTTCTTACGATGGAAAGAATGATATTGGCCAATATGTGTATTCCCGAAGCAAGGAATAACGAATTGGATAAATAGTGGGTTCTCTTATTGATAAACATAAGAATATTTTAACACGATAAATTGTTTGGCGCGCTAAAAAGTTTGAAAAGAACCGTCCCTCCGTCTCCTGTCAGGGTCTGTTCTTTAACTGAATAAGCTTATCTATGAAGTCCTTTTCAGTCTTATGGCGCTCGGCTTTATCGGCATAAAGAGCTGAATCGGCGGATGCCACTGCCTGCTCACAGGACATATTTTGGGTAGTGCAGATGAAAAATCCAGTACTGAAAATAGGCATATAATTGAGTGACTTGTTATTATCAAGTTCGGCTTGCAGCCATTCTCTGAAATGGAGCTGTAAGTCCTTTTCTTTTCCGGCAACTACAAACTCGTCACCGCCCCATCTTGCGGCAACGGCATTTTTTGAAAAGAGTATTTTTTGCATTGCTTTACTAAATACGATTAGTGCCTTGTCACCCTCATCATGTCCTAAGATATCATTGATGCTCTTGAAATAATCAAGATCAACCATAATAACAGTGAGAGGATTGTCTTCATTGCAGGTTGCAATTTCTTCGGTTATGAATTCGGTCATTCTCCTGCGGTTATAGAGCTTTGTAAGCGCATCTGTGTAAATCTGTGAATCCTGCAGCTCCACAAACAGCTTCAGAACGACAGGCATTACGCAAAGTTCGATGGCCGGAAGATTTAAAAGAAATGCAATAAGCCATCCGCTTACAGTAAAGAACAAAATGAAAAGAATCTGGCTGCTGTATTTTCTCTTTTCGGGCTTAGTCTTAGCCAGCCGCCTGTTGTGGATGGAAATGACGGTCGCGGAGATAAGGTAGACATAATCCATTAGCAGAATAAAAGGCATTCCGAAGCCGAAAAGGGGAATGGCGCCATCTACTATGTAGACAATGGAGCGTAAAGGAGTATATAGAATGATCAGAACAATCAGGAGCGGAATGTTAATTGCAATATTCCAGAAACTGAAGGATTTTATTTTAAAGACTTTGGAGGATGCGGGAAGGGTTGCGTACACATGCATGAACCAGAAAAAGCACGCAAATGACATGGAAGCAAAACCGGTGGACATAATAAAAAACAGAACAGGTCTCGGGAGAGATGTATAAAAAACATCACCGATAAGTAGTCTTATGTCTACAAGACTGTAGACCATAAAGGATACGAGCATTCCTTTAAATGCTGTAACTTCCCTTTTGTTACCTATATTTTCATTGGTCTTTCTATATATAATATTAAGGGATATAAAGCACATAAGCAGAATCAATAAGATGAATGGCTTAATCTGCATATCCAGGGTGATTTCTGTCATTATCAGGTTCCTCCTGTCTTCCTATAATTATACATCTGCGTTTAACAAAAATGGCTTGTGCATCAGTTGTTTTAGATTTTTTTTAGAAAAACTTCGTATTTTCCTGCATCTAAGATCTTATATTCATCCTAAAAAAGTTCACAACAATTCATAAAAACAATCATACAAAATGCCATATAGGATACAGTAAAAGTCTATGATACAATGTTAAATCAGATGTATTTAACAACATATTATTGCATTCAATTGGAGGTTTATGATGGATAATTCATTTCCTGAAATAAAAACATTTTTTGGCTTTGGATGTATGAGACTGCCTATGAAGGGTGCGGAAGTTGATATAGAGCAGTTTAAGGATATGACAGATTATTTTATTGAAAATGGTTTCAATTATTTTGATACTGCTCACGGCTACATTGATGGTAAGTCTGAAGTGGCTATAAAGGCAGCAGTTTCAGACAGATATTCAAGGGATAAGTTCCTTTTGACTGATAAGCTGACTGAGCCTTACTTTAACAAAGAAGAGGATATAAGACCTTTTTTCCAAAGTCAGCTTGATGCCTGCGGAGTTGAGTATTTTGATTTCTATCTCATGCATGCGCAGAATGCGAAGAACTTTGAGCATTTTAAAAAGTGCAGAGCATATGAGACTGCATTTGAATTGAAAAAGGAAGGGAAGATCAGACATGTTGGGCTTTCCTTCCATGATAGCGCAGAGGTATTGGATAAAATCCTGACAACCTACCCGGATGTAGAGATAGTTCAGATTCAGCTTAATTACCTGGACTATGAGGATCCTGGAGTACAGAGCCGCAAGTGTCTTGAGGTTTGCAGAAAGCATGGTAAGCCGGTAATTGTAATGGAACCTGTAAAGGGTGGAAATCTGATTAACCTCCCTGCGGATGCACAGAAGGCTTTTGATGAGCTTGACAGTGGATTATCTAATGCAAGCTATGCCGTCAGATTTGCGGCAAGTCAGGATGGAGTAAGAATAGTACTCTCAGGAATGAGCAATATGGAACAGATGAAGGATAATGTATCCTACATGAAGGATTTCAAACCCCTTGATGAGAAAGAGCTTGGTGCAATTGCAAAGGTAACCGGAATCTACAAAGGGCTTGATACGATTCCCTGCACCTCATGTCACTACTGCGTAGAGCAGAACCATTGTCCGATGAATATCATGATTCCCGAGATTTTCTCCTGCATGAACACCAGGAAGATTTTCAATGACTGGAATCAGAAGATGTACTATGAAAATGTCCTGACCTCTGAAGGCAAAGGTAAGGCCAGCGCCTGCATAGACTGTGGCGGTTGTGAGAGTGCATGTCCTCAGCACCTCGAGATAAGAGCACTGCTTAAGGATGTTGTTGCGGAATTTGAATAATTCGGAGATTAGCCCTTATACACCGTACATCTTCCTTTTCCCTTCTCCTTAGATTCATACAGTGCAAGATCCGCAATCTCTATATTCTTTTCCAAAGATAGACTACTATCGATTTCTGCTATGCCGCAGCTAAAGCTGATCGGCATAGCAGTATCCTGATCTGAGATAGTCTGTTGCGCATTATCAAGTATTTCCTTGGCCTTTTCGGGAGAGGCATATATTACGCCTATAAATTCATCGCCGCCCCATCTTCCCAGATGACCATTTTCTCCAATACTTTCCTTTAAAGTATTTGTAACCAGAATCAGTACTGTATTTCCGTACAAGTGTCCCTTCGTGTCATTGAAGGTCTTGAAATTATCAACATCAAGCATGAAAAGTGATGCAGTATTCTTTGCATATTTTCGCTTCTTTTCCTTATCAAATCTTTCTCTGAACAATCTGTTATTGGCAATGCGTGTGAGTTCATCTGTATTTTGAGCTTCATAGGTAATATGTGTCAGTTTCGAAAATAGGGTGAAGCTTACAAAAAGGTAACTTAGAATTATGAGTGCAAGAAGAACAATCCTGCGGTTCATCTGAGCGAGCAGGATATTGATGTTGGGAGTTATATCTGTCTGGACGAAAATGTTCCAGTTAAGAGCTTTGTTGTGCATGACTTTAGTACAGATATTCCCGTCATTCCAGGCATAACCGTCATCATCCACCTCCATGGTTATTGTTTCAGTGGATAATCCAAGAGTCTTTGCAGCATCCTCTACAGTCTTATAATAGGTGGTACTTCCTGTAAAAGAATTGTGTGCATTTCCAACATTTGCAATACATACTGTAAGATCATACTCTGATTCATAATTCTCAAGTTTACTCTGAAAGTCATCTATGTTATTACCGACGCCGACAACACCCAACGTTTTGCCTCTTTCGTCAGTGACAAGACAGTTTACGAAAAGTGAAACGCTGAAGTCATTTACTTCGTCATGGTCAATCTGAATATCATATTCCTGATTTAGATCAAGGAAATTAAAATACCAGGAATCAAAATTGTCATCAGGTGAGACAACCTTGTTAAGACCGCCATCATAGTAGTAGTTATAGGTGTTATTGGAAACAAAGAAGACGATGTCGTAATTATATTTTTCCTTATATTCCTTCAGGTAGTTATAAAGAAGCTTCTTGTGGGCATCAGTTGTATCGCCTACTTCGGAGAGCGTCCACATCTTAAGGAAAATATCATTGGCCATCATCTGTGATGCCACAACCTGCTCCGTTGTGGCAATAGTAAGATGAGAGGAGATATCGCCGGCTGTAAATGCAACATCTTCCCTTGCCTGATCTATCGCAAGATTCTTGTAATAGGTATATTCATTTATCTGCAGTCCTGCAAATACCACTATGATAAGAATTACCACTATGATATTTGCAACCAGAAGTGAATGCTTTTTCATAGATTAATTGTACACATCACGATAGGGCAGAACCATTAAAACTCTATTAAATTACTGAATGATTTTTCTTAAAATTCTTTAAGCCCTATGTTATGATATTGATAAGAGGCAAAGGAGCTTTTTGTTTAAAAGCTTTCTTTGCCTTTTTCTATTGTTTGTTATATGGAGGTATTCATTATGGCAGCATTTGATAGGGTATTGTCGGGAATTCCGGAAATGGATACAGCGCTTGATAACATCAGACTTGGGGATAATGTTGTCTTCAGGGTTTCGGATTTATCGGAGTTTAAGCTTTTTGTGGATCCATATGTGGAGCAGGCTAAAAAGGATAAGCGAAACATTATCTATTTCAGGTTTGCAAGTCATGAGCCTCTGGTGCAGAACTGTCCGGAAGTAAAGATAATACATATTCCGCTGTCGCACCGATTTGAGACCTTTACGGTGGATATTCATAATGCAATAGAAGCGGAAGGGAAGGATGCCTTCTATGTTTTTGACTGCCTCTCAGAGCTGCAGATTGCTTGGGCGACAGATCTTATGATGGGAAACTTTTTCAGAGTTACATGTCCGTTTTTGTTCATTCTTGATACTGTGGCATTTTTTCCGATTATAAGAGGCAAACACTCTTTTTATTCCATCAACAAAATACTTAACACAACCCAGCTTTTCCTTGATGTGTACTCAGATAACAGAAATGTTTATGTTCGTCCTGAAAAGGTGTGGAACCGCGACTCTGACACCATGTTCCTTCCTCACATATACAGGAAGGAAGAGGGGTATTTCAGGCCCATCCTTGACGGGGTTCAGTCCAGCCGTTTTTATCAGATGCTGGATAATTTCCAGAGACCCGGAGAGGACCAGTACATGGATTTCTGGGATAAGTTTTTCAATATGGCAAAGCTACAGTATGACAGCCGTCTGGACATGGAAGAGTCCTGCAACATGATGTGTAATATCATGATGACCCGGGATGAAAAAATGAGGCAAATGGTAAAAAAGCATTTCAAACCTCAGGACTATTTCAATGTGCGAAATCACATGATAGGAACGGGACTTATCGGTGGTAAGGCCTGTGGCATGCTCCTTTCAAGAGCCATAATCCGTAATCTTGCACCTGATATAGATGAGGTTTTGGAACCGCACGATTCCTTTTTCCTTGGCTCGGATATTTACTATACCTACATTGTTGATAATGAATTCTGGGATATTCGCGTAAGGCAGAGAACTGAGAAGGAGTATTTCTCCCTGGCTGACGAATTTGCAGATAAGCTAAGGCATGGAACCTTTTCCGAGGACTTTAGAAATCAGCTTCAGCATATCTTGGAATACTACGGACAGGATCCGTTTATTGTGCGCTCAAGCAGTATTCTGGAGGATGGCTTTGGCAATGCTTTTGCAGGAAAATACGAGTCGGTATTCTGTGCTAACAGAGGAACCCTGGAAGAGCGCTTACTGGAATTTGAGAATGCTATTAGAACCGTTTATGCCAGCACTATGAGCCTCTCAGCGCTTGACTACAGAAAACGAAGAGGACTTGATAAGAGAGATGAGCAGATGGCTCTTTTGGTACAGAGGGTATCAGGATCCTATTATGGACAGTACTATATGCCCTGCGCAGCAGGCGTCGGATATTCCTACAGCCCGTATAAATTCCTTGCGGGAATAGATCCAAAGGCAGGAATGCTGAGGCTTGTCATGGGACTGGGGACCTCTGCTGTAGACAGGACAATGGGATCATATCCGAGACTTGTCAGCCTTGATATGCCTGAAGCGACCTCATCTGTAACGATTGCTGAAAAGCATCAGTTTTCACAGAGAGCAGTAGAGGCTGTGGATGTGACTGACCATGTACTAAAACGTCTTGAATTAAAGGAAATTGAAGCTAAGCTCCCCGGTTATCTTGTGAATACTTTGTTAGAGCATGATTATGAGGTTGAGGATTCCCTGAAGGAACGCGGAATAATCCGAGATGTGCGATTTATATCCTGTAGAGGACTTGTGAAAAAAGAAATTATTATGTCACAGATGCAGCAGCTTATGAAGACGATTCAGGATGAATACCAGCATCCTGTGGATATTGAGTTTACGATGAATCTTTCCGAAACAGGCGAATATTCAATAAATCTCCTTCAGTGCAGACCTCTTCAGGTTTTCAAGGATGAGGGTGGAGTAAGCGTTTCCGAAGACATTCCGGATGAAAAAATTCTTCTGGAAAACTTTGATTCTTCCATGGGATTATCAAGAAGTGTGCCAATAGACCTTATTGTTTATGTGGATCCCAAGGCATATTACAACATGCCATATTCGGAAAAGCCTGCCATAGCTAAAATAATAGGAAGTGTTAACTGGAGTTTTAGGGATAAGGGCAGACATATGATGCTGATTGTCCCCGGACGCATCGGAACTTCATCACCTGAGCTTGGCGTGCCGACAGCGTTCTCAGATATCAGCGAGTTTGAAGTGGTCTGCGAAGTTGAGGAAAAGGATGCAGGCTATAATCCTGAGCTCTCCTATGGAAGCCATATTTTTCAGGATCTTGTTGAAGCAGACATTCTCTACACAGCAATATTTACAAATGAAAAAACAAAAATATTTTCACCAAAGAAACTGAATAGTCATAAAAATATAGTAGATGAATTCAGTAGCGATAAGGATTATTCGGACATAATAAATGTCTACGATCTTAGCTGTTCAGAATTAACATTGGATTACGATCTGGAGAAGAATCATCTGATGCTCCATTATGACTAACGTGCAATATTGTTGCAAAGAGTATAAATAAGCTCAGCCATCTCGTTTGTAGGTGTTTCAAACCCATTCTGAATCCATACGCGCAGTACGTTGAGACTTCCGTGCATTACGAAAGTGAAAACATAATCTGTTTTCTGAGGATCAATTATTTCAGGTAAAGATAATCTTACGTTATTTTCAATTCTCTTCAGAATCATACTTTGGAAATCTTCGGTATCCTGCTGACAAAGCAGAATGCCGAAGGTTTCTTTATTTGCTTTTACATATTCCAAAAAGTTTTCTATTCCTTCAATGGTGTTCAGGTCACCGTCATAGCTTCCCAGGGCTTTCTCTGTGTTTTCCATCACTTCATTTTTTATATCAATAAGAAGTTCAAACTGATCCTGATAATGCAGATAAAATGTTGAACGGCTCATTTCCGACAGGTTACAGATTTCCTTAATTGTGATCTTGGAGATGGGCTTTTCCTGCATGAGTTCCATTAGGGATTCCTTCAGTATCTTCTTTGTTATAAGTGTGCGTCTGTTATTTTTGGTGGCCATGGTTTGCTCTCCTTGTTTTTATAAATCGTTTAATAAAATTTTTAGAATTTTAGCGATACTTTTTTGTTATGTTGTATCTAAACTGGACATTTTAGGTGGAAAGTGTATTAAACAATACGTTTTAAACAATATTGATAGTTGTAAACAATACACGTTGTCTATATTATACATAACTAACAGCTGGCTTACAACATTGGAATAAATTAAGAAGGTTAAAGGTTATGAAAAATACAAAGAAAAGAATATTGCTCACAGGCGCCGCAGGCGGTATGGGCTTTGAAAGCTTAAAGCAGATGGCACTTGACGGATGCGACTACGAGATAATAGCAGTGGATCTACCCGGTGAAAAGACAGAGTCTAAGCTGTCGGTTTTTGCTGATAATCCAAGAGTAAAGGTTAAGACCGGTGACCTTACAGATTATAATCTTGTGAAAAAAATAGTTAAGGACTGCGATATGGTAATTCATATAGCTGCGTTTGTATCACCTGCAGCGGATTATTATCCGGATAAGGCAATGAAGGTTAACCTGGGATCCACTAAGAATTTTATCAGGGCTATATATGAGCTCGGGCAGAATGAGAGAACAAAGTATGTTTCAATCGGAACAGTAGCAGAGACCGGAGACCGCATGCCACCTGTGCACTGGGGCAGGGTAGGTGATCCCATTAAGCCCAGTATGTTTGACTATTACGCTGTATCAAAAGTTGCTGCAGAGAGATGTGTGGTTGAGAGCGGACTTAAGTATTGGGTTTCACTTAGGCAGACCGGGATTATAGGACCTGCAATGGCCAAAATTCGCGATGCCATACAGTTCCACAACTGCCTGTATAACGTTCTTGAATATGTATCAGACAGAGACAGTGGACGTGCCATGAGGAATCTTGCGGCTTTTGATTCAGAGGGCACTCTTGATGAGAGCTTCTGGGGACATATCTACAATATAGGTGGCGGTGAGAGCTGCAGAGTAAGTACTCTCGATATGTATAATGCGCTGTACGGAGTCCTTGGCTTTAAGAATCTTGATTATGTGATTGATCCCAAGGTGTATGCTACAAGAAATTTTCATGGTCAGTACTACCTTGATTCTGACAAGCTTGAGGATTATCTTCACTTTAGAAGTGATGGTATGCAGTATTTTTATGATGCATACCTAAAGGAACTGGGCGGTTCTGTTACTGCTGGAAAAGTTATTACGAAACTCCCCGGTGGCCAGAAGCTTATGGGTGAAATTATTAAGGGAACAGGAAAAAAACTTTTAAACTCAGAGCATGGTACAAAGCATTGGACAGATAATAATATGGAAGACCATATTGATGCATATTGGGGTAGTAAAAAGGCCTGGGAAGAGCTTCCTGACAAATTAAGTCAGATGGAAGCGTTTACTGACTGGGATAAGGTCGTTCACATTGATCATGGCTATGATGAAACAAAGCCTGAGGAAGAGCTTACACTAGATGACATGAAGGGCGCTGCTGAGTTTAGAGGAGGCAGCTGTGATTCAAAGGAAATGAAGACCGGCGACTGGAAGACACCACTTGAATTCACTTGTCAGTTCGGACATCACTTCAAGGGAAGTCCCCGTCTTATATTGGAAGGCGGACACTGGTGTGATGAGTGCGAGCGTAAATCCTGGAACTATGGAATGAGAGCTAAAAAGGATAAGTTTTTTGCGCAGGTGTGGAATCCGCTTCATGATGAAACTGAGCTGCGTGAATATCCCAAAAAGGTTAGTGATCTCGATGTAAAAATAGAAGGAGAAAGATAATGAAGGTTTTCATGATTGGAGGAACCGGACTTCTTGGAAGTGAGGCAGCAAAGGTTCTGATTGACAGAGGGCATGAGGTCACATCCGTGGCACTTCCGCCGCTGCCGCAGGGGGCAGTTCTTCCATCGGAAATGAAGATAGAATATGGTAACTATCTGGAGATGACAGATGAGAAGATAAGAGATTATATGACAGGCTGTGAAGGCTTTGTATTTGCAGCAGGTGTGGATGAACGTGTTGAAGGACCGGCACCTATTTATGAGCTTTTCAAAAAATACAATATCGATCCCCTTGACAGTCTTTTAAAAATAGCGAAAGAGTGCGGAGTAAAGCACGTCGCTATTTGTGGATCTTACTTTTCATATTTTGCAAAGGAACTTAAGGATTTGAATCTTACAAAGTGGCATCCGTATATCAGAAGTCGTATAGATCAGGAGAACATGGCTCTTTCATATGCGGACAAAGACTTTGATGTTGCTGTTCTTGAGCTCCCCTACATCTTTGGTACACAGCCCGGAAGAAAACCAGTATGGGTGTTCCTTGTGGAGATGATCCGTTCGATGAAGGGTGCTACCCTGTATCCCAACGGTGGTACGACAATGGTTACTGTCCATCAGGTTGGACAGGCAATTGCCGGAGCCATTGAGTATAACAAGGGAGGAAATGCTTATCCGATCGGATACTATAACATGACCTGGAAGGAGATGCTTGCAGTAGTCCATAAATACATGGGATGTGCTGATAAAAAAATCATTACAATTCCAAAATGGATGTTTACCCTCGGAGTGAAAAAGCTCATGAAGGAGCAGAAACGAAAAGGTATAGAGGGTGGTCTTCATATGGTGAAATTTGCTGATATGCAATGCTCCAATCTTTTCATAGATAAAAAAGCAGGGTGCGATAAGCTCCATGTAGAGCCCGACGACATCGATTCTGCAATTGGAGATTCCATAAGACTCTGCCTGGATGTCCTTGACGGTAAACAGCAGGTTGTTGGTATGAGAGGCGAATGAGCAACATTATATGCTTTTTCTGAATTCCTTGGGAGTCATGCCATATTTTTGTTTAAATACATTTTGAAAATAGCTCTGGGAGGAAAAGCATAAGTACTCACTGATTTCGCTTATTGTACGGTCGGAATAGTGAAGCAGGCTCTTTGCCTCCTCCAGCTTTTTTCGCATGATAAAGGTGCTGATATTAAAGCCAAGCTCTCGCTTGAACTTTTTCGAAAGAGTACTTCTTTCCATGCCAAGATAATCGGCGATATCCTCAACCGATATGGGCTGATTGATGTGATTTGATATGTACTGCATAGCCTTATATATATCCGCCGGCATGTCTGCAGGAATCTTTGCTTCGGCTACTCTTTTTGTAAAGTCCATGGTTGCGGTAGCACTAAGAAAATTTATGGCTGTGGAATCAGTCATTTTCTCAGCCTCCCGGATATATGAATCAGAGAGGAGATAGGCTGTTTCAGCATCAAGACCGCCGGCTACTGCCTGCCTGGTTGTGAGTGAAATAGCGGTTATAAAAATGTTTTTTGCCTGACGAAGTGAATCAGAGGCGATTCGCCCCTCTGTGATCTGAGGAACATTTTTCAGAAAAGCCTTAAGCCCGTCAATATCACCTCTTTGAACATAGCCATAGTATTCCTTTTCAAAAAGATAGGTTGCCTGGTACTGCTCATTTTCCTTTCTCTCATAGAGCTCATCCGCATGCTTTCTGCCAACCTGTATCTGTGTTTCGGTATCATATAGTTGCATCTGATTCATCAGATCTATGGTTTCATGGTTCATTTCCCGGTTGATAAGGGTAAGCATATTGAAAAACTGCGACATTGAAAACAGAGGTGTTTTATCGTAAAACTCCTCAACGCCTTTTTTGTATTCAATAGGAAGGCTGTACTCCTTGAGCATGGAATCAACAGTATCCGCAGTGATTTTTATGTTGCTGACAGGACCTATAATAACAGTCTCATTGGTTTTAAAATTTTGCACAACCCCGATATACAGGAATTCCCTTGTGGTGATATAGCTTACATGTTCCTGAGTTTGGGTGAAAAATGATTTATATGAGGCGATAAGATCCACAGGAAGCTCATTTGCAGGAAAAGACATAACAAGATTATCTTTGTAAAAATAGTGGATTGGGACGAATGTAATGTTATAAAGGAGACTTAGAAAAGTGCTGTGATTTTCATGTTTTGCCATATTTTCTTTCCTTAGATTAACTGCTGTGTTCACATATATACAATAAAATTCACGTAAGTACAATAATTTTATACGCCAAAATAATATACTGTCAATCGTAAAGTAAAAGGGTTACTTATCAAGCCAAACAGCTAAACAAATAGGGAGGTTATTTATTATGGCAAAGAGACCATTAGGTAAGGACAAATTTGGCGTACAAAAGGTTATGCGGACGGGAGATTATTTTGCAGATTCGCTTGGACAGTTTGCACTGAACTCCATTGCGGGACTTATTGGACAGCTGACGTATTTTTATACTGACAAGGTTGGTATGGCAGCAGGTGCTGTGGCTACAGCATTCTTTCTTACCAAGATAATAGACGCGTTTACAGACATCATCATGGGTAACATCGTGGATCATACAAAGCCTGGCAAGGAGAAGTACAGACCATGGCTTCTTAGAATGGCATTACCTGCGATGCTTGTAATAATTGCATTGTTTACAGTGCCTTCGGGAATTTCAGGAGCAGGAAAGCTCGCATATATGTTTTTTACTAACATAGTGTTAACAGCAATTATTTATACAGCTATCTGCATTCCTTATTCATCATTTATGGTAGTAAGAACAAACAGCCAGGAAGAGCGTGGAATTATGGGAACCTGGAGAGCAGCTGCAGGTTATGTATCAGGAATGATAATTGCAATCGGAATCATTCCGATAACAAATGCACTCGGCGGTGATCAGACAGCATGGGCCAAATTCGGTATCGGTTTTGCACTGATGACAGGACTTGCAATTCTCTTATGCTGGAAAAGATCAAGAGAAACTGCTGTAGAGAGAGGAAAAGAAGTTGAAGCTGTAGCGGAGACTAATGAAGAGGAGCCCACTCCTTTTAAGGAAGCAATAACAAATCTTTTTCATAACAAGTATTGGGTTATTGTTTTGGCAGTATGCTTTATGACAAATGTTTCCTATGGTATCAGCGGAGCATCAGGAGCTTATTACTGCAAATGGATTTATGGTAATGACAACCTTACAGGAATCTTAGGAGCTGTAAGTATGATTCCTACAATAATAGGCTTTGCACTTATAGGACCTATGGTAAAAAAATTCGGAGTTACAAAAACACTTAAGGTTTCATTTTTAATCGGAGCAATTTCCACAGCATTAAGACTCATTGCTCCTGCAAACTTTGTATACAACACAGTACTTGGCGCTTTTGGAACATTTGCCAATATTCCTATGATGTGCCTTACAGGTGTACTTACAGCAATGTCAATTGACTATAATGAATACAAATATGGAAAGAGAATGGTTGCAACTTCTCAGGCTGCTTCAAGCTTCGGAAGTAAGATCGGTACAGGAATAGGAGCTTCCGTTATCGGATGGTGCCTTGCACTTGCAAGCTATGATGGATTTGCAGAGGTGCTTACCCCTGCTGTAAGACAGGCTATATTTACATTTTCAATTTATATTCCGCTTGCACTTTTCATAGTAATGTTCATTCTTACAAATATGTTTGATCTTGAAGGCAAATTACCTGCATTAAAGGAACAGATTGAACTCAGAAAAAAGGCCAGTTAACGATTTCACCAGATAAAGATATACCGGGAGGATTTATGCAGCAGTACGAAAAAGACCATTTGAATTTTATACCATGGGAAAAGCTATGCCGGAACCTACGTGTATGAGGCCTGGGGCGAGAGATAAGTATTAAATGGAAACAGCACAATTTGGAGAAGAAATATGAATTTGCAAGATTTAAGAATAGAATATGACAAGCATCCTATAGGTTTGACAGTAGAAAAGCCAAGATTTTCCTGGAAAATGGTTTCTGATAAAAAAAATACCATGCAGACAAGTTATCATATAGTGGTTACAAAATCAGAAAGTGCTATCGTTTGGGACAGTGGCGAAGTAAAATCGGATACCTCAATTCATGTGGAGTATGCTGGCGAGAAGCTGGAAGATGAAACTGAATACACAGTCATGGTAACAGTCACAGACAACCACGGCGAGACAGCAAGTATAACTGGGTCATTCGAGACAGGAATCTTCTATAATGAGATCTTTGAAGCAAAAATGATCACACATGACTTTGATGAAAATGAGACAGCATGCCCTGTATTCTATAAGCTTTTTGAATGTGACAGAAAGGTTAGGAAGGCAACTGCTTACATTACAAGTCACGGGGTATATGAGGCTTCATTAAATGAGAAAACTATCGGAGACCTTAGGATGGCTCCGGGCTGGACAAGTTATCACAACAGATTACAGTATCAGACATATGATATTACTGACCTTATCAGAGATGAAAATATCATAGAGATCACTGTTGCAAACGGCTGGTATAAAGGTATTTTCGGTTTTGCATTAAAGGCAAATAATTACGGTGACAGAGTAGGATGCTTTGCTGAAATTCATATCCTGTATGAAGACGGCAGCATGGAGAAAATCTGCACAGACGAAAACTGGTCAGTAAGAAACGGTCAGATTCTTTCGAGTGAAATATATATGGGCGAGTCTGTAGATACTACAAAGACAGACTTTAGTGATGGCAACCTTTCCATAAAGGAATTTGACATAAAAACACTTACATCACAGGAAAATGAGCCTGTGAGAGTGACAGAGAGAATTAAACCCGTGAACATTTTTACGGATCCGGAGGGCAACAAGCTTGTTGATTTCGGCCAGAATCTTACCGGTGTTGTGGAACTAAACATCAAGGGTGAAAAAGGACAGAAGGTAACAGTCAGTCATGCTGAGACCTTAGATAAAAATGGAGTATTTTACCCTGAAACACTCAGGAAAGCAAAATCAATTGATGAGTTCGTGCTAAATGGAGAACAACAGATACTCTCACCAAAATTCACTTTCCATGGCTTTAGATATGCGAAAATAGAAGGCATTGAAAAGCTCTCGGAAGACATGTTTACAGCCCTTGTTATCCACTCTGATATGGAAGTCATAGGAGAATTTAACTGTTCCAACAAAAAGGTCAATCAGCTCTATAGTAATGTGACCTGGAGCTTTAGGGACAACTTCCTGGATATTCCGACAGACTGTCCACAGAGGGATGAGAGACTTGGCTGGATGGGAGATGCACAGGTATTTTCATGGACTGCATCAGAGATTAGAAACACAGCCAGATTCTACAGTAAATGGATGAAGGACATCGCTGCTGAATCCTCGCTTGAAAAAGGCGTGCCTCACGTTGTGCCCAACATCCTTGATTCCTACAGCTCATCTGCATGGTCTGATGCTGCGGTGATTATTCCCTGGGTGGTTTACCAGACCTATGGGGATACTAAGATTCTCTCAGATTCCTGGCAATGCATGCACGAATGGGTTGACTATATAAAGAATCATTGCGGTGAAAACGGATTGTGGCAAAGCGGCTTCCAGTACGGCGACTGGCTTGCACTCGATAAGGAAGAGATGGCAGACAGAACCGGTGCAACAGATAAGTACATGATAGCCAATGCTTACTATTTATATGTAACTGATATTGTAAGAAAAACAGCCAGGGTTCTGGGATATGCTGATGCTGAGAAGAATTATAGTGACCTTTATGACAAAACATTCGAAGCTTTCAGGAATGAGTATTACACTCCCACCGGAAGAATAGTAAGTGAAACTCAGACAGGTGCTGTGCTTTCTCTGTATTTTAATCTTGCAAGGGAAAAGGACAGAAAGAGAATAATGGACACCCTGGTAGAGAATATCGGAATTCACAAGAATCATCTTGTTACAGGTTTTGTTGGAACACCTTATATCTGCCATGTGCTGTCTGAAAACGGAGCTCACGATCTTGCGTCCACTCTTTTTATGAGAGAGGATTATCCCTCATGGCTCTACGCTGTAAACAAGGGAGCCACAACAATCTGGGAGCGTTGGAACTCAATTACTCCGGATGGAGATTTTGATGAGTCCGGAATGAACTCTCTTAACCACTATGCCTACGGCTCAATTGCAGACTGGATGTTCAGGAAAATATGTGGTATATCACAGCTTGAACCCGGTTACAAGAGATTCAGGGTTAAGCCTATGTTTGTAAAGGGAATCTATGAATCAGGCCGCTCCTATGAAACAATGTACGGAACCATAGAAAGCCATGTAAGCTGCAGAGACGGAAAAATTAAAGTGAAGGTGGTAGTGCCCGCTAACACAACAGCAGAGATAATTTTACCGGAGAAAAGTGAGACAGCCGTTGTTGGCAGTGGAACCTATGAATATGAGTATGTTACCGATACGGATCTCACCGTGGAAAAGTACAGCATGGAAAGTACCCTAGGAGAAATTCTTCAGGAGCAGCTTGCAAAGGATATGTTCGAACAATTTGCTCCGGGCATGCTTGATAATCCCATGATCGGTTACGCAATGGGCATGTCACTTACTGAGATGCTTACCCAGGCCCCTGAAGCAAAGCCTATGTATGAAGCAGTAATTGCAGCCCTCAATGTTCAGGAAAAGGCGAACCAATAACTAAAAATGTATTTCACCTTATGAAAAGTGCAACTCACCGTAGTTGCGCTTTTTTTATGCCGAAAATGCGTTAATATCGTTTTCAGAAGGAACTTATAGACAAATACGAAAGGGGTTTGGTATGCAAAACGCAATTGAGGTAAATAAGCTGCAAAAAAAGTACGGAGATATGACAGCTGTAAATAACATTTCTTTTTCTGTAAAACAGGGTGAGCTATTCGCATTCCTTGGAGAGAATGGTGCAGGAAAATCCACAACGATAAACATGCTAAGCACAATTCTTCCAAGAACTTCCGGTGAGGCGCGGCTGATGGGGCATGAGCTGGGAAAAGAGGATGACCTTATAAGAAATGAAATAGGAATCGTTTTTCAGAATTCAGTCCTTGATAATAAGCTCACAGTAAAACAGAACCTGATGACCCGGGGTGCCTACTACGGATACAGTAAGAGCGAGATGGCTGACAGACTGAAAGGTTTCTGGGAAGAATTTAATCTGGAAGAGATTTGGAACAGAAAATACGAGAAGCTTTCAGGGGGACAGAGAAGACGCGTTGATATAGTAAGGGCGCTTATTCATAAGCCCAGTATTCTCTTTCTGGATGAGCCCACCACAGGACTTGATCCGATGTCACGCAAAATGGTCTGGGATTACATAAATCATCTGAGGAGACATGAGAAGCTTACGATTTTTCTCACAACCCATTATATGGAAGAAACGGCGGAAGCTGACAATGTGGTAATCATGGATAAGGGAAATATCATAGCAGAGGGGACACCTGCTGAACTTAAGAGCAGATATACAGGCAAAAAGCTCATCTGGTATACAGAGGAATGCGAGAAGAACAAGCAAATCCTGGAAAACTCAAATGTTCATAAGTATCAATATGAAGCGGATCACTACAATATCGCAATGGATGAGGGAATAACCGAATTTGTATGGAAGAACAGAGATATGGTTAAGGACTTTGAAGTGATCAAGGGAACAATGGACGATGTATTTTTAACACTTACGGGAAAGGAAATGGTGGAGTGCAATGGCTAAATTAAGAGGACTGTTAGGACTTACAAAGAGAAATATGCTGGTATATTTTAACGACAAAGGAGCGATCTTTTTCTCAATGCTTACTCCTATTATAATACTTGCACTGTATCTGCTATTTTTAAAAAATACTTTCCTTTCATCACTTGAAGGGGCTACAGCAGGTCTTGGGAATCTCATAAGTGACGGGGATATGGATCAGTTTGTAAACGGACTTTTGCTCACAGGAATAATCAGTACTGCGCTACTTACGATTCCTTATAACGCACTTGAGATTATCGTTAAGGACAGAGAGGATAAGGTTGACCTGGATATGATTTCAACACCTGTAAAAAGGTGGGAGATAATACTGTCTTATTTTCTTGCAGCAGTGACAACCGCATTTTTGCAGACAATGATAGTGCTCTCTTGCGGAATAGGAATTCTTGCGGCAAACGGTTCAATGTATCTTGTAGCGACCGACCTTATAAAGCTTGTGGGAGTTATTCTTCTTGGAACAGTTTCTTCAACAGCGATTTTTATGTTCATTATGATGTTTTTTAAAAACATGGGAACCTGCAGTGCATTCATGGGAATCCTCTCTGCAGTATCCGGATTTGTGATCGGAGCCTATATTCCGCTTTCAGAGTTTAATAAAAACATCCAAAACGTATGTAATCTCGTTCCGGCTACAGGGATCTCCATCCTTATAAGAAATTATCTATCGGGAGGTATACTCAGGCACATGGATGAAAGCATTGGCGGAGTTGATAACGGGGCTTTCATGGATGCCATGCGTGAGGTCTTTTCATTTAATACATACGCTTTCGGGAAAAGCTGGACATTGAATCAATCCTGCACATATATAATAATAGTAACAGTACTTTTTGGCCTGGCAGTAAGGATAATTTACCCAAAGGTATATAACAAACGATAAGAGGAAAAGGTTTTGAGGGTTACATTTAATAAGATAGGACAGGGTGAAACTGAATACGCGGTGATTAACGCACATGAACGCACCTCTGCCATAGATACAGTAATAGGGCTCCTTGAAAACGGGGAGCAGATAATACTCGGCTACAAGGACGGTGAGAGCATTCCATGTCCTGTTTCAAAAATCTATTATTTCGAAACGGTAGACGATAAGTGTTTTGCCTACACCAAGGATGACTGTATTGAGATAAAGAGCAGACTTTATGAGGTGGAGGGACAGCTTGACTACAGATTTTTCAGGTGTTCCAAATCCATGATCTGCAATATCAGGAAAATAAAGAGCGTGAAGGCTGAGTCAAATGCCAGAATGCGTGCAACGCTACTAAACGGCGAGCCGGTTATTATTACCAGAAGCTATGTCAAAGAAATGAAGAATAGATTGGGGTTATGATATGAAAAAAACAAAACTTATAATCGAACAGACTATGATGGTAAGCTTCATGGTACTATGCTATGTCAGTATTTACGGACTGTTGGCACTACGACCTTTGAACTACACTTTTGACTGGTACATACCGGGATCCATTGTGTTGGCGAGCTTTATATGCAGCCTCCTAACGGTATTCTTTCTGTACCCGGATGATGAAGGAAAAGATTCTCCGGCACTAAGCTATACGCTTCGTATAGTCGCACATTTCATTTTACTGTATATCATCATTATGGCCTTTGGACATCTTTGCTACTGGTATCATGGAACCTTCGGCTTTATTCTGACCTCGATAATTTACGTGATAATCTACCTGGGATCCTGGGCCGGAACTCTTATGATTTTCAGGCATGATGAAAAGATTATTTCTGAAGCCCTCGAAAACATCAGGGATGATGACTAAACTTCGCATATTGAAATAAATGAAACATATAAGGCACATTTGTTGCATGGATTTTTTATGAGTCCATTTTGATTGCAACAAGTGTGCCTTTTTTAGAAATCTGAACAAAGAGGAGGCCTTCCCAAAACGATAATATATAGACCATAAGATAACAAAAAGCGCTGAACAATAAAGCGCATGTAACACGCAAGATACTGCGAAGATAGCGGTATTGGGAGAGCACAAGTATAGAAAAGAGAGGATATAAAAATGAGTAAGCTTCCTGTTGCAATTCAGGTATATGGCCTCCGTGATCTTCTGGAGAACACACCTGAAAATTTCAAAAATGTAATGACAAAGATTAAGGAATTCGGATATGACGGCGTTGAGCTTGCAGGACTTTACGGTCTTGAGCCCGCATTCGTTAGAGATACATTGAAAGAAGTAGGACTTACACCTGTAAGTGCACACGTTGCATTTGCTGATATGATGGATGATCTTGATAAGGTTATTGCAGACTATAAGGAAGTCGGCGTTCAGTACCTTGTAATGCCTTACATGGCTGAGGAGTACAGACCGGTTAATCCTGAAGGCTTTGAAAAGTTCCTTCCTTTATTAAATGAAGTAGGAAAGAAAATACATGATGCAGGAATGACATTCCTTTATCACAACCACGATTTCGAGTTTGTAAAGCTTCCTGATGGAAGATATGGCTACGATGCAATGTTCGAGGCAATTGATCACGACAACCTTATGTGCGAGCTCGACACCTGCTGGTGTGATGTTGCAACAGGCCAGGCACCTGAATTCATAGAGAAGTATACAAATAGAATTCCGATCGTACACCTTAAGGACTACATCAAAAAGGGTGAAGTTAAGAGCATGTACAAACTCATCGGTATTGAGGAAGAGGAGTCAGAGGGTGATACAGGCTACTTCGGATTCCGTCCCGTTGGCTTTGGCCAGATGATCTGGGAGCCCGTTCTTGAAGCATCAGTTAAGGCTAATGCAAAATGGGTAATCGTTGAGCAGGATGAGCACTATGATGCAGACGTTCTTGAGTGCGCAAGAAGAAGCCGCGAGTATCTCAAGATTTTCGGATGGTAAGCCAGTTATAGAATAGTCATTTAAAATCTACACCCTAAGAGGAAAAACTATTTAAATTTATACCTTAAAAAGGAAAAGCTATTTAAATTTATACCTTAAAAGGAAAAGCTATTTAAAGCCTTCCCCCTTCTAGGGGCGCTAATCGTCCAGGGGACGATTGCTCAGCGCGGACCGAAGCGGAGCGAAGACAGGTGGCGCGAAGCGCCGGATGAGGGTCACTAAATAGAAGAAAAAACAAAAAGGAGAAATATAAAAATGAACACACCTAAGGAATTAAGAATTGCAATCATCGGCTGTGGAATGATTTCACACCGTCACATGACAGTTATTGAGAACCTCAACAAGAGAGGCCAGAACCTCCGCGTTGTTGCAGCTGCTGAAATCGACAAGGACAAGCTCATGGCTTGGGGCAAGAAGTATGGCCTTTCAGAGGACTGCCTCTACCAGGATTTCAGAGAAATGCTTAAGAGAGACGACATCGACGAAGTAGAAGTTTGTGTACACAACAACCTTCACACATCTGTTGCAACAGCAGTTATGGCAGCAGGTTTTGACTGCTACTCAGAGAAGCCTATGTCAGCAAGCTACGCTGATGCAAAGATTCTTTACGATGCACAGAAGAAGTATGGCAAGAAGCTTGCTATCCAGATTAGCTCAATCTACAA
>JAEEGL010578778.1_pt1 | contig 23339 bp, 11 predicted proteins | sample 9134231 | NCBI WGS metagenome assembly JAEEGL01 (sample SAMN16246548, study PRJNA631951) | gut metagenome | biome: gut microbiome; feature: rumen; material: fiber-attached | host: Bos | place: Iran: Karaj | collected 2018-10
CGATGCAGTACCTGGCCAACATGACCGAGGACCAGACCCTGGCCATGTACAGCGGATTCCCTATGGGGCTTTTCCCGAGCCACAAGGATGCTCCCAGGGCGGTAATAACAAACGGAATGGTTATCCCGAACTACTCCTCCCAGGACAGCTGGGAGAGGTTCAACGCCATGGGAGTCAGCCAGTACGGCCAGATGACAGCCGGTTCCTGGATGTACATAGGTCCTCAGGGAATAGTCCACGGGACGACAATTACGGTAATGAACGCTGCCCGGAAACAGCTCCGCAAGAGAGGCCTCCAGGGAACGGAAGAGCAGAGGCACGGAATGCTTTTCGTCACTTCCGGACTCGGAGGGATGTCCGGTGCCCAGCCTAAAGCGGGAAACATCGCAGGAGTCGTCAGCGTCACAGCCGAGATCAATCCGCTGGCCGCGCGCAAGCGCTTCGACCAGGGCTGGGTGGATGAACTCCATGAAGACCTCGACATCCTTGTCGGGCGCATCCGCAAAGCCGTCGATGGGAAGGAGACAGTTTCCCTGGCATATGTCGGGAACGTCGTGGATCTCTGGGAAAGACTTGCAGACGAAGGGATCAACGTCGACCTGGGGTCCGACCAGACATCCCTCCACAATCCCTTCGCAGGAGGCTACTACCCTGCAGGATACACCCTGGAGGAGAGCAAGAAGATGATGGCCGAGGCTCCGCAGGAATTCAAAGAAGCTGTATATGCCTCCCTGAGGCGCCAGGTAGCCGCTATCAACCGCCTGACTGCCAAGGGAATGTACTTCTTCGACTATGGCAACGCCTTCCTCCTGGAGTCCTCCCGCGCAGGAGCCGACATACTCCTCGGGGACGGATCGTTCCGTTATCCGTCATATGTCCAGGACATCATGGGCCCGATGTATTTCGACTACGGTTTCGGCCCGTTCCGCTGGGTGTGCATGAGCGAGAGGGAGGACGACCTGGCACTTACCGACGAACTGGCGGTCAAAGTCCTTCTGGAAGAGTCCGCATCCGCTCCGGAGGAGATCCGGGGCCAGATGCATGACAACGTGAAATGGATCGAGGAGGCCGGCCGCAACCACCTGGTAGTAGGCTCACAGGCCAGGATACTCTATGCCGACTGCGAAGGCCGCACGAAGATAGCCCTGGCTTTCAACGAAGCCATCCGAGACGGACGCCTCCACGGCCCGGTAGTCCTGGGCCGCGACCACCACGACGTCTCGGGAACCGATTCCCCGTTCAGGGAGACATCCAACATATATGACGGCTCCCGCTTCACCGCCGACATGGCCGTACAGAACGTAATAGGAGACTCCTTCCGCGGAGCCACCTGGGTTTCAATCCACAACGGAGGAGGAGTCGGATGGGGAGAAGTCATCAACGGAGGCTTCGGAATGGTGATAGACGGGTCGGAAGACTCTGAGCGCCACATCCGCCAGATGCTTTTCTGGGACGTCAACAACGGGATCGCCAGAAGGAGCTGGGCCCGGAACGAAGGGGCCATGCATGCCGCGCTCAGGGAGATGGGAAGGACCCCGTCACTATGCATAACAATGCCGCATTTGGCCGACAAGAACATAATAGAAAAAGCACTAGAACAGACTGATTGCAATGCGTGAGATCAATTTTAAGCATATCTATCTCGACGAGATCAAGGAAATAATCGAGAACCACGAAGAGATCCGTATATCCAAAGAAGCCGAAGAGGCCATAATAAAATGCCGGAAATACCTGGACAGCAAGATGGAAGACATCGGCCGTCCGGTTTACGGAGTGACCACCGGTTTCGGCTCCCTGTGCAACATCACCATCCCTGAGGACCAGCTTTCACAGCTGCAGCACAACCTGGTAATGTCACATGCCTGCGGCACCGGGGAGGAAGTAAATCCCGACATAGTCCGGATAATGCTCCTTCTCAAGGCACAGTCCCTTTCATATGGCCATTCCGGGGCGCAGCTCATGACCGTGCAGCGCCTTCTGGACATGTACAACAACGACATCATCCCTGTGGTTTACACCCAGGGCTCCCTCGGAGCCTCCGGAGACCTCGTCCCGCTTGCGCATATGTCCCTGCCGCTGATCGGAATGGGAGAAGTCAGATGGAAAGGCCGGATCCGCCCCTCCGCCGAAGTGTGGAAACAGATGGGATGGGAACCCCTTGTCCTCCAGTCGAAAGAGGGACTCGCCCTCCTCAACGGTACCCAGTTCATGAGCGCTCACGCCTGCTGGTCCCTTATCAAGAGCTACCGGCTCTCCAAATGGGCTGACATCATAGGCGCGATGTCGCTTGACGCATTTGACGGCCGCATTGAACCCTTCCTCCCCCTGACCCACAAGCTCCGCACTCACACCGGGCAGCTTGACACCGCCGAGAGGTTCATGAAGATCCTCCAGGGCAGCGAACTTATCAGGAGGGACAAGGTACATGTCCAGGACCCCTATTCCTTCCGCTGCATCCCTCAGGTCCACGGAGCCGTGAAAGACAACATCAGGTACGTCCGGTCGGTCATTGAAAACGAGATCAATTCAGCCACGGACAATCCGAACATATTCCCGGACGAGGACATGATCATATCCGCCGGAAACTTCCACGGAGAGCCCATCGCCATCCCGATGGACGCCCTCGGGATAGCCCTTTCAGAACTCTCAAATATCTCTGAGAGGCGCACTTACCAGCTCATATCCGGAGACCGCGGACTGCCCCGTTTCCTGGTGGCGAAGCCCGGACTCAACAGCGGTTTCATGATCCCCCAGTACACCGCGGCTTCGATAGTCAGCCAGAACAAGATGTACTCCTGGCCGGCCTCGGTGGACTCAATCCCCTCTTCCCAGGGCCAGGAAGACCATGTCAGCATGGGCTCCAATTCTGCCACGAAGCTGGTCAAGATAGCCGACAACTGCGAAAGGGTCCTCGCCATCGAGCTGATGAACGCGGCTCAGGCCATCGATTTCAGGCGCCCTGCGAAGACATCTCCCCTTCTCGAGGAAATCATCGCCGACTACCGGAAGGAAGTCCCATTCGTGGACACGGACACCTATTTCCACCCGCTGATCATGTCTTCAATCGAATTCCTCAGGCGTGAGGATTATTTCAGGTTCACGGAAAACGTACTGTAGTGAAAACCCTCATCAAGAACATAGGTCTGCTGGCCGGAATCGTCCCCGAAGGCGTCCTCCGCAAGGAAGGGACGCATATGGATGAAGTGGGCTGCATCGAAAACGCCTGGCTGCTGGTTGAAGGAGAGGACATCTCCGGTTTCGGTCCTGCCGGCGGCCCGCTGCCCGGAGCTGACCGGACCATAGACGCCGGAGGAGCCATTGTGATGCCTTCATTCTGCGATTCCCACACCCACATCGTCTATGCCGGGAGCCGGGAAGGAGAATTCGAGGACAAGATCAGGGGCCTGTCATATGCCCAGATCGCAGCGCGCGGAGGAGGCATACTCAACTCGGCCGACAGGCTCCATGAGACTTCCGAAGACGAGCTGTATGAGCAGAGCATGTCGAGGGTCAGGGAAATGATGGCAATGGGCACCGGAGCTATGGAGATCAAGAGCGGCTACGGACTCAGCACCGGAGACGAGCTTAAGATGCTCCGGGTAATCAGGCGCATCCGGGAAAACGTGCCTGCGACAGTCCGCTCCACTTTCCTCGGGGCGCACGCCGTACCGAGGGACACGGACAAGGAGACATATGTGCAACTTGTCTGTAATGAGATGGTTCCGCGTGTCGCCGGGGAGAATCTGGCAGACTTCATAGACGTTTTCTGCGAGGAGGGATTCTTTTCCGTCCGGGACACCGACCGAATACTCAGCGCCGGGGAAAAGTACGGGATGAAAGTCAAGCTCCACGCCAACCAGCTTTCCTGCAGCGGAGGAGTCCAGGTCGCAGTGAAGCACGGGGCCCTCTCTGCCGACCACCTCGAGCGCACTACCGAAGCGGAAACAGACTGCCTCAGGGGCACCGCTACCATGCCGACTATGCTTCCAGGCTCCTCATTCTTCCTCAGGGAGCCATATGGCAACGCCAAAGGTTTCATAGATGCCGGACTGGGGATCGCCCTGGCATCAGACTACAATCCGGGATCCTCTCCTTCGGGAGACATGCGCTTCGTAATGGCTCTGGGATGCATCCGGATGAGGCTGACTCCCGCCCAGGCATTCAACGCGGTCACCCTCAATTCGGCATATGCAATGGGAGTGAGCGACATATGCGGGTCGATAACTCCCGGAAAGAAAGCCAACCTGATAATCACGAAGCCCTCTTTCCGGAGCATCGCTTCAATCCCCTACCTGCATCACACTCCTTTCATAGGGCGGATTTTGATAAATGGAGAATATTCGTATCTTTGAAAGGATGAACTGATTCCAATTAAAAACAACAATAATCCAACAATATGGGTAAAGATGCTTACAACTGGACTTTCGGCCCTCTAGGAGGCGCCGTAAGGGTTAATATCCGCAAAGGGGCGGATATTGCACATCTTGGAGAACTCGACCGTAAATTGTGGACTGTCCTCAGCTGCCCTGTAAACGGCCTCGAATTCGACCAGAAGACTCTCGGACTTCTCGACTCCGACTCCGACGGAAGGATCCATGTCGATGAAGTCATAGCAGCCTCCAAATGGCTCACAAGCGTCCTCAAGGACCCCGAGGTTCTTATGGACGGCAGGTCGGAGCTGAAGCTCTCCGACTTCAACGCAGAGACCGAAGAAGGAGCCAAACTCCAGAAATCCGCATCACAGATCCTCAGCAACCTCAAGCTCGAAAAAGACAGCATATGCCTTGACGACACCGCTGACAATGCGAAGATATTCGCCGACACCCTCTTCAATGGCGACGGAGTCATTACCGAAGCTTCAGCGGGCGGAGACGAGACCCTCGCCGCCACCATCAAGACCATCGACGGCATATGCGGCGGAGTTCCCGACCGCAGCGGAGTGAACGGAGTGACCGCAGAGCAGATCGAAGCCTTCTACGCAGCTGTGGCTGACTACAGCGCATGGCAGGATGCGGCCGGTCCGGAGACCAAACCATATGGAGATGACACCCCGGATGCTTTAGCAGCAGTGGAGGCCGTCAAAGCCAAAGTCGCCGACTTCTTCATGCGTTGCAAGCTCGCCGGATTTGATTCCGACGCCCTCCCGGCAGTGGATGTGGATGTCGAGAAGATCAAGGCCATAAGCAACGGTGACCTTTCGGCAGTGGATTCCGAGATCGTCACCTATCCCCTCGCACGTCCCAACGTGAAGGGAGAACTTCCTCTCGAGACCGGGCTCAACCCGGCATGGAAGGGAGCTTTCGCAAAGGTAAAGGCTCTTGTGCTGGACAAGGATTTCCCGGGGAAAGCTTCCATCACTGAGGCCGACTGGGATGCAGTCCTCGCGAAGTTCGGTCCGTACTGTGCATGGCTGGCCGACAAGAAGGGTGAAGCAGTGGAAAGCCTCGGGCTGGATGCAGTCAAGGCCCTTCTCAAAGAGGACAAGAAGGTTGCCCTCCTCGATCTTGTCGAGAAAGACAAAGCCCTTGAGTCTGAGGCTCTTTCAATCGAATCGGTTGACAAGCTCCTCCACCTGACCCGCGATTTCAAGAAGTTCCTCAACAACTATGTCAGTTTCCATGACTTCTATGAGGACGGACAGGATTCCATCTTCCAGGCCGGACAGCTCTACATCGACCAGAGGAGGCTCGACCTCTGCATCAAGGTCTCCGACATGGGCAAGCACGGTGACATGGCCGGGCTGAGCGGGATGTTCATCATCTACTGCGCCTGCGTTTCCAAGGTCACCGGCAAGTCATTCGACATCGCCGCAGTCATTACCGACGGCAGCGTCAACACCCTGAGGGTCGGAAAGAACGCCATCTTCTACGACAGGGCAGGTGAAGTCTATGATGCCACCATCACCAAGATCATAGATAACCCGATCAGCGTGAAACAGGCCTTCTGGGGTCCCTACAGGAAGTTCGGACGCTGGATTTCCGAAAGGTTCACCAAGAAGGTTTCCGACAAGGAGAACAAGGGATTCGAAGGCATGACCGCAAAGGCCGAAGCGGCCAAACTGCCTGAGGCAGGAGCTGCACCCGCAGCTGCACAGGCGAAACCCTCCAGCTTCGACATCGCGAAGTTCGCCGGTATCTTCGCAGCCATCGGCATGGCAGTAGCCTACCTGACCCAGGGTCTCGTCGCTCTCGGAAAGGGAGCCGCCAGCCTCGGCATATGGAAGGTGCTGCTTGTCTTGCTGGCTCTCATGCTGGTGATTTCCGGACCCGCAATGATCCTGGCATGGCTCAAACTTCGCAAACGCGACCTCGGTCCGGTTCTCAATGCCAACGGATGGGCAATCAACGCCACGTCATATGTCAACACTAAGTTCGGGGCAGGCCTGACCAAACTCGCCAAGCTTCCGAAACTGACTGCAGTCGATCCGAAGGCTCGGCGCAGGGCTCGCTGGCGCAGGTTCCTGTGGATCCTGTTCCTGCTCGCCGTCCTCGCAGTAGCTGCTTGTTTCCTCTGCTGCAAATTCGGCTGGCACTCATTCAGCTGGTGCCCGTTCTGCTAGAAGCTCAGGAGTTTCTGACATAATTCAAGAGGATGACCTCAGTGTCCACCGGACCGGGTCATCCTCTTCTTTTGTGCAGTTTTTAGTAGGAAGGGAGTATCATCCCAGAGGACTCCGTTCCGCGCTTCGCGCTTCACTCCGGCCCTTCCCACCGTCTCCTGCGTCATTTGCTTCGCAAATAACTTGTATCCGGCGGGCCCCTTCCCCTACCCGCGTCCGGGGATGGACACGCCTCTGGGATGATACTCCCTTCCTATTTCACCTTGAGCGGGAAGGAAGAGGCTGTGTTGGCCCTGTAGTGAGGAGCATACAGCGACTCAACCTCCATGACGGGCGCGTGGAACACGCCGGTCTGGGTAGCGAAGAATTCCTCGCGAAGGGTGCTGTTCTCCTCCGGGAAGGTGTCGAAGTAGAAGATCGACCTGTCAGACTTGACATCCCTGTAACCGGAAGGAGTAAACATATAGAATCCGCTGACACTGAGCGGCCTGATCCCGGAACGATACCATCCGGAAAGCTGGTTGACCGCCCTGAGGCAAGCCTCCCTCGGAGTGGTGATCCTCACGAATGAGCGGTTCTCCCCGTTCCAGATCCGGTACTCCGCGATGACCTTCTCACCCTTGGCGAGCACATCACCTTCATTCAGGACCACCTCCTCACGTACGGACGAACCGCCGGAAGTCTTTGTGACCTCCCTGAGGAAGCGCCTCTCGATACGGAATCCGTTGCCGGCTGCCTTTATCTCGTCAAACGGCTTACGGTAAGACTTGGTCATTACCAGGACCCTGGTCGCCTTGACCTCGTCAGATCCCGCCATTACTGTGTTGATGGCATCAGTGAAAGCCGGATCGGTGTCCCAGTGCTGGGTCTCCTTCTGGAGCATCAGCCATATGCGCACTCCGTCAGCGACCTTCAGGCACTCTGCACCGCGGGAAGAAGCCTTTCCCCTTGAGGAAGTTCCGTACGCGGTAAAGAGGTCCGCAAGCATCGAATGGGCATATGCTTCGCTCTCGAGAAGTCCGCGCCACGGCATCACCGCGTTCGGGAAATACATTCCGCCGTCCTTGTGGTCCACTGCATATTCAAGCAAAGACTCCACGTCAGCGTCAAGAGACGATGCAAGCTTACGGGATGTCCCCAGAGTAACGCTCCAGGCCTTTGCAAGGGAGATTCCGGCATCGGAAGAATTGAGGTTCGAAAGAGTCTTCAGACGCCTTGCCTTGTCGAGGATCCTCCCGTTCAGGCCGCGCTCCTTCTTGGGCACCAGATAGTCGCGGACCCATTTCTGGAATTCGTTCATACGCTTGTCGAAGAGAGTGCCGCTTCCCTTCACCTCGAACCTGACTCCGGCATATATGGAGCGGACATAGAGGTACTGGGCATATGAAAGGCCACCGCACCAATAGGGCCGCTCATAGTCAAACTGGTTGCCGTCCAGATATTTGACACTTGAAGTCACATCCACTGAAGGAGCATCCGCCGGAGCCCCGTCAGAGCCCTCGAGCATGGAACTCCCGGCCATAACCTTTATCAAAGAGGCGCCGGAGAGTTTCGCCAGACGCTCCAGCATCACGGCAGTAATCACCGGAGATGAAGGCATACCCTCGAACCAGCCGAAACCTCCGTCAGAATTGCGGCAGGCCATTATCTTCCCGAAGAGTTTGCCGTCGGAAATCTCATATGTAACATCCGGCTGTTTAATGCCGTATTTCTGAGCGATCTGGCGCGACAGCAACCGCACATACCAGGCTTCGGACATGGACAGGACATTGTCCGATTCGGGCTCCACCTTAGACGGGAGAGCGTCCTTGACCATGTCAATCACGCTGATCTCCTTGTATTCGGCCCCATATGACGAAGTGTTCACGAAAGCGTCGCGGAGCCCCTTGACCAGGGCCTCCTTGTCCATGCCGGGCAGAAGGACAGCAGAATGGGATTCGGTAATCTCCTGGGCCGCTTCCCTGACGGGGATCCCGACCTTGACACCGTCAGAGAATCCGTCAGCTACGAAAGCCGCTTTCAGGCCTATCGCACCAGCACCTGCGGACGGGACCTTTATGTCAAAGGAACGTGAAAGGTTTCCTCCGGCGGGAACTACCACATCATAGCCGTTGACTGCGACAGGCTCGGCCCCTTCGCAATCCAGGGTCGGATACTGGCTGAGTATCAGCTTCCCACTGACAGGGGCATCGGCCACAGAGGACACCGCCACGGCGATGGAATAGCTGTCACCTGCATAGAGATATGCCGGCTCGGCAATGGACACCTTGACCGGGAGGGTCACCACGGTCTCACGGCGAAGGGTAGCATTACGCATATCCTTGTCATGGGCGTAGAGGGCCACTACATATGTAGAAAGCTTGTCAGAAGTAGTGAAATCGAAGGACAGCCTTCCCTGCCCGTCAGAGCGGAGGAAGGGCTGGAACGTAAGCATATTGGCGAAGTTAGACCTCAGGGAGACTCCGGAGATGTCCACCTCCTTGGCAGCTTCCATGGACATCGCATCGGCAGTCATATCGAACGCCACTTCTTCTTCAACCGCTGCTTCCGCATACATCATCGGTGCGGCGTCGTCAGCCTGGATAGCACTCATATTGACCGCAGCCTTGGACAAGACGGAACGTCCGCGAATCATCGTACTGCCGGTTGCATATCCGTATTCCTTCACGGTACTGCCTCCTACATGCCCAGTCACAGGATCCACCGAGGGCGCCGAGACCGAGAAATCCCTCATCCGGACAGTCCCCCAGGAATTGGAAGCTATCCTCTCCGTACTCTTGTCAAAGACTGCAGCCAGGACTTCCACTCCTGGAGCGGTCTTCAGGGTAAACGTGTGCCTGGATGCGGGCAGGGTCTTGTCTTCAAACGAGGAGAACTCCAGGGGAAGGTCAAGGTTGTGCCTGATCCGCTTCCACATATGGCTGTAGCTGCGGGAACGGCCGTTTCGGAACCAGAACACATTCACCGCCACAGCATCGGGCCATGCCTCCTTGTAGGTGTATTCTATTGTCTTGAGGGAGTTTCCGCCGCTGCGGCTGCCGTTAACGCGGACAGTCTGGCGCTCGAGGAGATTATAATTGTCACCATATACTTCCACGACCGCCCATATCGGTCCTTCGGTACCTCCGATCTCCATCTTGAGAGGAGCTCCGGTCTCAGTTTCCCGTCCATATGCCCGGAAGAAGGCTTCGACGGGTGCGTTGATCGTCCCGGAGCCGGGCACGATCCGGATGAACTTATGCTTATATGTAGCCTTGAGGTCGTCGGGAGAAAGCTGGACCGAGGAAGGTACAAGCGACCTGTCAACGGCGGTCTCGGCTTCAAGGGTGAACATGCCGCCCTCGGTGGCCAGTTTCAGGGTATCGCCTGAATTGACCACTCCGGATGAAACCTCCTTCCCCTTCTCGTCCAGGAGCTTGTAGGATATCTTCAGCGGGACGGTCTCGCCATCGTTATTCCTGACGGAGAGCCTGAAGCAGGCCTGCGGTTCATCCACCACTCCCACACCGGAGGAAACGGGGACGCCGCGCCACGGCCTGCGGATCGGGAAGGTATTCTCCTCCCCCGCGAGAGCAACCTGAGCATCGACTCCGTTCAGCAGTTCGGAATAAATTGACAGATATGTACTTATGAACACATATCTGCTGAATTCCCAAGTCTCTCCGCTCTGGTCGGTCACAGTCACATTGACCTCGATGTGCTGGTAATTTTCATCGGTAGCCTTGAAACCTATGGAGAACGTGCCGTCAGCGGAAGGATTCATGCTTCCCTCAGCGAGCACCTTACCGTTATCGGTAACTACATATGCCAGCTTAGCCGCGGACAGGCTGTGGCCGGTGTAGCTGGTAAGCTTCCCTTTGACCTCCACGCTGTCTCCCGGAAGAAGGAGCCTGTCTATGTTTTCGAACTCCGCGTCGAACGTGGGAAGGACGAATTCATCCACCCTCACCCTCCTACTCCCCGAACTCTTCCACTGTGAAGGACGCACCTCGAGGCTGAACATTCCGCCGCGAAGTCCCTCCGGAATCGGGAACTCCCCTGCCACTGAGCCGAACTCGTTGGACATAAGCGAAGAAGTCCCAATGACATTCCCTTCGGAATCCCTGAACTCAACCTTTACATTCGTGCTCTTGGTCACTACGCCTACCTTCTCGACCATGTCCCCATGGTAGAGGATAGCCTTGTAATGAAGGGTGTCCCCGGGATTGTAGGCCCCGCGGTCAGTCATAACCTTGACGAAATAGCCGTCAGCGAGAGATGAATTATCGGGGAGCCAGCCGCGCCCGAGACCAAGGCCGCTGCTCTTGCGCAGGACCCCGTCCTTGTCCTTGAAAGACACGCTGAGTTCATGCCATGCCCTGCTGTCCGGAACTTTCTGGAAATCAGCGGGAAGCTGGGTGAATCCCTCCCCCAGGGAGAAATCCTTCGCCGTAGCGACGGTGCTTCCGCTGCGGGTCAGCTTGACATCGACCTTCTTCAGCGGTTCCCCGGTAAGATAATCAGTCGCATATATGCCTATGCCCTTGGAATTGCGCCTCTGCGCCAGCGAAATGGTGTATTTCTCATATGTCCCTATAGCTTCCGTCTTGCCCTCCTTGACATTCATGACATAGTTTCCGTCATCCACAATCGGGAGGTCCACCTCAACGGTGTCGAAGACATAGAAGCTCTTCACGGGATTCTTCACTACAGTAGAGAAGACCTGCTTGTCATCCCTCTTGAGGGTCAGCTGGGCGGAGGAAAGGTTCCGGAAGAAGACACGGCCTTTGCCGTCCTTGATCTCAGCCATGAGGTCCTTCGCATTGAGGGAGGAAATCATGTCCTTTGTCGAAAGTTCCTTGACAATCGCAGCCTCCTCCCCGGAGAATTTCGCCTTGTCGGAGTTGAAGTCCTGAAGTTTCTTCAGGAATGCCTTGTAATCGTCGGATCCGGCTTTGGCCCTCGAGAGAGAATCCAGTTCCATCTCCAGAAGGGCCAGACGGGGATAGAGGGATATGGATTTCCCGTTCCATTTGCGCTCTACAGCCCGGAGGGCCTCCAGCTTTTCAACGGGGTTATTGTAATCCTTCACATTTGTCTGCAGGGCAAGGAAGTACTGGAGATAAGCCCCGGCGGGATAACGGTCCTTCAGTTCCTCGGAAAGCACCGGGGCGATCTTGTCTCCGTCTCCCACGAATGCCCAGAGCGCATATTCGAAATCATTCCTGATGTAATCAGTCAGGCAGCCGCTCATGCCTGAATTCACTGTGCCGTCATCTTTCCAGAAAGGCTTGTTGGATGACTTCCGGAGCGCATCCTTGTTTTCCAGGATGTAATCCGCCGCGGTGTGGAATGAATACTGCCTCATCCACGAGAAAGTCACAATGGGCTCATCATATGCCTTGACTTCCTTGGCGAGGCTGGTCTGGAGGCTGTCCCTCAGCTTCCAGTTGCGCGAAGATGCTATTGCCGGGTACCTGCGCGCCGCATCCCACCAGTCCCATGACTGCCGTTCCTTCAAGGCTTTAGTCTTGATCTCCTCGAGGATGGATTGCTGGGTCTTGGGCTTGTCGGCGGCCTGGGCAGCATCGTACCTGCTCCACAGGTCGGCATATGCATGGCCGTTACGGTCCGGCTTGTTCTGGGTATTCATCTGACGTCCGGTTAAGGCGCTGACTCCGATCGCGGTAACGGCGATGAGCACAGCGCTTGTTAGGATAATATAAAATCTTTTCATCTCCTTTTGGCAAAATAAGGCACGGCCTCAGCTACGACAAAAGTCGAGCCACCGATGTAAATCAGTGGAGAAGGAGCCGTTACATCCCAGGGAGCCAGCTGCTGGACCAGCCTCATGGCCATGGTCACGGCCTCGGAAACGGATGAAGATGTGTAGATTCCGGAGGTCCGGATTCCCTTGGATTTGCAGAATGAAGTGTAACGCGAGGCGATGTCCCCGGCAGGCAGGGCCCTCGGGGTCGAAGGCGTGGTGAAGATATATGTAGCCTTTGCGGGCATGAGCGGCATTATGGAATCCAGGTCCTTGTCCGCCATTATCCCGTAAATAATTATCAGCGAAGAGAAATTCCCGTCGGAGACCAGTTTCTCCAGCTGGGCGAAATTGTATTTCAACGCGGCCGCATTATGGCCTATGTCGCATATGACATATGGATTCTCGCACAGGCGCTCCCACCTGCCGTGGAAGTCCATCGCCGAGGCGGTGTTCTGGATCGCGCCGCGAAGGTCGGCGTCTTTCAGAGGGGCGAAGTACTGAATCCCTTTAAGGATGTCGAGGGCGGAAAGGACTGTGCGGAGGTTCTTCTCCTGGGTCACCCCCTGGAGGTCCATAGCCTTGAGTATGCTTTCATGGGCGAACCACATCGACGGCTCCGTCTTGTCAGCGAAAAACAGGGGGCACGTCATCCATGCGGCCTCTTCGAACACCAGTGCGGTCTCCGGGTCGCTCTCCCCGACAAGGGCAGGCACCCCGTGCTTGAATATCCCGGCTTTCTCCCCCGCGATCAGGGCACGGGTGTCCCCCAGGATCTCGCAGTGGTCAAGGCCTATGCTGGTAACGATGGAGAGCTCGGGGGTAATGATATTGGTCGAATCCAGACGGCCACCAAGGCCGGCCTCGATCACCGCGACATCCACCCCGCTGTCAGCGAACCACTTGAAAGCCAGGCCTGTAGTAATCTCGAAGAAGGACAATCCCATGGAATCCATATCCTTCTGCCAGGTCTTTATGAATTCGCACACATAGTCTTTGGGCACCATTACGGTCCCCTCCGGAGTAGCTATCCTCGCCCTCTCACGGAAATCGAGGATATGCGGGGAAGTATATAGTCCCGTCTTGAATCCTGCGGCGGACAGGCATGAGGCAAGCATATTTGCCACAGAGCCTTTCCCGTTGGTCCCTGCGATGTGGATCGTCCTGAATTTTTCGTGCGGATTGCCCAGAATGGCGGCGAAATCCACCATTTTCTCCAGCCCCGGATGATAAGCATCGCCGAATGATGCAGTCTGCACGGACTTGTGCCTGCTGAACAAGTCACGGGTCAGTTCGTCATATTCCCTTGAAAAATCCTTCTTTTCCATGTCCCGTTTTTGCACTAAGTCCAAAAATAACTAAATTTACCGAGATATTAACCAGGTGCATGAAAGAAAAAAGATCAGCTCTCTTCTCCAGGTACATCCTCGACGGAGTCCAGCAGGACAGGACTCCCATGCAGATGCTGGAAGGCTCGCTGTCGCTCAATGCCGACAGGGGGTCGATCCCCGAGAAGCCCGAAGCTGAGCCGGCGCCGATCGCAGACGAGACAGTGGACCCTTCCCTGTCCCCTCTCGGCCTGGATGAAAACTGTGCAGCCCGTTATCTGGATGAGATACGCAGTGCCCCTGCACGCCAATGGCCCCACGCATTTTCCGCGCAATTCACAAAAGCACAGATAGCCAAGACCCTGATCGATGCCATATGGCGTAAAGGGGAATTCACCCTCCCGGACCTGGTGCTGAAGGCTGAATGGAGGTGGAGGAGCGAGCCGATAGGCAATATGGCCTCTTTCTACGCCTCGGTGCAGGCGGCATGCGAATATGTGGACACCCTGGGAACCGGCTTTGAATCATATGGTTTCAAAGAGTCCCGAGGCGGTTCTTCCCTGACCCTCAAGGTAGGTACGACCGAATCCCGCCCGTCCGATTTCGAGGACGACTCCTTTATCGCCGAAGCTCCGACCACCCCGGAGGAAGGCCTGCCGGATCCTATGTCCGAAACGGCTGAAAGCGGCACCCACCCACGCATCATGCGAAGCCGCAAATGTCCCGACACCGCCGTCCCCGACAGGTCCTCATGGATCATATACATTCCCTTCGAGAGCTGCGACTACCGCCTGGGCGGATCGCTGTTCTCCTCAGCCACAGGCATTTCCGGAGAGATAGCTCCCGAAATGGACGACCCGGACTACTTCCTAGACTGCTATGAGGTCGTCAGGGAACTCATCGAAGACGGGATCGTAATCGCCGGCAGGACCGTCGCCGACGGAGGACTTCTCTGCGCCCTGGACTCTTTCCTGGGAGACGGCCCCGGAATGGACTGCGACCTCTCCGACATAGGCAGGGCCTCGGGAGAACAGTCCCTCTGCCACATCCTCTTCTCTGAAGTCCCCGGGGTGCTGGTACAGATCAATGACAACGACTATGACTACCTGGATGCCGAACTCCTGCTCCAGGATGTAGCATATTATACTCTCGGACATCCGGACCGCGACCGGAGGGGCGCCGACGTACATATGAAAGGCCGCCCCCTGATTGCAGGCATCCTGGAAGCCCTCCTTAGAAGTGACACATCTGAAGGTGAAGACTGAGATGATAACTAAACCGAAAAGCCGCGTAAGGACGGCGAAATATGCCAACGTTCCCTCCAAGGGGCGCTCAGGGGGACCCAAAATCTTCGTCCTGGACACCAACATCATCCTCCACGATTACAGGTCTATCCGGAAATTCCAGGAGAACGACCTGGTAATCCCGATCGCGGTAGTCGAGGAACTGGACAAATTCAAGAAAGGAAACGACGCGCTGAGCTACAACGCCCGCGGTTTCATGAGGGAGATTGACCGGATCATCGAGGGAAAGGATTTCGATGAAAGGGGCGTCCAGATCGGAACCGGCCTGGGCTACATCAAGATAGAGCCCAACCATCCCTTCCCCGACGGGATGAAGGAAATGTTCATCGACGACATACCGGACCACCGGATCCTCGCCACGGCCATATGGGTAAGGGACACCAACCCCGACCGGAAGACGGCCCTTGTAACCAAGGACATCAATCTCAGGCTCAAGGCCAAAGCCGCTGGAATGGAGGTCCAGGACTACCTGACCGACCGGGTGGAGGAGAAGAAGGTGGAGAACCGGGAAAGAGAGGTCCAGTTCCTGGACGACATCACCGTAAACCAGGTCCGCGAAATCCTTTACGGCCCCGAGACCTCGACGCCATGGGAAGGACTCACCGAAGAACATCCGGACGCCAACCAGCTCTTCAAATTCAGGGATTCGAACAGGGATGTGCACTGCGCCCGCTACGATGCGGACAGGGACCGCGTGGTACTGGTACGTACCAAAGAAGCATATGGCATACGTCCCCGCAACGATGAGCAGATTTTCGCGCTGGACGCATGCCTCAATCCGAAGATCAAGCTGGTCGCCATGACCGGAGGAGCCGGTACCGGAAAGACCCTCCTGGCCATCGCGGCGGCCCTGGAACAGGAGAAGGACTTCGACGAAATCATAATCACCCGTCCGGCAGTGGTGCTGGGCAACCAGGACATAGGCTTCCTTCCGGGAGACCAGAACAAGAAGATGTCCCCATATATGCAGCCCATAATGGACAATATAGGCGTGATAAAGAGCAACTTCCGTCCCTCAAGCAAGGAAGCGCTGAAGATCGACTCCTTCCTCAACGACGGGAAGATAGTCATCGAACCGCTCGCATTCATCAGGGGACGCAGCCTCGGCAAGGCTTTCTTCATAATCGACGAGGCCCAGAACCTTACCCCTCATGAAGTCAAGACCATTATCACCAGGGCGGGTGAAGGCACGAAGCTGGTATTCACCGGAGACATCTTCCAGATCGACCAGCCATATCTGGACCAGTGGTCCAACGGACTTACCCACCTGAGTGAGAAAATGGCCGGCCAGAAACTGTTCGAGCACATTTTCCTGCGCAAGGGAGAGAGGAGCCAGCTGTCAGAGCTCGCATCCAAACTTTTGTAGGTTAGACAGGGTTTTTGTAATTTTGCAGGCTTTTTAGAAATAATCACAATTATCGCGTAATAATATGTTTGAAGACAAGAAAAGGGTCTATCGCTTCGGAGGGAAAACAGCTGAAGGGAATGGCCAGATGAGGGAATTGCTCGGAGGCAAAGGTGCAAACCTCGCCGAAATGAGCCGCCTGGGGATGCCTGTCCCCGCTGGATTTACTATCACAACTGACTGCTGTACTGAGTATTATGCTCTTGGTGGAGATTACACCAATGAGCTCAAGAAAGATGTCGCCAAGGCTCTTGCCGCAACAGAAAAGCTGATGGGCAAGAAGTTCGGTGATTCCAAGGACCCCCTGCTGGTGAGCTGCCGTTCCGGTGCCAGGAGCTCTATGCCCGGAATGATGGACACCATCCTCAACATAGGACTTTGCTCCGCCACCATCCCCGGACTTATCGAAAAGACCGGTAACCCGAGGTTCGTATATGACGCTTACCGCCGCCTCATCATGATGTACTCCGATGTCGTCATGGAAAAAGCGGAAGGTATCGAGCCTGAGGACGGACAGGGAATCCGCCAGCAGCTGGACAGGATCATGTTCGAACTCAAGGAGAAGAAGGGCTACAAATCCGACACTGACATCACCGCCGAAGAACTCAAAGAACTTGCCGAGCAGTTCAAGGAGAGGATCAAGACCGTCCTCGGAGTGGAATTCCCGGACAACGCCAATGCGCAGCTCTGGGGCTCCATCGGAGGAGTTTTCAAATCCTGGAACGGGAAGAGGGCCATCGCCTACAGGAGGATCGAGAAGATTCCCGATGACTGGGGTACCGCTGTGAACGTCCAGTCCATGGTCTTCGGAAACATGGGTGACACCTCCGCTACCGGAGTCGCCTTCTCCCGTAATCCCGCCAACGGTGACAACCACTTCTACGGAGAATGGCTCATCAATGCCCAGGGTGAGGATGTAGTCGCGGGAATCCGCACTCCGAACCCCCTCAACGAGGCCACCAAGAACGAAAGGAACAAGAACCTTCCGTCTCTGGAAACAGCTATGCCTGAAGTATATGAGGAGCTGAACGACATCCGCAAGAGGCTCGAGGCCCACTATCATGACATGCAGGATATCGAGTTCACCATCCAGGAAGGCAAGCTCTGGATGCTTCAGTGCCGCGTCGGTAAGAGGACCGGTCTGGCAGCTCTCCAGATGGCCCATGACATGGTGGAAGAGGGAATGATAGACGAGAAGACCGCGATCATGAGGGTTTCTCCCAGCCAGCTGGATGAGATCCTCCATCCTATCCTCGACCCCGCATCCGAAAAGAGGTCAAAGCCTCTGGCACAGGGACTTCCCGCATCTCCGGGTGGAGCGGTAGGTAGGATTGTCTTCACTTCCGAGAGCGCAATGCAGGCGCAGAAAGAAGGCCACAACGCCATCCTTATCCGTGAAGAGACTTCTCCGGAGGACATCGAGGGCATGAGGGCTTCCGCCGGTATCCTTACCGAGCGCGGTGGAATGACCTCCCACGCCGCCCTGGTCGCCCGCGGATGGGGCAAATGCTGCATCGTAGGATGCGAGGATATGCATGTTGACCTGGAAGGCAAGACCGTCACCTTCGGAAAGAATCCCAAGGTTTACAAAGAGGGTGACTGGCTCAGCCTCAACGGCACCAAGGGCCTCATCTACGGTGAGAAGATCGAGACCATGGATGCGACCGAGAATCCCCTCTTCAGGGATTTCATGTCCATGGTTGACAAATACCGCAAACTCGGTGTCCGCACCAATGCCGACACTCCGGAAGATGCCGCAAGGGCACTTTCTTTCGGCGCCGAAGGCATAGGCCTGTTCAGGATCGAGCATATGTTCTACGGAAAGAACTCAGAGCGTCCGCTGCAGAAGCTCCGCGAGATGATTTTCTGCACCACCGACAAAGAGAGGGAAACCGCACTGGAAGCCCTTGAGCCATATATGAAGGCTGCTGTCAAGAGCACCCTGAAGATCATGGACGGGAAGCCGGTCGTGTTCCGCCTTCTGGATCCTCCCCTGCATGAGTTCGTCCCCAAGACTGAAGAAAAGAAGAAGGCACTTGCAAGGAGCCTCGGAGTCAGCGTCGCCGAGATCGAGAAGAGGGGTGAAGCCCTCCACGAGGTGAACCCGATGATGGGTCACAGGGGCGTACGTCTCCACGTGTCCTTCCCGCTCATCGCCCGCACAGAGTACAAAGCCATTTTCGAGGCTTCCGCAGAACTTCTCGAGGACGGCTTCCATCCCTGCCCGGAAATCATGATCCCGGTCACCGTTTCAGCCCGCGAGCTGAGCTTCCAGAAAGCCATGTGCGACAGGGTAAAGGCCGAGGTCGAGGGACGTTTCGCAATCAACATCAACTATCATTTCGGTACTATGATCGAGATCCCGCGCGCAGCCCTCACCGGTGACAGGATGGCCCGCGCCGCAGAGTTCTTCTCGTTCGGTACCAATGACATGACCCAGATGGCATTCGGTTTCTCCCGCGATGATGTCGGCACCTTCATGAACGACTATCTTGGCCAGAAGCTCCTCGATGCCGATCCGTTCCAGACCATCGACACCAAGGGTGTAGGAAAGCTCGTGGAATACGGTATCCAGTCCGGACGTTCCCGCAGGCCTGACCTGAAGTGCGGTGTGTGCGGTGAGCATGGTGGCGATCCGGATTCGATCAAGTTCTTCAACAAGATCGGAATCGACTACGTTTCCTGCTCGCCCTTCCGTGTTCCGATCGCCCGCCTCGCCGCTGCGCAGGCCGCAATCGAACAGGATAGGTAGTACTTTGGAGATAGACAAAATTTGTCTATCTTTGTAACCCCGAAACCGGGAGACCGGTTTCATATGGGATCTTAGCTCAGCCGGTTCAGAGCGCATGCTTCACACGCATGAGGTCGGCAGTTCGAATCTGCCAGGTCCCACAACACTAAATCTTTTATTCCCAATCATTTATTTCCCATCATGATGAAGAAAGTCCTTCTTCTGGTTTTGTGCGTCATGTCGGTTCCATTCTGCCTGACTGCACGTGACCAGTGGTCTGTCAAGCGCGCCCAGAAATGGGAGCAGGAGGTCGGTGTCCTCAAAGGTGCCAACGGTTACTACATGACTAATCCCGCCCTCGGCGACCCTGCGGTCATGAAAAAGCTTCATGAACTGGGATTCAACAGTGTGCGTGCCTGGATCGGCGGGAATACTGCTGAAGACATTATCGCCGCACTGGAGAAACTCCTCGATGCGGCGGACGATTACGGGGTTACCGTTTCTCCGGTCCTGAGCCTTTCAAACCGCCTGAAGGACCCGTCTAAGGACAAGGAGAATGAGCCCGTGGTGAAGGAGATCCTTACTACGGTCCTCCGCCATTTCCGCGGCAACAGGCAGATCGTTTACTGGGACCTGTGGAACGAGCCTCCTTACAATCCTAAGAATGCTGATGTGCTTCGCGGGATGGACATTCTTGAGAAGATGGTTCTCTGGGGACGTGAAGCCAATGCTACCCAGCCGCTTACGAGCTCTATCTTCTGGGATTCGAACAATGAGGACAGGGACAATGATGTGTTCCGGCGCCGGCTTCAGGTGGAGAGCATGATGGACATCCACAATTACCATGACTACACTACCGGAGTCAAGGACGGGGAATACAGCCGCAGGACTATCCATATGCTGAAGTCCCTGGACGGCAGGCCGATTGTCTGCAGTGAATGCCTTAACCGGCAGAACGGGTCGGGCATTGAGCGGTCGCTGTCGATTTTCGCGGAGGAACACGTTCATTTCTATGTCTGGGGCCTTTATGCCAATGACAGGAACTGGAACACCCGGTGGAGAAAGAGCGAATTCGATGCATATGCCCGTAATTTCCACAATATGCTGTATGCTGACGGGACTCCTTACAGCGAGCAGGAGATCCAGTGGGTCAAGGATTTCCGTTTCTGTGCTCCGGGTGAGTCGATGGATCCGGGCACCGAGGTTACGGAGCGTTGGCAGATCGACCGCATATGGAGAAGGATGTCACTGGGTCCGGTCAAGGGTTTTGTCGATGACGACCCGGGCGCCGTTCCGGAGGGATACAATTGTGTCAAGGTTGCCGTGAGTTATCAGGATTGGAGGAAGGATGCTGAGGCACTGTATGCAAGATTTGAGAATTGCCTGAAGGTGGCCGGTGAGAAGGGGCTGCTGGTTGTTCCGGTCTTGCTTACTGAGAAGGACGGCCATGATGAGGGCCACGCTGCATATGTCAATGAGTTCATCCTCAGGTTCGCGCATGCTCCCGAGGTTTTTGCATGGGACATATGTGAGCATCCTTCTGATGCTGAGGCGGTTCGGCAACTCTTCAGAAGTGCCAGGAGCTGCCAGTCCACTCATCCTGTTTTCATGGTTCCGACTCTCACGATGAAGCCTTTCCCGGATGGTTTTGACTATCGGACGGCCATGGTCCACGGGAAGACAAACGGATGGACTTATTTCAATTTCAGGGACAAGGCTCAGGAATGGTTGTGTGCTGAGGTCTGGGATCTTTCGGACGTTATCGCTTTCGGGTGTCCGTTCCGGGTGGATCAGGCCGGATGGATCGGTGCTGTCGCCCGTAGATACGGTCGCCCGGTTTTCGCTTTCCTTGAGGGGAAGCCTGCCGGGGATCCTGACGAGGTGCTTAAGTTGCTGTCACGCACTCAGTTGTACTGGTGGACCGGGGAAGATCTCGGCGCTGACAGGCTCGCCTCGTTCCGTTTCATCCCGTTCAACGACTGGGCAGAGTAAGCGAGAACCGGTGCCCGGCTTCTTTTAGGAATCTCCTCAACAGGAAGGTGAGGAAATACGGGAATGTGTAAAACTTGCCTCCCCATCCGATATTCTTGTACCCGAATTTGATGCCGTAGGAGACATCCGGATAGGAATGCCAATCGATTAGGTGGTTTAGTGAGGCGGTAGCTCCGTCCTTGGCCTTTACCTCGACAGGGACCAGCGAGTCGGAATCGCGGACGAAGAAGTCCATTTCCAAGGCTGGGCTATCATTCTTGTAGTAGTAAAGTTGCTCATAGCCGGATTTGCGAAGCATTTCGCCAACGATGTTCTCGTAGATGGCGCCTTTATAGGTACCAAAGTTTTTATTGGCCCGGAGGTCTTCCTGAGCCTCCTCGTCCAAGGAAGCAATAAGCAGGCCCGTGTCGTGATAATAGACCTTGTATGTATCGGTATCGTAGTTGCCTTTGAGGGGGAGTTCCGGATTGCTTAGGCAGTAGCAAACATTCACTACGCCAGTTTTCTCTAACCACTCCACGGCACCGATGTATTCACGATTCCTGGCTCCATGGGCCACTTTGGTAATCTGAAACTTCTTGCTGCTCTTGGCAAGGAAGGTGGAGATATGCCTGTAAACAGCCAAAATCTTTGCCTTGTCTGACTCCTTAGCGTATTTGGTGATATCTTCCTCATAGTCAAGGAGCAACTGCCGCAGTAGCTCAAGCGTGCCGCCGAAGTGACCGTTGTCGATGTACATCTTCACCACCTCCGGCATTCCGCCTATAGTCATATAGTCGCGAAAGATGTCCATATAGGTGGACAACTCAAGTTCAGAAAATGGCGTGAGGCTGACCATATGGGTATAAAGGTCCTCGACCTGTGCCTCAGAATATCCTCTAGCCCACAGGAACTCCTCAAAATCCATAGAGTGCATCTCGTAATCCTCCTTGTTTCCAACGGCATTGGACTCAATCTCCTCATAGTAAATACCCATAAGAGAACCAGAGCAGATCACGTCGTAACGCGGATCGGCGTTAAAGGATTTGAGGGATGTGGCACAGTCAGGACATTTCTGAAGCTCGTCAAAGAAAATGAGGGTCTTGTAAGGAATGAACTTCCAAGAGGGCTCCAGCAAGGATATGTTCTTGATAATAGTGTCCACTTCATAGCCATTGTCGAAGATAGAGCGGAACTTCTTCTGTAGGACAAAGTTAATCTCGATGACCGATTCATAATTCTCTTGTCCGAATGCTTGGATGGAACGGGTCTTTCCAATCTGCCTGGCTCCCTTGACAATAAGTGGCTTACGCTGCGGATTCTGCTTCCATGAAGCAAGAAAAGCGTCTATTTTTCTTTTCAGCAATTCCATAACAAATCACATTTCCGAAAACAAAGATAGGCATAAAATCACATTTTCGGAAGCGAATTTGACGAAAAAATCACATTTTCGGAAGAGAGAAGCATTTCATCCCGTTCAACGACTGTTGGTAGAGATTGGCGACCTCGGAAAAGCAGTCGGTCAAACAAAAAGTGGGAGTTTCCAGATACAAAAAAGCCCCGAAGCAAAGCTCCGAGGCTGTTCTGAAAACGAATTTCCCTAAAATACGTAGCCAATACCGACCTTGAGATTGGAGCGGTGGGTTCTGGTAGCGTTTTCGCCTTTGTACAGGTTCAACATACCATAGTCATAACCCAAGGTAATCTGGAAAGCGGATAACTGGAATCCGACACCACCGCCAAGATATACATTGAATCGGCTATAGTTCTTGTTGTCGTAGTTGTTGTATGTTTTATCATCGGTACTCTCGCCGACACCGCCGCCTAGTTTTGTGGTGGAAGCGAGACCGAACTGGATAGTCGGACCGCCATAGATGAAGACTTTGCTGTCTCGGGCAAGGTCGATGCCGTAATTCAAATACAAGGGGGCGTTGAGCGCGTGCTCCATAAAGGTAGAAGAAGCAGTCACGGGTATACCCATGATGGTACCGGAGGATCCACTCTTGTTGGCTATCATAGAATAGTACACACCGGGAGCGAAACCTAAACCGCCGGCGACCGGAATGTTGAAGGAGACTCCGGCATACGCGCCGTTGGAGTTGATGGATTTCGTGCTGGCATCCTTGAAACTTTGGGTTGAGTTCAAATAACCCACATTTACTGACATCTGGGCGAAAGCTTGAGTGCCAAACAGCATCAGGGATGCTGCCAAAAGGGTTGAAATAAACTTATTCATATGATTATTCGTTATGAATTGATTATCAGTTCATGACAAAATTAAGAACAATCCCGTAG
>JAEEGL013855322.1_pt1 | contig 23339 bp, 18 predicted proteins | sample 9134231 | NCBI WGS metagenome assembly JAEEGL01 (sample SAMN16246548, study PRJNA631951) | gut metagenome | biome: gut microbiome; feature: rumen; material: fiber-attached | host: Bos | place: Iran: Karaj | collected 2018-10
CTGTTCAGACAGAAATGCGCACTCTGCTGCGCATTTCGTGAGAAAGTGAATCAGGAGTGAGCGCATTCCTTCGACGAAGTCGAATTGGAATGAATGCGCGAATTCGTTACTGGAGCGAGCTGCAAGCGAGTGAACAGTAACCAATATTGAAAGCGAACAATAACAAGCACATCTTAAAATGCTGTACTACAGGTGCCAAGCTCCGAGCGGGAATTGCCGGTAATCTTCTCCCTTAAAATCCGACGAAGGCCCTTAATCTTACGCTTATCACGATCTGTAACCTCAGAAACGCAGTCAAGTATACTTTCGTATACTCCGATAAAGTTATAAGCGTTCCCTGACTCATTGCGATGATAAAGTCTGAACTTTCTGCCGCATTCAACAATCTGCCACCTGTGAAGCGTCTTCTTTGAAACAACCTCGTAGCACTTTTTATCCTCTTCCGACATAAGGAAATAGTAATCGCTCATTTTTATCAAAGACTTACCTGTAAACATAATAACTCCTTTTATTATTCAGGAAATCCGCAGTAAATGCGTGTTTCTGATCATACATATAAGAAAACATATTTTCGTTTTAGGCTGCAGGAGTTAATATAGCAAATTATATTTTTTTTGTAAATAGATATATTTTAAAACAATATTTCATATATATTGTATTCAATTGAAATAAAAAAATATCGTTCTTTTGGTTTCTGTGAATTGCCAAAAACAGTAGGTTGTTCGTATAAAGTTTCATAATCAGTTTTTTAAATGGGGGAAATAAAGATGAAAAAAATATTTATTTTTTTAACAAGTATCACAACAGCATTTATTTTTTTGCTTCCCGTTAAAGCAGATGCAAAAGCCGAAGCAAACAAGACGATCACCTTCAAAAGTGCCATTCACGGGATAACTGATGAAGGAAACGAACTTACAATAGTTCTGTACAAAAAAGGCAGCCTTAATATGGCATACTTTAATGACACTTTTTCAAAGGGCTATGCCCCTTATACTGTTCAGACAAAAAAATCTCCCGAATCGGATGAGTATACGCGAATGATCATCGGAGACAGCGTTATGCTTAGCTACTTCGAAAATGAAAATCGCATTGTCACTGATGCGGGAGTAACCTATCAGACTGATATTTTGGAGGAGTCTGATGTAAAAGAATTAATGTATTAACCTCTGCTTTTTTTCCTGATTTTCTTATCCTTGTACATTTTCTCATCGGCATCACCAAGGAGTCTGTTAATGTCAAGGCAGTCATCGATTATTGCTCTTGCAATACCTATGCTGGCAGATATTTCATAAGGTCTTGTTCTGACATCATCTTTTTCCGAAAGAATTCTTTCAATATCCATTCGAACAAGTTCGGGTGTCAGTTCAAGATTATCATCTGTAATGATCACGCAGGCAAATTCATCTCCGCCGTACCGTGCGCAGATACCGTTTTGTTCCACGTATTTCTGTATTGCCTCCGCCATGCTCTGTATAGCAAAATCTCCCTGGACATGGCCAAAGAAGTCGTTAATATATTTCAGGTTATCCATGTCGATGGATATCGCATACAGATTTTTCCCTTTATTCGGAAATATTCCCACACGCTTTTTAAGGTCAAGGAAGAAGCCGCGGCGATTGTAAATTCCCGTAAGATAATCAAGAACGGAAATTCTCTCCATCTCTTTACGCATATCGGAGAGATCCCGGTTTACCAAAACAGCATTTATGGCCGTTGACAGGAACATACTGAACTCCTCGCATCTGCGAATGTCTCTGTTGCCAATATTATTGGTTCCTTCCACTACGTAACCGAAGGTCTTGTCTCCCGAATACAAAAGGCGCACCAGAATACTGCCTATTTCTTCTTTTTCAATTATATTATTAAATCCCGGAATAAATTCTTTCTCGTCATAAGACTGACCAATGCCTGATCTGACACCGTCTTCGCAGCGAAACAGTGTAGTATAATCAAAATCCCCTGTATCTTTTATCTCAGGGCGCAAAAGATCCGAGAATACTCCCACAAATTCAAAGCCGCCTTCCTTGAGCCACAGAGTATCCACAATAACTTCCGAGAGGCCACACATAGTATCAAGCATGGCAGCCCTGGAAACCAGCAAGTTAATGCTTCTTACAGCCCAGTTTACATCATCGTAGCTGGCAGAAAGAACCGTAATCTCATCGGCGGGAAGCACCTCACCTGCTCTGAAGCATCCGCAGGAACTTCTTCTCTTGAGCACAAAATCCACATCAAAGCTGAGCTCCCGATCAGGATGAGTCTCATTATCGCGAATCATTTTGATTACCTGCCTGGCCTCGCTTATATAGTCAGGCTCCACAGTTGAAATAGACGGATTGTTAAAAAGTCCGCTCCTGATACCGTCAAATCCTGTGACTATAATATCGTCGGGAACCTTATATCCCAGGCGTTTTAATTCATCACATATAGCAATAGCCATAGCATCATTGGCACAGACAATAGCCTCGGGAATATCTCCGGATTCGATAAATTCTCTGGTCACAGCTCTGGCCGGTCTGTCCCAGAAATCTCCATAACCAATCCTATTTTCAACAACCGGAATCCCCTTCTCCTTAAGAACACTTTTATAAGCCTCTATACGCTCCTCGGAGAAATAATCTCCTTTTGGTCCGGCAATCATATTTACCTTTTTACAGCCATGCACATCTATTACGTGTCTTACTGTATCTCCAAAGCCTTCCCTATAGCGCATGGCTATACTGATACTCCCCGGAAGATGCCTCTCCATGGCGATAATAGGGATGTTCTTTTTCCTTCCAAGTTCTCTTATGGCTTCCACAAGATATTTATTCTTAATAAACTCAAGCTGCATGATAATAGCGTGGAGATCCAGATGTCCGGCTATCTCCACGAGCTTGAGGTCACAGTTATTCCTGTCCTGCTTAAAAGTATTAGTTTCCGCCATGCCAAATGCCAGCATCAGATAACCATTCTTTAAGCATTCTTTTTCAATTGCATGTATAAAGTTGCTATTCTTTTCTTCATCGAGCATACAGCCCATGAATGCAATTAGCTTCCTTGAATTCGCCATAGTCTTCTTGTCCGTTCAGCAACATGCAAAAAAGATAATCAGAAAATGATTGTTCTCAATTATTCTAGCACTTTTTAGATAATTCTTAAATAAAAAAGCCCATTAATCTATGATTGTTTATCATATTTTAATAAGCTTTTTATCGATTATTAGTGATTAAAGATCTTTAAAAACAATCTGGGCAAAATTGTAAAATCCCAGATACCAGATATGGAAATCATGTCCTCCGTCCAGCTCCTGCCACATAAAGTTCTCACCCTCCACAAACTGGTCACAAACGGAAGGAAGAATCTTAGCAGCTGCGGAGGCACTGGTGTATGCCGTTCTGTCCTGCAATCCGCAAATATTATAGAAATAGTAGATGGGATACTGATTATCTTCCAGAATCGACGCAGTTTTGGAAGCAAGATTACTTGTTGGCGCCGCTGAAAATGCCCCAAAGTATCCAAACATATCAACACACTCGCCGATTCCGATATTTATAGTCTGCATTCCACCCATGGACAGACCAGCAATCGCTCTGTGAGCTCTGGCCTCGGAAAGATCGTAGCCTTCGCTATAATCCGCGTAGGTGCTATAGTTTTCATCTATATAAGGAATAAGATCATTTCTCAGTTCCTGTCCGAAAAGATAAAATGCATCAATTGACTGACTCGACCCATTACTCTCACAGGCTCTTCCATTGGGGGTAACGATGATAAAAGGCTCTGTATCACCATAATAAGCAAGGTTATCCATTATAGCCTTAACCCTTGAATTAGCCTTATTAAGTCCCCATTCATTTTCATTTCCGCCGATACCGTGAAGCAGGAACATTACATTATATTTCTTGTCCTCACTGTATCCTGCCGGAAGGTATATATTTGCTTCCTTGGTGATCTCACCACCGTCACCGGCATAGTCATGAGAAGGGTATGTAATATGTTCAACCTTACCGGATGCTTCATCAGTCCTCATCATTGTATATTTCGGAAGAACCATGTCTCCGATCTGCGCTTCCGCAATTCTCTCATCACTTTTTCCTGACTCTGCTTCTTCCCCGGAAGCACTGTCATCGGATGTTGCCTCATCAGCATCCTCTATATAAGAAGTCTCCTGCTTAATGGCTTCCTCAATCCCTGACTGTATCTCATCCTGAATTGCAGTGGCTACTTCGCTTGCCTCGGACACCATTCCCCCTTCATTAACGTTTACTGCTTCGGAAGTATCTGCACACCCGCAAAGCGACAAACACAAAACCAACCCCATCAAAACTTTTTTCTTCATTACAAATTCTCCGTCCATTAAAATTATTTACTTTACTATACTTACCCCATCACACTTTTCCACCGTTTCTTTTGTGAACGGGACAATATAAATAATACTTCCCGTTGCGAGCTACTGCCTGAGGTGCCCATGCTCTTGAATCAGCCCAGCCTATATCATCCAGCGAAAATATAACGCCATGATCCGTCCACCAGGCGCTGAATTATCTGTGCCACGGCAAAAAGCCCTCCCATTGCAGCTATGCTCATAGCCCAGAAAGATACAGTATTGTAATTAAAGGACTTCCAGCACTTAAATATCCGAAACAGAGCTATCATGTAAAAAGCTATAAAAGGTATTGTCACCAGTGCGAACACCTGATAAGCAAAAAGGAAAAAGATAAACATTCCTGCCATGGTTCCGACCCATAGTTTCAAAAGAGAATCCTTAGGATGCTTGTCAGTAACCTCAAGAGTCTTCTCGGATATCTCATCCACATCCATATAAATCTTCTTGAAATTCATAGTAAATCGTCCCTGATATTCCTTTATTGATTTAGCTTCATAATCAAGCTCTTCTCCCCAGTTTCCCATACATACCTCCGATAACCTGCTCCGTGCCCGGCGCATATTTTACTCAGACAACTTCATATTATATACACAAAAAAAGCAGTGCTCCATCCACATTAGGACCAAGCACTGCTCACTTTTTGCTATTCCTTATTCTTTATTCTTCCGGTGCGCTCTCGGTTGTCACATCCTCGCCATCCTCTGAATCATCCTGAGGTATTGCATCCAGAACCTGCTCTTCGCAGCTGTTATCGGAAGGCTGACTGTCGTCAGAGGGTTCCTCTGAATTACTTATAATGAAATTATGCATGGAAAGATCTGCCTGAGGAGTTTCTACCTGGGGTGCTTCCGTAGGTGCAGGCTCTGTCTGAGGAACTTCCGCCTGTGGTGCCTCTGCCTGAGGTACTTCTACAGTTGCTGGCTCTGCCTGAGGAATCTCTGTCTGTGGTATTTCTTCCTGAGGTGCTTCTTCAGTCTCTTCTTTGACCACGTCCTCATTCTCCGGAGTCTCGACGTCGGAATCCTCTGTTTCAGATGCTTCCTCTGTCATTTCCTCTGTAGTCTGCTCTTCTCCCGCAGGTTCTTCTTCCTGAATTGCCTCTTCCTGAGGTGTTTCTTCCTGAGTTACTTCTTCCTGAGGTTCTTCTCCGGCCTCCTCATTATCAGCATCTTCGGTCACTGAAGTATCTACGTCGGAATTCTCTGCATCGGAAGTCTCTGCGTCGGAATTATCAGCATCAGATTCAATCTCATCTTCATTGGTGCTGCTCTCTGTTTCGACAGCATCATTCTCTTCATCTGATGGCTTTGCTGCTACTTTTTCCTCCTGCTCTGTGTCGCCTTCTTCCTCATCTGTTTCTTCATCTGAGGACGATGTTGCAATTCCTGTTTCGGACTTTCCGCCTGCCTGCATGGCATCCTTGCTATCTACCGTTGACTCGGCAAAATCCTTACTGTCGGTGATATCATAGTCATTTGGCTTTCCATCCTTTATTAGATTCTTGGACAAAAAACTGTCTGAAGTACTTGTAAAATCAAGAAGAAGCGATCCGTTGGCTATCTTATCCCCTGAACTGTTGGACTCCAGATAATTAAGAAGTGTTGCGCAGAAATCCAGTGACTTATTTCCATCACTGACTTCTTCATCACTAGAAGCAATGAATTTGGCAGTGAAATCATCGGTTCCGGTGTAAAGTGTTTCCCCATCAACTGTGGAGATTTCAGCAATGACTTCATCCAGTGTTTTTCCGCTGTGAAGTTCCTCTAAAATATGATTGACACCGTTTAAGATTACCTGGCTATTAATCTTAAGATTTCCGTCATCTGCACTTCCCGAAATAGCGTCCTTGGAATCGTATTTAACTGCTGCAAGATACCCGAGATAAACATTTGCAAGATAGCCGCTCACATATGCGCTCTTAGAGTTACCCTCTCCCTTATTTCCGTCCTCATCTGCGAAGGATAATCTCATGGACTCATTGTTAAGATAGGAATCTTTAAGTGCGTCCACGGAATACTCTGATTTCTCGGAATCATATCCGTAAAAACCATGTAGTGAATTATTCCAATACTGATATGCATTATCCGTGGTAGTTGCTATGCCTTCAACAAACCACGAAGGGAATTTGACATTTTCCGCATTATTGGCAGAATATATATCAGTTTCCTCATTGTACTGTATACCACTCATACCCGGTCTTACATAATCGTCCATAAATCCATGCATCATCTCATGGACAAGAGTGCAATCAAGGAGACTGTAGGCCTCATCTCCAGCAAATACATAGGTATCACTCTTTTCGTCTTTTACAAAAAGATCCTTAACATTTATACCAAGCTGATACTCATATAAGCCATCTCCGTTGAATCTTGCATCCACATAGCCAACCGCATCGGACATATCCTTAACTGTTTCGCCGTCAGTGATGCTGTCGTAATATACGTATAAACCTATATGTTTGCCCAGTTCATTATTCTCTGAAGCATTTTTGTAAGCAGGGAACTTTTCCTCCAAAAGGCTGACTGCTTCAGGCTCAAGAACATTTTTAACAAAAGAAACAAGCTTAGCCAGATTATCAACGCCAATCTCGTTAATTACATTGTCATCACAGTGTAAATGAACAAGCTCTTTTTTCTCATTATCGGATAACTTCTCATCACCCTTATATGACTCATACTGATTATTGGATTTTCCGCTCTTTTTTTTCGGAGTCTCATCGTTACTGACCTTACCGTCTCCGCCGGAATAATCGGAATCCGAATCCGACGACTGGATATCAGTACTCTGAGTATCTGCTACGGTAGGCTGCTTTGCCTCAAACCGGTCTTTTCCCGGTAAAAGAGCTGTAAAATATGTAACACCTATGGCAGGGTTGGCAATAGTGGTAACGCCGTTCTTCTCCATGAGCTCACATACAAAATCCGGCATTCCTATATTAAATGCAGATTCATTAAAGACAAAGCTATATCCATCCGGCAGATAGAATGCAAAAATAGGGTAACATTCTCTGACATTTTCTATTTGTATAGCAACCTGAGCAAGATTCCCATCCTGGTCTACCCAAATGACAGGAATGTCCCAGCTGAATCCGTTGTCAGCCACGACGGTTGCCTTAGAATCAAGAAGTTTACCGTTTTGCGGCGCATCAAGATTTGTTATCTGAAAAGACTGAATGATAACATCGCTTCCTCCTGCCCGCTTTTTGGAAAAAGACTTCTGGTCATTTAAAATAGCACTGGCTATCTTCACAGCCTCCGATTTGGCCAGCGGTGCTGCTTTGACCGTTATAGCATGCATATTTACGAAAAGAACAAAGATACATAGAACCAAGCTTAGAAAACGACATTTTTTCATATAATCACCTGCTCCATCTTTATTTTGATAGAAAATTTCATACTACGGAATCTATATCGGCATTAAATTTTCAAAACTTTAGGGCTAGAGCAAAAAATATTTTTATTATTTGCTTATCTCCTCAAGACATGTTAATATGTTGAAATGATTGTGCAAAATGTAAAGGAGATAATAAAATGAAAATTGCAGTTACTTACGAAAATGGTGAAGTCTTCCAGCACTTTGGCCACACTGAACAGTTTAAGATATATGATGTAGAAGAAGGAAAAGTCGTATCTAATGAGATAATTGGTTCTAACGGCACAGGACATGGTGCTCTGGCCGGTCTTCTTGCAGACAGATCAATTGACGTTCTCATCTGCGGCGGAATCGGAGGCGGAGCTCAGGCTGCCCTTTCTGAAAACGGCATTGAACTTTGTGCAGGCGCATCAGGAAACACCGATGAAGCTGTAGAAGCCTACCTTAAAGGCGAACTCGTGGATTCAGGAGTAAACTGTGACCACCACGGCGAAGGTCACACCTACGGCGATCATTCCGAAGGTCATTGCGGTCACCATGAGGAAAGCGAATGCGGAGGATGCCACAGCGACGACAGCGATTGCGGATCAGAAGGTTGCGAGGAAGGCGGTTGTGCTTCCGGTGGCTGCGGCGGATGTTCAGGTTGCCACTCCACCCCATTATTTGAGGGTAAAAATGTGGGAAAGACCTGCCGTACCCACTATACAGGAACTTTTAATGACGGTTCCAAGTTTGATTCCTCCTATGACAGAGGCGAGCCACTTGAATTCGTTTGCGGCATGGGCATGATGATTTACGGCTTTGATAAAGCTGTTGCAGAAATGAATGTGGGAGACATAATCGACATACACCTTACTCCCGAAGAAGCTTACGGCGAAGTTGATCCTGAGGCTATTGTAACCATGAACATCTCAGATCTTCCCGGATCCGAGGATCTTTCTGTAGGTCAGCAGGTATATCTTCAGGATATGTACGGAAGACCGATTCCTGTTAAGATCACAGGAAAGACAGAAACCACCATCACCTTCGACGCCAACCATGAAATGGCCGGCAAGGAACTCAATTTCAAGATTGAGCTTGTGGAAGTAAAAGACTGATTTTTATATGATAATAAAGAAGGCTTTACTGCATTTATTTCCGCGGTAAAGCCTCTTTTTCTCTATTTAATTCCTTCCTTTAGAAACATCCAAAAGATTTTTTGCAAGAGCACACTTTAAAAGAGCCTTTAGCTGCCTTGACTGCTCAAGGTACTCTTCATCGGAAGGTTCTCCCTTTTTATAAAGTTCCTCTATCTTCGAATAATCAAGATATTTACTCCAGTACTCTTTGTCCAGGTTATCAACTATTTCCTTCTTTCTTCTGTCGAACTCCTGAAACCAGTTGGGATTCTGGGGCATATTCCTAAAACTGGTATCTTCCTTAATATTAAGCTTATACAGGGACATTGGCATAATATCCTTAAAAGCTTCTCTGAAAATATAGCGCTTGGATTTTTCGTTAGTATACAAATATCTGGGAATGGAAACCGCATAATCTATTACCCGGTAATCCAGGTATGGTATCAAATATCTTATCCCTGTATATGCTCCCAAAAGAGCCATATTATCCAATCTGTTGCGGCTCCCTCCACTCTCTATATAAGCTATTGTATCATGATCAAACAAAAATTTCTCATATTTCTTTCCGCGGTATTTATCGGAAATATCACTTTTTAATAATTCAGGTGAAGCAAACCAGTTTAAATACGGTTCACGATTTTCTTTGGATGAAGAAGCTATATTTTTAATGCCCTTTTTCAGGGTCCTTAAGATCCTGGGTTTTTTTGAAGTTTTACACCATAGATAACGCCAGTAATGGTAGTATTCATGATGGTAAAAGAGTTCATAGATGTTTCCTCTGTGGCTTATACCTTCATCTCCACCATGACCTGTAAACATTACCCTTGCGCCCTTATCTTTAACATACGAAGATCCTTTCAGAATGGTAAAAGTATTCACACTTTCAGGTAAACAAAACCTGAAATCTATAGATCCTTTCTCTGAGACATAAATATCCGCATCCTGAGCCCTTTTGACTACTTTATCGAGGTATTCCTCTCCGAGACGAGAATAGTAACAATGAATATTTTCCTGTTCACAGATATCGGCAATTATCCTTCGTTCATCCTCTGTCCCAAGTTCAATATCATTGGGATCCGGCGACCAGGAAAAGAAAATTCCCTCCCGTCCAAATCTTTTTATAAGGATATCTATCACTCCGGAATCCAGACCTCCTGACAGCTCTGCTCCCACTGTCCCAGAAACTGCATCCAGCCTTATCTTTATCGCATCTTCCACAAGATTTCTCATGCGATCAACATATGCCTTTTCAGAAGAAAGTCTTATCTTCTTTTGCCCAAGCTTCCAGTATTTTGCAGAGTCGCAGCTTATCCCGTCACTGCATAAAGAAAAAGTCATATATGAGGCAGGCTTAACACATCTTATTCTGTCATAGGGAGTACTGTCTATGGTATCCACATCATAGCCGGAAACATTTCCGTATATCCATTCCTCACTAATATCCGTTTTTACAGCAGGAAGAGCAATAAGCCCCCGTAAATCCGTAGAAAATGCCATTATTGTTTCATCACGGTAATAATATAGCGGTCTTACGCCCATGTGATCTCTAAAGAGTGTCAATTTGGATTTTTCTCTATCGTACACAGCACCTGCAAAATCTCCATTGACCTCGCCAAGTGCCAAAAGGCCAAAAAGACTTATATACAAAAGGAGAAGTTCACCATCTGAAATATCATCAGCTGCCCTGCATTTTTCAATTATCATTGACCGATTGTATATTACAGCATCAATTACAGCTGTAAGACTTTTCAAAGATAAAATCGGTTTCTTTTGAACATGATTTTCCGAAAGCGAGTCCGGGCAACACCCAAGAGCAATATGTTCATTTTTAAAAACATCTTCCCCTTTGGAGCCGTATAGCCTGTTCCAGAGGACCATCCCGATAATATCCAAGTCATTATTACTATAATTATTTTTATCGCATATATATCCAAACACTCCGCTCATAATCCACCTCTAAGAAAATGATAAAAATATAAAAGGACCTTGTCAATTAAGACAAGGTCCTCATCATTTAATAAATTATGAATCTAATCCTGTACGATCATTATCATCGTCATCACCGCCATCTGAAGGTGGTGTGAATGTGCCGGTACCGTTCTTGTTAATGTACTTGTTGTACTCGCCGGTAGCATCAACTCCATCGATTCCCTCATACTTATTAGTGTGCTTACCATTCTCTGTAGCGGAAATGTTAAGAACTGCGATTGCAGGGTTTGTCCACTTCTTCATTGTCATTTTCCTCCTCAGGTATATTTATTCATGAATTTTATATATAGAAAATAACAAATAAATAGGGTCCGGTCAATAATTCTTACAACAATGATACATTATATTAAGATTTAATTTATTTAAGCTTAGTTCCGCACTTATCACAGAAAGTTGCGTCAGCTACTACTGTTGCGCCGCAGTTGGGGCAGGTAATCTCCGCAGGAGTTTCCTGTGCTACAGGTACTTCGGGAGCCGGAGCACTCTGCTGTGGTGCCGGAGCAGGCTGCGCAACAGGTGCGTTGTACATCTGCTGTGGCTGCGCAGGAGCTGCATTATTATACATCTGCTGTGGCTGTGACTGCACAGGAGCTGCAGCCTGGCGAACTGAATTTGCAATATTTGATACAAAGTCATGACTTGTCTTGGGCATACCAAAGAGATTTGTTGCTGCGCCTGCATCACCCTTAATCTTGGCATTGATCTCCATAGTGTTCTTGAGCTGCATGATAGCAATCATTGTAAGTTCATACAAAATTCTTGTGCCGATAGGTCCAAAAACAATAAGCAAAATACCATAAACAGCTGTTGACTGACCTCTTCCCCAAAAGCTCTCAGTCTTGGCAAACAATAAGAAAAATCCCACAAAAATACATGAACATGTATTAAGTACAAAGAAGAATCTGAGAATTGCTTCTACCATAAGATACTTTAAAAGGAAATAATCCCTTAAAAACTTCGCAAAACCTGTGAACTGACCTTCCTTTGCCCTGGGTAATAAAATCGCACAAATCACTATCGCAACAACCAATGCGATAAATCCCCCCATACCAATAGCTACTCCAATATTCATACTGACCTCCTTAAGCATTTATAAATGCTTTCTAAATTTTTTCATTAGTTACAATTTTATCAAAGCACTAATAAAAGTCAATCAGAGAATACTTACACATTAGGCTTTTATTAGCTAATTCTTAAGCATTTATATATTTATTCGTATATTTTTAATTGTATTTTTATAAACGCCTCTCTGTTCCCGCGTTATAATAGTGCTAGATATGTAGCATGGCAGAGGTATAAGCTTATCACGCTATTACCTGTATATTATTTTTTTAATAATATACTAATTTTCTTAACAAGGAGGCTTCTATGGCAAACAACACGAAAACCGGCTTTCAGGCCAGTATGTCAGCAATTCTTCTTTTAGTAACTGTTCCTCTCATCGTTGCTCTTGTAGCAAGTATCATTTTCAGCAGCGTCCAGATGAAGGACATAGAGTCCACTGATGAAGAAGTGTACTATAACAAGCTCTATTCCATCAGCACCCAGCTGATCAATGCGGACAGAGACCTTTACCAGGCAATGCTGGCTGCAACTCAGAGGATTGCATACGCTGAATACATTGATGATGCAGCGACAAAGGGCTACATAGCAGATTATGAAGAAAATATTGATCAGACCATGGAGCGCGTTAATTCTTCCGCTTCAATTGCGGCAGCCGATGACACCTTGTATACCGGGATCAAGGACGGCAATGGAAAGAATTTCTCTACCATATACAATGAGTTCAAAACAAAATTGGCCAGCTGGCAGAAAACCTACGACTTAAAAGCCGGTTCAGGTGATATTGAGCAGTTTGCAGTTCAGTTCGAGGTTACACGTGAAGCCCTCAGCGAAATGACTGATATAGTTGAGACATGGGCCACTCAGAAAAAAGAGGCTAACAGTGCTGCCATCAGTTCCAAAATCTTAGTTTCCGCCCTTATCCTCAGTGTTATAGCCGTTATCCTTCTGGCATTTGCAATTTATAACCTCATCAATATAGTGAAGAGTCTTCGCAATATTACTGAAGCAGTTGACAGAGTTGCTTCCGGAGATTTCGTTACCAAGATTCATACGAACAGCTACGTCACAGACTTCAACAACATTGGCGATTCCATGGAAAAGATGCGCCACGAGCTGCGAAACGCTCTTGTAAAAGTCATAGACCATGCAGATACAGTCAATGCAAAGGCAGAACTCACCAAAGACAGTATCTCCAGCTCCCAGAAAACAACTACAGATATAAGCTCAGCAGTTAATGATCTCGCAACAGGTGCTACAGCAATGGCTGAAGATGTTCAGAGCACTTCCTCCATCACCATCAATATCGGTTCTTCCGTAGACAGTGTTCTTGAATCAGCCAACAGCAACCTTGAAAAGGGCCGCCGCGTATATGACGAGTCCACTAAGGTAAAAGAACAGCTTGAGCAGATAAAGATTCAGGATCAGAAGACCGATGAAATGGCCGGAAAAGTTGCTGAGTCAGTTAACGAAACAGCTAATGTGGTTGCTCAGATTTCCACAGCAGCCGAATCCATTATCTCAATTGCCAGCCAGACCAACCTCCTTGCTCTTAACGCTTCCATCGAGGCAGCCAGAGCAGGTGAAGCCGGCAAGGGATTTGCGGTAGTTGCTGATAATATCAAGGATCTTGCAGAAGAAACCAACGGCCTTGCAGGTAAGATCACCAACATGCTTACCACCATCACAGAATATTCCGAGAATAACAAGGGTCTTACAGAAAGCATCAAGGAAGCTACCACCAATGAAGCTACCGCCCTTGAGGAAATGAGCGAATCCTTCGAAGAGATGCTCAGACTCCTTGAAGAGACCGAGGAAGGCAACAAGCAGATTGCTACTCTGGTTGAAAGCATGAACAGTGATAAGGAGAATATCCTTAACTCCGTTGAATCTCTCTCAAGCATTTCAGAAGAAAATGCAGCATCTACTCAGGAAACCAGTGCTTCTCTCATGCAGCTTGATACAAATATGGAATCCATTGTTGGTCAGGCTCAGGATCTTCAGAGAATCGCCGAAGAACTCACAGCCAATGTCAAGTACTTCAAGGTTGAAGTTCCGGCCGATGCACCAAAAGATTGAGTTACATAAGCCTTACTATAGGGGCTGCCGCTAGCGCGTCAGCCCTTCTTTTACGCCCATCCCCAAGATATCCGTTTTTTACTGAAAATCATTCAGAGAAAGGGGCAAAATACGGAACAATAAGATTCTCTCCTGCTTTCATGGAGGATGCATCATCAAGTCTGTTAATCCTGCAAATCTCGGAAACATAAGAATCAAAGTCAGAATAATTATCCTCACTAAAATTCTCCCTGGCGATATTCCAGATACTGTCACCGCTATGAACTGTAATAACTTTGTAGTACTTGCACTCGGGTACGAATACTTCATTTTGAGCCTCTGTTTTCAATGAAGAAATCCAGAAAACAATAAACATTGCTATAACTGTAACAGCTAAAGCAAGCATCATCTTTTGTCTTCTGACAATTCTCTGTCTTCTCTTTTTATTGGCCAGGATCCTCAGTTCACTCTTTGAAAGAAATCTTGGATCATCATAAAGTTTAACTGCTTCCATAAGTGCCTTAGTCATACTCATACCCTCCGTAATAATCAAAAAATGTCATCATACACCCGGGGCTTATTTCGCCTCGCAAGTATATAATGACATTTTTGGTGTCCCTTATTACGGACAGTTCATATTTCCGGGTTACCTCTGCAAATACTCCCAACAATTATAGATATTTCTTACCACTCCACTTCCTCCACCGGAGAAAATTCTTCCGAGGCCATATATCTGTAGATGCTGTCAAGAAGCGCTCTTGCCTCCGGATACTGCTGCAGATTCTGAAGTCCCATGGAAGAAGCAAGGAGCTTGCCCTTGCCGCATTTTGCTTCATATAGCATTGCCATAGGCCGAAGGGAAACATAGCAGTCCATTTGAGCCACAATTGTATTCATGTAACGCGGAAGTATAAATGCTCTCTGGGATGCCATGTGAAACCACTGCCAGTTGGTCCTTTCTTCTGTGGGAAAATCTCTGAACAGGGGATGGTTCTGATCAATCAAAAGTCCCATGGCACCTTCCTGCGCAGGGAATGTCCCCACAGACCAGAAGTCCGTAGTGAACTGAGCTTTTATGGAATTGGGAATGGCCTCTATGGTAGAATCCGGCGAGTAATACACTTTTCCACCCTCTTCCAGTATTTTTTTCGCCTTATCGTCCATCACTTTTGTCTCATATACCCCTGACGGACAAACAGGATTACAGGAAGGATACACCCAGATAGGATAGGTTGAGCTTATGTCTCCCACACATATAGTCAGTTCAAATGCAGAGGCTACAGAAATCCCCTCAAGAGCTATTTCCACGGTTCCCATAGATGAAAGATTACCCACAGGACACTCTGTTTTTTTATCAGATTCTCCCTGAATATAAACATTTCCCGAATCCTTGTAAGATAGCTTATATTCAAACTTGGATGAAATTATATCTTTCCCATAATTGGCCAGCTTAATCTCTGCTCTGAAAACATCTCCTGTTTCGTAGGTATAACTGTCCATCAAAGCAAGTACAGACACCGGTCTGAAAAAGCTAACAAAGCGCTCAGGAAGCGCAAAGGGATACTCTTTTGCTCTCAAATGGGAGTTCAGCATTCCCACAAGAGCTGTCCCCTGCCCGGTAAAATCCTGCAGCCCAAGAAGGGATATTCCTGACATTTCCGGTGTTCTAAGCACCGCCTCCACTTCCTCACGATATCCCAAAAGTGCAATTTCGCCGGTTGCGGCAACTCTCTTTTCCCACTCATCGTCACTCATTCCCGATGCCTTCTGCCTGTCTCTTACAATCAGGAGGTTATCAGGTCTTGTAACGCCCTTAAACTGCCTTAATTCGTGCATATCGGGTAAGATTTCGTATTGCCCCACCTCAAAGCTAAAAAACGGCTTTTTATAGTTTTCTCTAAGCTGCTTCATAAGGTCAGAAAAGTTCTTTTTTGTGTCGGGTTTTTCCACATTGATCTTTCCGGCATTTCCGCTCAGTCTCAATATTTCATCTCCATCATTTGATGAAGTAAAAAAGTCGCTCTCAGGGTCCGGTCCCTTGGCGCCGTAGAAATTATTGGACCCCCAGGCATACAGCCTTGTGCTGTCCAAGTCTTTTGCTATCCTTATGAGCTTATGCATCTCTTCTATGCCGGCTTCATCCGTATGAAGCTCATTTCCCAGAGTAAGCATCACGAAGGACGGATGATTGGCGTAGCATTTCAATATCTGAACAATCTCATTTTCATAAAAATCACGACTGCATTTATCCGAAAACGCATCCCTTGGATTCCAGTTGGGAAGCTCAGTCTGAATCAGCATGCCAAGTTCATCAGCCGCTTCAAAAGCCGCCTTTGGGGGAGTCCAGGAATGGAACCGTACACAGTTAACACCGTATGAAGCATAGGTCTTCATAATCTCATCCCAGGAATTCTTATCCATGGGAGGATGTCCTGTCTCCGGGAAAAGAGCGCAATTAGCCTCGCTTCTTAAAAAAATTCTTCTCCCGTTGAGAGTAAGTCTCCCGCTTTCATCGTAGGAAAATTCTCTTATTCCAAAGGTTATTTCCTTCTCGTCATATTTTTTCCCATTTATTTCCAGTGTAGCAGTAATTTTATGAAGTTTTCCCTCCAGCTCATCCCATAACTCTTGCCGTGCAGTTTTTGTAATCTCAAGATCTGAAAAATCTATTTCGTTTAATCCGTCAGCTATCGTTTTTTTTACCGATATGACTTTTTCCAGGCATTCCCCGCCTATGGTGACAGTAACCTCTGTATTTTCAAAAGGATCGAGAGCCGAAATCTCAGCCGCTATATCAAGAACATAACCGTCATCTTTTGTCACATATCTTGGATAGACTCTTACATCCGATAAAAAGACCTGTTCTTTTTCTGCAACAAAAAGTTCTCCCACAACTCCGTTCCAGTTGGTCTGGGTCTCATCGGTTGCAGCAGATGAAAAAGTTATGTCCCTGTAGGGCATCCCCGGATAAGTATTATCCGTAGTTATCTCCAAAAGACTCCCTCTGTGTAAAAAATCCGTAACTTCAAACTCATAGGGAACAGAAAGCCCGCCTTTAACCATTGGCGCGCATAAGCCATCAACCTTTAAAGTCATGGCTCTCGCCCTCTCTACGGAAAGGAAATATCTTTTCCCGGACGGCTCCATATCGAAGTCAAAGGTTCTTTTAAAAACTGCAGGACCTTCATAAGTAAAATTTCTTGTAAGGCGGGTGGCAATTCTGCTGTCACCGTTTTCATCCTTTTCCAGCTTTTTGTTCCGTTCCTCCACATCGGGATGCCATGCCTTGGCCACCTTATCCTCATGTCCCAGGCAGTTTTCATCAAGAGTCCCCGGCAAAAATCCGTCTTCTTTTTTTGTTTCATCATTCAAGAGTATTTGCCATTTTCCGGCGAGATTATACTTCATTTTGTCTCCTTAAAAAACTCCTTGCACATATTTTAGGGGCGATGGCCAAGGCCATCACCCCGATATAAAAATCCTACCTCAAACTCCCAGGGAATACAATGACAGCAAATCCGTCAATGCCCTGTAGAACTTGTAATGCATCTGATTCCATTGGGTAAGCTTGCCTACACTGGCAATCATCAGAATACACTCCCTTCCGTCCCTGTCATGGAATCTAAGGAGAACATAGGAGAAAACTCCCAATTCTCTCAAAAACTCCTTGACTGAGTTTGCCTGAGGAGGAAGCGCATCGATTCTGTTAACCACAACAAAATCTCTATCCCCAAGAAATCTGTTTTTAGCATCACTGTTAAGTACTCCCAGAGCAAAATCAATTGCATTTTTATCCCTTATTACATTAAGCCCTGTGGAGTACCTATGTTTGTAGGGTTCACCCACAAACAAAGACACATGCTGAAGTTCAAATGTCTCTATGAACTCGTCCATAAAATGTTCCGGAGTACTTCCGTTGCTATGAAGAGTCATATCAAACATTTTCACTATTACTTCGCCACCGGACAAGTCCCTGCCATTTATTTTTCTGGCACCTAGTCTCTTTAGCCTTATAGATTCCAAAGTGCCGTGTTTAATGAAAGTATAGATGACATAACGGTTTCTGCCCTTATCCTTAGCTATGTAAAGACAATAGTCCGCCAACATAAACAGGTCATCGTAATTGTCGGCATCCTTTGGGAAAGTTGCCGCTCCAATGGATACAGAAAGCGGAATGCTCTCATCCGGCCCCTTATCCGCAAACGTTGCGGAAACCATGTTCTTGATGTTCTTAAGCTTAATCCTAAGTTCATCCTCGGAAGTAATGTTATAGAAAACCACCAAAAACTCATCTCCGCCATACCTTCCGGATATGCCGTCATTTCCCACCTCAGAGGAAATAATATCCGCAATTTTCTTTATCACTTCGTCGCCGTACTGATGTCCATAGGTGTCGTTTATATTCTTAAAGAAATCTATATCTATGATAGCAAAGGTGGTTCCCTCAAGGCGCCTTTCATCCACTCTTTCCTTGGCTATCCTTATAATATCCGTCTTATCCACAAGCCCCGTCAGAGAATCGTGCTTGATGCTTGCTGCATAGGCTCTACCCTTTGTTCTGCCAAGATGGATATGCCCTACCACACCATCCCTTTCTTTATCAAAAAAGACAAATGCCCCTTCCAGCGAAGTATAAGTTACGCTGGTATCATCATTTAGAATATTTGCATCAATCCTCACACTGAAACGTCCTACTTTGGACTCGATCTGCCCGATAAAGCCTTTAATAATATGTATCTGCCTGCTTCCTGCTCTCTTACACAAAAGAGTTTCAAATTCATACAGAGAATAAGTTCCGGAGTCAAAATCCGTGATATCCGTATTGGACACTTCCACAAGGCCTGAGGAAGGATCATACTCGAAAAAGACATCCTCGTAGAGGTTAAGCTGTGCATTATTGGCTGAAACCTGGTGAACAAGCTTATAATGTGCTTCCATAAGTTCCTCAATATTAGCCACCATAAGCTTTATCATACCCGTTCCTGCTGTCTTGGATGCCCTGACATAAAACATTTCTTCGCCGTGATCCGTGATCATCTTCGTGGGAAACCAGCTGTCCTTGGCAAGAGCGATATTATTCAAGAAATCCTCCCGGTATTCTTTTGTCACATAATTCTCAAAAGAATCCAGAGTATCACTTTTAACTATGCCATATGATCCGGAATCCGCAGAGATGATACTATGACTATCCGCAGATATTACAATTTCTCTTAAATTAATATTATCCATGCACTTATCCTCGTCAAAAAATAAACGCAAACATCTAATATAATTATAGACCATCTGCCCCGGGGAATAAATCAAAAGAAAACGAAAACCATCGTTTTTATACATTTTTAATCTATAAAACAAAATGAAAGACGGGCATCCATTGAATCAATGAACACCCGTCTTCAGAAATGATTTTCCAAGGGACTATTCCTCGTCTTTCCGTAGCTGTCTGTTTAAGCTACCCTTTATTTATATAAATCACATCTTTTTCTTTTAGCGACCCTCGACATTCCCTGGCTCCTGTGAAGCATCGCCACTCTTGCTGTAAATGTCCGCCGCTACGATAACCATTCACTTACCTACGATGAAGCTTAAGCCATCCCGGTTGTTTACTGGTTTTATCTCTGATGTGATTGTATAAATAATATACCATGGAAAAATATTATTGTCAACCTACTTTTTGAAACTGTAGTTATTTTCAGACTTTTCAGACATCTCAAAATCTTAAATCCCTCTTCTGTAATAACAATTGAATTGCAATTGAATAACAATTGATACCAGCCCAAAAATAGGATATTATAAAGAGGTATGAAAAATAAGAAAGGGATAAATTCATGAGTAATTATATTATTAGCTGCTGCTCCACCGCAGATTTGGATCAGGAGCATTTTATAAGACGAGATATAAAATATGTCTGTTTTCATTTCCAGCTGGACGGAGTTGAGTATCCTGACGATCTTGGTCACTCCATTTCTTTAGAAGAGTTCTACTCAAAAATGGCTCAGGGTTCCATGACCAGTACTTCACAGGTAAGTGTAGGTGAATATGTGGAGTACTTTGAAGGTTTTCTTAAAGAGGGTAAAGATATCCTTCATCTGACCTTAAGTTCCGGTATTTCCGGCACCCTGAACTCAGCTACCATAGCAAGGGATCAGCTCTCTGAGAAGTATCCTGACAGAAAGCTTTATGTCATGGATTCCTTTGCTGCTTCAGCAGGTTTCGGGCTCATAATGGACAAGCTTGCAGACTTAAGGGACAGTGGTCAGAGCATTGATGATCTGTATAAATGGGTCATTGAGCACAGAATGGAATGTCAGCACTGGTTCTTCGTTTCCGATCTGAAATATCTTGTTCGCGGAGGAAGAGTATCCAAAGTTGCAGGTGCCATCGGAAATGCACTTAACATCTGCCCTCTTATGAACGTAGATTACCAGGGACGCCTTGTTGTCCGGGCCAAGATTCGCGGAAAAAAAGCTGTTATGAAGGCTCAGGTTGATAAAATGGCTGAATATTGCAACAATGGTTTGGATTATGACGGAGAATGTTTTATCTCCAACTCTAACTGCTATGATGATGCCAGAGCTGTGGCAGATCTTATTGAATCCAGATTCCCGAATATGAAAGGAAAAGTAAAGATTTCCAGTATCGGTACTACCATCGGAAGCCATACGGGTCCCGGAACAGTTGCTCTCTTCTTCTGGGGAAAGCCAAGACTTGACTAAATAAGCAAACAAAAAGAGACTTACGTTTCTGCATTATCGCCGGAAACATGAGTCTCTTTTTTAATAAAAAACGTATTACCCAACCAGAAGCTGGTGTGAACCATAGTTCTGAATAAGATCTGAAATCTTCTTATCATCACCGATCACGGTAACAGCAAGTGGTTTAAAAAGATTAAGTGATAACAGACCTACAATTGACTTTCCGTCAATGTAGCTGTGGCCATCCTGAACGTCAATCTCGCAGGATGATTTGGAGTTCATGTTGATGAACTGCACGATTTGGGATTTGCATCCCAGTGAAACTTTTACTTCTTTTTTCATATTTTCCCTCTCTCATAAGCCACAGGTCAACTGTGTGTGCAAAACCTACTATATCACTATGTGAACTATATGTGAACAGAGAATTTATAAAAATTTTCTAAATTTTTGCAAAATAGTTTCCATGAAAACGCTTACAAATCGCAATTATGTATATATACGTTTCAAAAGGCGTTTCTCAAATTCCTTGTCAGGCAATGGATTATCATATAGAAAGCCTTGAACATAGCGGCATCCCACGGTCTTTAAAAGATCCACCTGATCCTGTCTCTCTACGCCTTCGGTGAGAACATCAATTCCCAGTTCCCTGGCCATGGAAATAATATTTCTTAGAACGATGATGTCGCTCTCGGTTATAGTCTCATTGTCGATAAAAGACTTGTCAATCTTTATCATTGTCACAGGAAAATCCCTTAAGGTAGACAATGACGAATACCCTGTTCCAAAATCGTCAATTGCTGTCTTAATATCCATGGATTTCAGAGACTTAAGGAAATTAGTCATAAGAAGCCTCTCATCCTCGCTGACAGTCTCCGTCACTTCTATCTGGATGTATTTCCGCTCTATTCCAATGCTGTCTATTATTTCTGCAATCTCTTTTGCCAGATGCTTGTAATTGAGATCCCTTCGTGAAAAATTCACTGAGACAGGAATCGGCTCTATATCTCTGTCAATCCAGCTCTTGATAAACTGACAGGTCTTTTTAAGAACATACAGATCCAGAGATGCCACCATACCCTCCTGCTCCAGGATAGGTACAAACTCAGTGGGATAAAGAACAACACCGTTGCAGAACCACCTTGTAAGAGATTCTGCACCTATTATTTCTCCTGTCATGATATCAACTTTGGGCTGCAGATATATCCTGAACTCATCATTGACCAGAGCTTCTTCATATTTGTCCTCTATCTGCTTCTGCCTGTATATTTTGGTGCTCATAGCCTTATTCACATATACATAAGGCTTATTGGCGACACTCTTTGCATAGTTACAGGCCATAATAGCTCTGGAAATAAGCTGTCCCGGTTCTTTCAGGGATTCATCAACAGAATAGATTCCTGTAACAGCGGCCAGCTTAAGTTCCTCTTTTTTGCCGTTTTTCATACCATACACGGGAATTGAGGAAATGTATTTTAAAAACTTCTTTGATCTGTCTTTTTTTATCAGGGCGTTATAATTATCACCGCCAAAATGAGCTATAATCTCATCGCTCTCACAAAATTCCTTGAGCTTGGCAGCATATCTTTTCATAATCTCATCACCTTCAGCAAGACCATATCGCCTGCTGATAAGGCCATAGCTCTTAATATTGAAATAAAAAGAATCATAATTCATGATTTCTCTGTTTTCAAAGAGCTTGCCTGCAAAAGCAAGGAACCCTCCCGAATTGGGCAGTCCTGTGAGATACTGGGTGAGTGAACTGTCGCGGACGGTCTTCACCAAAAGAAACCTCTCCATATGCAAAATAAGAATATCCATAACTATGGCAAAATTCTTATATTCCTGCTCTGTCCATGATTTATCATCCTTCAGATAAATATTGTAGGTAATATTCTTTTTTCCGGCAAAACTATGCTTAAAAAGATATGCAGGGGCTTCATTCTGCGGAGGAGGTCCAAATAACGGAAATACCATCTCCGGCTCTTTGGCCCTGTCAGAATCCTTATTCTCAGTAACATTCGCAACAATAGCACGAAGCGAAAACTCCTTGGAAATATCAGCCAACGCACTGGGTGAAATCTCAGGAGTAACCTCTTCTTCGGATAATATCTGAACAAAATTCTCAAAGCTTCTTTCAAATGTCATCTTAATCCATCCTCACGAATATTCATTTGCGGTGCAGATTGTTTACAGAAAAATACAGAAATAGTGAATCATATCATTATTTTATAAAAAAAAAATTTTTTTTTCAATTATATTATTTTGTGGCAATGAAAAAGAACTGTTCATGGATCACTCCACAAACAGTCCCTCAACGTTCGTAAAAATTATTTCTTGTTTACAAGATCCTTAAGAGCCTTACCAGCCTTGAACTTAGGTGCTACAGATGCAGGAATCTTGATAGCCTCGCCTGTCTGAGGGTTCTTACCTGTTCTAGCTGCTCTCTTTGTTGTCTCGAATGTTCCGAAGCCTACGAGCTGAACTTTACCCTTCTTCTTAAGTTCCTTTGCAACTGTTTCTGTGAATGCGTTAAGAGCTGCGCCAGCGTCCTTCTTTGAAAGACCTGCTTCCTTAGCAATTGCATCAATAAGTTCTGTCTTGTTCATTTGTTTTTCCCTCCAAAAAGAAATATTTTACTACATTGCCCATTTTACCACTATTTTGTACCGAGAACAACACAAA
>JAEEGL012427832.1_pt1 | contig 23338 bp, 21 predicted proteins | sample 9134231 | NCBI WGS metagenome assembly JAEEGL01 (sample SAMN16246548, study PRJNA631951) | gut metagenome | biome: gut microbiome; feature: rumen; material: fiber-attached | host: Bos | place: Iran: Karaj | collected 2018-10
AAGCGATGGCATGATCTACGGTCAGCTGCTGGATGTCACAAGTGACAGCGAACATATCGACGAAGAAAAACTGATCGAGATCCAGGAAAACAAGACCTCCGGTCTGTTCAAGATCGCCTGTCTATTCCCGATGTACATCGCCGGAATCGACAGAGAAGAGTATTTTACCGGTCTGGGATCCCGCATCGGACAGATCTTTCAGAATCAGGATGATCTGTTCGATCTGATCAAGAGCGAAAAAGAAATGGGCAAAAATCTGTCCGATCAGAAAAACAACAAAGGAACGGCTCTTTCCGTCTATTCAAGGGAAGAACTGGAAGAGAAGATCGCTGGACAGTTTGAAGAACTTCGCATCTATCTGAAAGACGCTCCGTTTCATACCGGATCTCTCACCGAGCTGCTGAACAAACTGAAAGAAAGGTAGCCATGCCAAAACAGCGAACTCCAAAGGCATATTCCGCAGAACTGAATCATGCGATCGCATCCTTGCGGGAAGAGATCTTTTCCTATTGTTCGAAAAACGGAGGATATCTCGCATCCGATCTGTCTTCATCGGTTTTGATGAGCGTTCTGTATTCGTATATGAACGATGAAACGGAACTGTATCTGTGTCAGGAACATAATGATCTTTATCCGATCCTGAACAAACTGATGCCAAAAGAAAACGTTGAAGAAGCTTCGCTTGCATACGCCTTCGGAAGGGCTCTGCGGCGTAACATGACAGGAAACCGCAAAAAGATCTATGTCTTTCTTGACAGCGAAGATCTGACAGCCGAAAACCGGGAGATCCTGAAACAGATCGGCTCTTATGAAAAGCAGCTGTTTCTGATCGTTCATGAACACAACGAAGGATACAGACATCTGAATCTTCTGAAAAAGGGGATCTCCACCATCGGGAATACCGCTGTCTACAACAATCTGAAGACCGGCATAAAGAGATCTCTCGCTCCTTTGAAATACGGTGACGAGATCATCCAGTCGATCCATACGGCAAAATCCTCTCTGAAAAAAGCGGTCTGGAACGAAGGCATCTTCCGTGAACTCGATCTGGATTATTACGGACCTTACGAAGGAAACGATCCCAAAGAGATCCGAACGGTTCTTGAACAGCTTTCAGTTTCGGAACATCCTTTGCTCGTTCATTTCATTTGTGAAGAAGAAAATGTGCCTGTGAAATACAGGGATCTTCTGAAAGGGAAATACGTTGAGCCTTTCGATCTGAATACCGGAAAGAAAAAACTTCAGGAAACGGACATGTTTCGTCATTCCGCATCTCTGATCGCAGAAGAAACGGGAAAACTGATGAACAGGGATCCTTCGATCTGTTTCTACGATCTCAGTGATTCCGACCGGTTTCTTTCCCTGTCTGCTTCCTATCCGGATCGATATATGCGGTTCGATCTATCTTCGGCCGATCTTCTTCGATTGGCAACCGGATCGTCAAACCATGATGCATCCGTTTTCCTGCCAACCGATGCCGATACATTCCTTCAAAACATCCGTACTCTGAAAGAACTATCCGGACACATTATAGGCAGATTCCTGATTTTTGTTTCGTTTAACGAAGTCAGCGATCTCAGCTTCGCTACTGATTTGAAAGGCTATCAGATCTATGTGGCGAAGGATGCCGAAGACATCATACACAGGATCGACGATTATGAGAAATATGATAAACCGTTCATCCTGATTTATCCGGACCGCTTTCTTACGATCAAAAAGATTGACCGGATCAGTACTTGCGAACCAGGAATCGGACAGATTCCGGTGAATAATAAGAAGGGGAAACGGGCGGTAATCGCTGATGGCACCGATTATGAACATTTGAGAACGATCGTCTCTGAGAATGAATGTGATATCGATCTGTATCGGCTTGCCTATATCTCTCCGTTTCCCGAGAAAGAACTGTCAGAGATCCTGAATTCCTATGAAAAGGTATATATCTATCACAGCTGCATGGAACGGCTGATCAGGGATCAGGTAAATATACACAATAATGGTTCTGTTGTACAATATTTGGGAAAGGATGACCTGTCTCGCATATTCGAAGATCACGTATAAATGCTGAAAAGTCTCTATGTTAAAGATTTTGCGATCATCTCGGAGCTGACTGTTGAATTCAACAGCGGTTTTAACGTGTTTACCGGTGAGACCGGAGCCGGAAAATCGATCATCGTCGGAGCTTTGTCCTATCTGATGAAAGGAAAGGCAGATCCTTCGGTCATCCGCCGGGATGCTCAGAAAGCGATCGTGGAAGGTGTCTTTTCGATCGATGAATACATGAGACCGATCCTCGATGAAGCCGGTATTGAATATGATGAAGAACTGATCATCCGCAGGATCATCTCCCGGGACAACCGCAATTCCATCCGCATCAACCAGTGTTCCGTAACTCTGAATTTCTTAAATGAACTGTTTTCCGAGCATATCGATATCCATTCGCAGAAGGATTCCCAGTATCTGCTCAATCGGAACAATCATCTGACGCTTCTGGACCGTTTTGCGGATGACGGTGAGATCCTGAACAAGTATTCCGAACATTATTCAGAGTACCGTAAAAAACGCAAAGAATACGATTCTCTTCTGAATGAGACATATAATGAATCGGAACTTGAATACGTTCGTTTCGATCTGGACGAACTGGTCAAGGCAGAACTCGATCCGGAAGAAGAAAAAGAACTAGAACAGAAAGAAAAACGCTATAAATCCGCTGAAAAATACCTTTCCTCTCTTAATTCGGTCATGGATCTCTACGATGGAGAAGGGGGGATCAGTGAACGTCTTTCCATTCTTATCCGTGAACTGAATCTGGATGATAAGACTCTTGCGGAGATCAGAGACAGTATCGAAAGAATCAACTATGATCTGAGCGATCAGATCGATCTGATCCGCAAGGTCCTTGACGATTATAACGATGAAGATCTTGACATCGAACGGATCGAAGAAAGACTGTATTCCTATTCCCGGTTAAAACGGAAGTACGGATTGGATACGGAAGGACTGATCCGGAAGAAATCAGAATTCGAAGAACGTATTCGCTTCTTCGAAGACAGGGACTATGTGCTCTCTGAGAAAAAGAAGGAGCTGGATGCATCCTATCAGATAGCGTTGGATTCAGCAGGAAAGCTTCATCAAGTCAGAATCGAAAGCGCAAGAAAACTGGAAGAACGGATCGGCAGGGAATGCGAAGATCTGATGCTGGAAAATGCCGATTTTAAAGTAGAGATCAAAGAAACCGAGATCGGAAACAAGGGAATGGATGATATTGAATTCTTTGTTTCCATGAACAAGGGAGAAGATCTGAAACCCCTCCGTCAAGTTGCTTCGGGAGGCGAGATCAGCAGACTGATGCTGGCTCTCAAGAGCGTTCTCACTTCTTTAAGCGAAACTTCTCTGGTGATTTTCGATGAGATCGATACAGGGATATCCGGAAGAACAGCATTGGCAATCGGGCAGAAAATGGCCAGGATCGCCGTTAATACACAGGTACTTGCGATCACGCATCTGGCTGCTGTTGCCGCTTGCGCCGGTACCCATTTCTATATCTATAAGAACGAGGAAAACGATACAACAACGACATTCATCCGGCAGCTTAACAGGGATGAAATAATAAATGAACTTGCGTTCATTTCTAATGCCGATAATTCTGAAGCGTCTAAACGGGCTGCTGAAGAACTGTATCATACTGCACAGGAAAGCATAAACTGATATGAATGCGGAGAAGGCAGTCAAGGAATTCATCATCTCGATCAGTTCCGTCGACGGTAGGGCGGAAAACACGATCCGCTCCTATGCAAGGGACCTGAATAAATACCTGATCTATCTGAAAGAGAATGACATAACGGACACTGAAAAGGTCAAAGATACGGATATCGATTCTTTTGTCAACGAATTGAATAAAACGTATTCATCAGCCACCGTCAATCGCATCAAGACTTCTATACGCAATTTTCACAGATTTTTAAACTTCAAATATGATCTGAAAGATCCTACAGTCAATCTCTCCGTAAGCCACGGCACTAAAAGACTACCAGTTTTTGCCACTCACGAAGAGATCGATCGTTTGATGTCCGTATTTAACGACGATGTTCCGGAGGAACTGTTTGAGCATGCCATTCTGGAGAGTCTATACGGTCTAGGTATCAGGGTAAGCGAATGCTGCAACATGAGGGTCTCACAGGTCAATCTGAACGAAAATATCGTAAAGATCCTCGGAAAAGGCAATAAAGAAAGAATGATTCCGATCCCAGCCGGAACTGCCTCTGTAATGAAACAGTATTTCATGAATGTCCGTCCTTTATGGCAAAAAAACAGCATAAATTATTTCTTTATCAACCGTTTCGGCAGAAAGATCTACTCTGAATACGTAGAAAAGCTGATCCGTAATTCTTGTATCAAGGCAGGGATCAGCAAGCATTTAACGCCGCATAAGCTGAGGCATAGCTATGCGACACATTTATTGGAAGGGGATGCGGATCTGCGCGTCATCCAGGAACTGCTTGGACATTCTGATATCTCAACTACTGAGATCTATACTCACGTGGAAATGCAGAGACTGAAAGATCTGTATAATAAATCCAATCCGTTTATGAATGCAAAACTGGAAAGAAAGGACAAGAAAGAATGAAAGAAGTATTGGATTATCTGCGTAAATGTCACATTTTCTATTTGGCAACAGAAGAAGGGGATCAGCCAAGAGTACGCCCTTTCGGAATCGCTGAAGAATTTGAAGGAAAAGTCTACATTCAGACAGGAAAGGTCAAAAATGTCTCAAAACAGATCCAAAACAATAATAAGATCGAGATCTGCGCATGTGACGGACCGACCTGGCTCAGGCTTGAAGCAAAAGCCTGCAGAGACGACAGAAGGGAAGCAAAAGTCTACATCCTTGATAAACATCCTGAACTGAAGTCCATGTACTCTCCTGATGATGAAAATACCGAAGTTCTTTATCTGAAGGACTGTTTAGCAACATTCTACAGCTTTACCGAAGTACCGAGAAGAGTGGAATTCTGACCTTTCAGCTGCATATTTACCTATATCTGAATGTCGCATAACATACATTATGCGAAATAATAGATAAATGTAATGAATTATAAGAAAACACTTCTCCTGAAGTGTTTTTTTGCAATAAAAAAACATCCGTCGGTTATTCTCCTCTGGATGTTTTAATAAACTACTTAACAGATTCTTTTAATGCTTTTGCAGGTCTGAATGCCGGAGCCTTGCTGGATTCGATGTTGATCTTTTCGCCGGTAGCCGGATTGATACCAACTCTTGCTTTTCTTGCTTTGACAACGAATTTACCGAAACCGGAAATATCAGTTGTGTCGCCCTTAGCTAAATTAGCAGCGATTTCGTCAAATAACGTTGTAACGACTTCGTTGGCTTCTTTCTTTGTGTAACCATATTTTTCTACTAATACTTCAGCAAGATCTTTCTTTGTTTTTTTGTTCATTGTAATGAAACCTCCTGTATATAATTATATGCAATATTTCGATTATTTCAATTAAAAAACCCCCCTATTTTAAGGGATTTTTTACTATTTAGTTGAAAGTTCAATCAATTCTTTCTTTAACTCGTTCAATTGCTTCAAAGTGATCTGTTTTATTCCGGCAGCGTTCGCATGTCCCCCACCGCCGTATTTTTCACAGATCTGGTTGATGACATATCCCCTCTTGGAACGTACGGAAACATCATATTTTGATCCGACCTTGACCGCAAATATCCAGATCTTCAGATCCAGGATCGTACCGATCTCGGAAATATGATTCTTTGCTTCAAAAGGATCAAATCCGATCTCATCCAGTTCTTTTTCAGTCAACGTAATGTGGCCGAACCTTTTCCTGATCTTGAGATAGGAACGCATTTTAGTGATCTTCTGATACTCCTCGATCGTATCATCCATCAGAAATTCTACGATATCGGAAATCTGCAAGTCCCCTCTTCTTGCCAATTCAGAAGCGATATAAAGAGTATCTGCGGTGGTGCTTGCAGTACGGAAATTCAGAGAATCCGTGACCATTCCGCTGTAAAGATATTCACATGTCTTATGTGACAGCTTACATCCGTTAAAAGTATCTGACATCATGATTTCTGCGAGATACTCGCAGCATGCCGCGCATGACGTCTTGACGTAATTGAGATCGCCGAAATCGTCACGTCGCGGATGGTGGTCTATCTTGACCCTGCAGGCAGCCAGTTCATATCTTCCGTCATCCACCCTGTTTGCCGTAGAAGTATCTACGATAAAAGCCAGGGATCCCTTTATGAAGCTGTCGGAGACTTTCTGGATCTTGTTTACCTTACTGTAAAGCTCGCTTCCGCAGACCCTGATCTTCTTTTCCGGGAAGTTGTCTTTCAGAAATGTATATAAGCCAAGAACCGAGAATACCGCATCACCATCCGGTTTCTGATGCCGGAATATGGTGATCTTGTCATATTCTCTGATCTTGTTCAGCAGTTCTTCATACATCTTACAGTCCAAGGATCCTTACCGTATCTTTGACGATCGCCAGTTCTTCGTTTGTCGGAACGACGAATACTCTTACCTTGGAATCAGGAGTCGAGAGTTCCTTTTCGCTGTGACAGGTCTTGTTTACTTCGTAATCGACTTTCAGACCAAGACCTTCTTCCAGCTTCTTGCAGATCATTTCTCTGACCAGAGTCGCATGTTCGCCGAGACCGGCTGTAAAGGTCAATGCGTCGACGTGTCCCAGCTGCATCACATAGCCACCGACAACGTTGATGACGCGGTTGACATAAAGATCATACGTAAGTTTCGCTCTGTCGTTGCCCTGGCTGATCGCTGCTTCCACATCACGGGAATCGGAGGAGATTCCGGAAATGCCTGCCATTCCGGATTTCTTGTTGAGATATGTCTCCATCTGATCCGGTGTGCAGTTCAGTTTCTTTGCCATGAAATAGACAACGGTCGGATCGATATCGCCGCATCTTGTACCCATCATGATACCGCCGAGCGGAGAAAGACCCATTGACGTATTGATGCATTTGCCGCCTTTGATCGCCGTTATGGAAGCTCCTGAGCCAAGATGAAGAGTGATCAGATTGAGCTTCTTGAGATCTTTGCCCATGATTTCTGCAGTTCTTTCCGCAACATATTTATGCGAAGTTCCGTGAGCACCGTATCTTCTGACTTTATAATCGGTATACCATTCGTAAGGTACAGGGAAAAGATAGGAATCCGGTTCCATCGTCTGATGGAATGCGGTATCGAATACGAATACATGGTCAATGCTCGGCAAAGCTCTTCTGAACGCTTCATAGCAGGTCAGATGAGCTGCGTTGTGCAACGGAGCGATATCGATCAGTTCTCTGACTTTGTCGACGACATCGACATCTACCTTGACGGAATCCTTGAAGTAAGGTCCGCCCTGGACGATACGATGTCCGGCTGCCTTGATCTCGCTGAGATCCTTTACGATCCCGTATTCGACCAGCGCATTCAGAAGCAGATCGACTGCGACCTGATGATTCGGAACAGGTACGTCTTTCGTGATCTTTTCTCCGTTTACGTTCATTCCGAAGATTCCCATCGGAAGGCCGATCCTTTCGATGTTTCCGCTTGTCAGGACTACACCTTCCGGCATTTCAAACAATTGAAACTTTAAGGATGAGCTTCCTGAATTCACTGCCATGATTTTTGTCATTTGTCATTCCCCCTTGAGTATACTTTCGATTCTGCTGGCATATATTCTGAGACTTTCGTCTTCTGCTTTGTTCATATCTTGTGCGATATCGGAAAGCTTTCTTTCCAAAGCGATCGAGCCCAGTTTTTCTTCATAGGCGTTCAGCTGTCTTTCACACCGACGGATCAGATCCTGTACTGCGCTCTTCGAGATATCGTAGTTCTCAGCAATCTCATTCATGGAAAGATCTTCGTTGTAATACTCTTCCAGAATGCTTCGCTGATGTTCGGTCAGAAGCGCTCCGTAATGATCCAGGAGCTGCCATTCTCTGTTTCGGTCACGTTTCATCGATCAGTTCTCCGATGATCGATTCCAGATAGAGATCGAAATCAAATTCCTGCAGATCTTCCATCTGTTCTCCGACGGTAATATACCGAACCGGGATACCGGTCACGTTTTTGATCGCCAGAATGATCCCGCCTTTGGAAGTACCGTCCATCTTGGTCAGAATGATTCCGTCAAGATCGGTGATCTCATGGAATAGTTCCGCCTGAGAAAGACCGTTCTGTCCGGTATTGGCGTCAAGCACCAGCCACGTATCATGCGGTGCGCCTTCGATCTCTTTCCCAAGGACTTTATGCATCTTTTCCAGCTCTGCCATCAGATTGATCTTGTTCTGAAGTCTTCCGGCCGTATCACACAGAAGGATATCGACATTGTTTTCCTTTGCATAGCGGCACCCCTTTACCAGAACGGAACTGGGATCTTCCTTTTCCTTGCCGCAGATGCATGGAATACTCAGCCTGTCTGCCCACTGTTTCAATTGTTCAGTGGCTCCAGCCCGGAACGTATCCGCCGCAACAAGTGCAACCGTCTTCTCTTCTTCCAGATACATATTGGCGAGTTTTGCGCAGGTCGAGGTCTTTCCTGATCCATTGACGCCAACAAGAAGGATCACAGTCGGTCCATTGGCATTCTCCGATATCGGACCATCACTTTCAGGATCATAGATCTCCCGGAAAGACTGTCCGAGATACGTCATGACGTCTCTCGGAGTAACGAACATGTAGTCGCTGCAGATCTCAAAGAATCTGTCACAGATCTTTTCCGAGGTCTTGTAGCCGATATCCGCTTCGATCAGTGTGACCATCAGCTGTTCCATGAAGTCTTCTTTATTCTTTTTCCGATTCTGGAAAACGATACGCAATTTGCGTCCGAAAGAATGACTCGTCTTGGCGAAACCGTGAAGATACTTGTCTTTATTCTTTCTGGAAAAAAGGCCCATTATGCCTGTCCCTCCAGATTCTCTTCTTCCTCGGCCATTTCGATCGCATCGACCAGTTTTACCTTCAGCAGCTGGGAAATGCCTCTCTTCTGCATCGTAACGCCGTAGAGGACATCACACTGTTCCATCGTGCCGGGGCGGTGCGTGATGATTAAAAACTGCGAACGGTCGGTAAACTCCTTGACATACTTCGCAAATCTTTCGACGTTGGCGACATCCAGAGAGGATTCGATCTCATCGAAGACGATCAAAGGCTCCGGTCTTACTTTCAGGATCGTAAACAGTACGCAGATCGCAATCAGTGCCTTCTCACCGCCGGAAAACAGACGGATGGATTTCACGGATTTTCCCGGAGGCTGAACATCGATATCGATGCCGGTATTCAAAATATCCTGTGGATCTTCCAGGATCAGACGGGCTTTGCCTCCGCCGAACAGCTTGCTGAAAGTCTTAGGGAGTTCTTCATTGATTGCGTTGAATGTCTTTTCGAACTGCGTTTTCATGATCTCATCCATTTCGTCGATCGCTGAAAGGATCTTGTCTCTGGACGCGATCAGATCGTCATAGTTCTTCTTTAAGAATTCATATCTTTCGTTCACTTCGGAATACTCTTCCGGAGCAGACATGTTGATGTTTCCGAGTTCCTGGATCTCTCTGCGAAGGCTGACCACTTCTTCCTTGGCATTCTCATCGATCTCCATGGCAAAGTTCTCGGAAGCATATTCAAAAGTCATCTGATATTCGGAAGCCAGACGTGACAGGTTGTTTTCCAGTCTGGTATTCAGGACGGCTTTGTTCGTATTGATCTGGGAAAGACCGTTCCTTGTTTCATCGAGCTGTCTGCGGATCTGACGGATCTGCTGATCCTTTCGGTCGATATCCGCTGAAAGTTTCATCCTCTCTTCCCTTCTCAGTTTCAAGGAAGTGGAAAGTTCGTCTTTCTTGGCGTAGTGTTCGGACAGACGGCTAACAACGCTGTCGGAGATGCTTTCTTCCTGATTCTCCGGAGAGATGAGTTCGTAATCGGCTTTCAGTTTTTCGTATTTGGCACGTTTCGTATCGACGATCGGCTCGAGTTGTGCCAGAGCGATCCTTTTTTCGGTGATCTGGGAATCGATCGTCTCTTTCTGTGAAACGAGTGAATTGTACTGCTTCAGAGCGAGTTCATTCTCCGCCTTGTATGAGACCAGATCGTTTTCGATCCGGTTCAGTTCGGACTGAGCTGTGATCAGCGATACTTCGTTTTTGATCTTTCCGCCGGTCATGGAACCGCCCTTGTGAACGACTTCTCCGTCCAAAGTGACGATCTTGTAGCCGTATTTCAGAAGATTCGCGAGATTGTTTGCGTTCTGCAGCGTATCTGCCACAAGAATGTTTCCAAGCAGGCTTTCTCTGACCTGTTCGTATTCCGTGTCACATTCACAGAAATCGGCAGCGATGCCGAGATATCCTTCTGTATTGTTGCAGACGATCTCGTCTTCATAACGCACGTAATGAGGTTTGCAGACCGTAAGCGGAAGGAAAGTCGCCCTGCCGGTCCTGTTTTTCTTCAGGAATTCGATCGCTTTTCTGGCGGAAGCTTCATCTTTTGTGACGATATGATAGACGCTTCCGGCAAGTGCTGTCGAGATCGCTTCTTCATATCCTTCTTCCGGATGGATCTCCTGACCGATGACGCCCATGATCCCATAGAAGGAACTCTTGTTTGCCATGATGGCTCTGACACCCGCCTGGTTGACGGAAGAAAACGGATCGGCAATGACATTTCTGAGTACTTCAAGCCTGTTGGACATGCGGTTGACGATGCTGCTTGTTTCATCTTTCTTCAAAGAAGCATCCGCAAGATCGGATACACAGTTCTCCAGATTGGTATTCAAAAGAGCGATGTCTGCCTTCAGTTTATTCAGACGTTCCATTCGGTCTTCATACTCGTATTTCGCTTCGCGGATGGATGTTTCGATCTCACGCTTTTTTTCTTCTGAAGAACCCATCTCGATCGCATACTTTCTCTTTTCGTCGATCTCGATCTTTCTTGCTTCCAGGATCTGGATCTCGTTCATCACCTGCATCAGGCTTTCCTGAATGCTGTTGATCTGCCTGTCGAAATCCCGAAGTTTCGATTTGTTTTCAAAATTGGCATTTTCATGGACCTGAATGGTCGTTTCATGCATGGCAAGAGTCGTCTCAAGATCAAACAGAGACTTCTCCATTTCAGCTTTCTGTATGTTCAGATTGCGGATATCGTTCACCAGAACAGCTACTTCGATCTGTTCCAGCCTGCTCTTCTTTTCCCGGTAGATCTCGGCTTTTCTGGCCTGTCTCTTTAACGGGGAGACCTGTCTTTCAAGTTCACTGAGAATATCGAAAGTACGATCGAGATTCTCCTTTGTACGTTCCAGCTTGTTCAGAGATTCGATCTTTCTTTTCTTGTATTTTGAAACTCCCGCAGCATCTTCAAAGATCTCTCTGCGGTCGTACGGCTTGGCTTCGGCAAAGCTCATGACATTACCCTGGGAGATCATGGAGAGAGAATTCTTTCCCAGACCGGTATCCATGACAAGATCAAGGATGTCCTTATAGCGGACGTTCTTGTGATTGATCAGGTATTCCGCTTCCTGATCGGTATTGTATATCCTTCTGGTCAGTTCGATCTCATCCAGATCGGAATTCAGCATTCTGGTAGAGTTGTCGAAAACAAGGGTCACTTCCGCCATATTCATCGGTTTTCTGTCTTCGCTGCCGGCAAAAATGATGTCTGTCATCTTTTCACCGCGAAGGGATTTGACCGACTGTTCGCCCAGGACCCATCTGATCGCATCTGAAATGTTCGACTTGCCGCAGCCGTTCGGTCCGACGATCCCGGTCACCGGTTCCTCGAAATTGATGGTTATATTGTCAGCAAAGGATTTAAACCCCTGCATTTCGATCCGTTTTAAAAACATGTAAGCTCCTTTTTACCAGTTTATTATAACAGATTTAAATAGGCAGAAAGAACTGTATTCAGTCATTTATGATCAGTTCATTCCGGGATTCTTCCATCGTCCGTTCCCTGTCTTCGTTTTCCAGGATCTTCGTGATCCCTTCTTCAAAACGGACCAGATACTCCCGGTTTCCATCGCTCAGATAATAGTTCTTCTTTCTGTCAGAGACATAATATCCGAAAGGATCCGATGCGATATACATCAGGACTCTGTTTCCTTTTTTCAGTACGAAAGGTCTGATCATTGTACCGTTGCGTTTTTCATAAGCAGCGATCAGATCATCGATCTGCCGATCGTTCAACTCAGTTGACAGGCAGATGCAGGTAAAGCCGAGCTTCTTCAGGAATTCATAAGCATAGGAATTACTGCAGTTGAGAGTGAAATAGGCCATCTTATCGTCACATTCCCGCAGGATTCCGCCGAATTCGCTGACGACACATTTATCGACTTTTTCGTAAGATGATGAAGGATTGATCACCGGATCGACCGAATACTCCGATCCTCCCAGACGCAAGATTCCATCCTGCTGAATCGCTGTTCTGGGGTTCTGATCTTCTGTTTCAAGTTTTTTGTATGGATGTTTATTTTCGGTAAATGATCTGTGAAAACCATTCAGACGGTAGGTATCAAAGGCATCGATCGCTTCCCTGCGAAGACGGTTCAGTTCACTGACAGCCAGAAAAGCATTCTCGGATTCGATTTCGATCCTTTCCGCTTCATAGACCGTTTCATTCAGCTTTTCAAACTGTTTCTTTATCTTCTCCGCATCCAGCGGATGACTTTTCGCGTTCTCTACGGGGATTTCACTCCGGTAGAGATAGGAAACATCTCCATGTCTAAGCAAAACAGAGGCATCTTCTCCCGGCATGAGTCTGACAGCTATGGAAAGAGATACTTTCTTTTCGGGCTTCTTCACGATCTCCTCTTCCAGAAGATGATCCTGTGTCTTATATACGATCCCTTTCAGAGGACTGTCGGTTTTGATGGAAACTATCTCCCCTTTTCTTCCTTCCTTTACCAGCAGGCCGTCCTTGTACAGCATGTTGACGATGCAGCCGAAATCGCCGATCCGGATCCCATCGAACTGATGCAGATCACGTTCCAGAAGAAGGTAGCACATCCCCTTTTTCCACTCTTTCACTTTGCCGATCGGGATCCCCAGATGATTCGGTGTCTTCTGACCGAAAAGATCCTTCTCTCCACGAAGCAGAGCGTTCGTAAAACCGCGGTTAAACAGGACTTTCATATTGTCCAGTTCTTTCTGAGTGATCCTGAATTCCCGGTTTTCGTAATACGCATCGATTGCCTCGCGGTACATACGGGTGATGTATCCGACATAGGCCGGGGACTTCATCCGTCCTTCGATCTTGAAACAGGAAACACCCGCCTCGATCAGATCAGGGATGTCTTCGAGCAGAAACATATCCTTCGGAGAAAGGAGATACTCCGTTTCCGTCTTTATGGGATGATGTTTCTCGTCATAAAGTCTGTATTTCAGTCGGCAGCACTGTGCGCACATTCCCTTGTTTGCGGAACGGGACTTTGATACGGAGGACATCAGACACTGACCTGAATAGGAGACACAGATCGCTCCGTGGACAAACGTTTCGACCTCGATCCCGCATCTGCAAGCTTCCCTGATCAGATCCAGCGTGGATTCCCTGGCCATTACGACCCGGCTGAATCCGAGCTGTTTTGCGTTTCTTACTCCTTCGACATTGTGGATATGCATCTGTGTCGAACAGTGCAGGTCCAGATCGGGATATCGCTGCTTCAGGATATAAAAAAGACCCAGATCCTGGATCAGGATCCCGTCTACATTCGCCCTATAATAAAAATCAGCCATTTTAAGGGCATTCTTAAGCTGATTTTCATCCAGTAACGTATTGAGAGTCACATAGATCTTTACGTCTCTCAAATGGGCGTATCTGATCGCCTGGAGGAATCCGTCTTCATCAAAGTTTCCGGCAAAAGCCCGGGCTGAAAAGTTCTTTCCTCCCAGATAGACTGCATCGGCGCCATTGCTGACGGCAGCTTTCAGACAGTCGAAATCCCCAGCAGGCGAAAGCAGTTCGACTTTGCTCATCTGCGATACTCCAGAGAAAGACCTCCGAGAGAAGTTTCTTTCAGTTCTGAAGCCAGTTTGTTTCCGGTATAGTTCATCGCGTGTACGACGGAATCGAAGCTGATCAGATTTCCCTTGACATCGTGCAGCTGTTCTGCCAGATAGGCGCATTCCTGAGCCTTGAGGATGCTGATCGCATTTCTTTCGATACACGGAATGATGACATATCCCATCACCGGATCACATGTCAGACCGAGGAAGTGCTCGATGCCCATCTCCGCTGCATATTCAATGGTCCCGATATCGGCACCGTCAAAATAGGTGATCGCCGATGCAGCCATGGAACAGGCTGTTCCGACTTCCGCCTGACATCCGCTCGTCGAGCCTGCGATCGAAGCGTTCTGTTTGATGCAGTTGCCGAAGATTCCTGCGACAGTCAGAAGATCGCAGAGTACCTCAACAGGTACGTTCTTATCAAAATGCAGATGATACATGAGGGACGAAAGGATTCCGCTGGCTCCCAGCGTAGGTGCCGTACACATCATTCCGCCTGCCGCATTCTCCTCGCATGCCGCGTAGGAATATGCCACGATCCTGTCCCGGTCATCCTTTGCCTTACTGAAGAGTTTCCCGGCGATCCGGTAATACTTCAGGTCTTCGTTGATCAGTCCTTCCTCTTCCAGCCCTCTTTTCACCATGGAAAACATGACCTGCAGGCACCCTTTCAGATACTCTTTCAGATCAGGCTCCTTCCTGTATGCATATTCCGTCAGATCGATGCCTTCGTTTTCTACGATCTTTCTGATCTCAGCGAAGCTGTTTTCTTCATAGATCTCCTTTTCGTCGCCGATATCATATTCCCGGATCGATACATCCCCTCCTCCCATTGACTGGCCGTGCCAGGTCGGAAAGCTGTGTTCTGCAGAAAAACCGGTCAGGTCCATGATATTTTCCGGAGTATCGAAATCCAGATCAAAGCGCACGTCTTCACATTCAAGCGCTCTTCGCATGATATCGATCGTACCGTGTCCGTTTGCGGTCAAAGCCAAAGAACCGCCCAGAACGGCCTCATATCTCGTACACTCAGGATACATCTCCTTATATGCACGTGCCATACGGTAAGGTGCGATCGTGTGGGAACTCGAAGGTCCGTATCCGATCTTGTAAAGCTGCTTAATCGATTTCATGTTCGCCTTTCTTTATCAGTTCCATCAGGAAGAGTTCAAAACGCAGATTTTCAGGGATGGAAGAATCACTTTTCAGTTTCAGATCCAGCTGTGACAGTCTGTATAAGAGCCGGACGATCTGTTCCATCGTGATATTGTTCAAGGTCTGAATTGCCATTTTCAGCCTGTATTCGTTCGCATACGTGATCTCCTGGATCTCATTTTTGCGTTTGCCCTGGGACTGAAGCCAGGCAATGTGATACAGAAAGCGAAGCTGATTGGCCAGGACATGCATCGCCGGAACGATGCTGTCACTTTGAACGGTAAGCTTCCGAAATGCCGAGATCGTCGCGGATACATCGTTCCCGGTCAATGCATTTATCATGTCGAAAGTATCGTTTTCGTGGGATTGTGTACATAGCTTTTCCACTGTTTCGGCATCCAGTCTGTCAGGATACAGTTTCAGGATTTCGAGATTCTGATGAAACAGTGTCGCATCTCTGCGGCAAAGCAAGATCAGCCTGTTTATCGCATCGCTGCTGATGTTGAGCTGCTCCTTCGAAATGCACTGTCGGGCATATGTGGAAAAGGTCTTCTGATCATAGGAATTGAATGTCAGCACCTGTGCGTTTTCCGCGGATTTCTTATAAGCCTTCAGTTTACTGTTGAAATTGTTTTCGTACGTATAGAAGATCAGATCGGTCTCATACAGCGGATCTTGCAGATATCGGTAAAGCCGTTCCAAAAGCCTGTCATCTGTCTTTTTTATCAGAAAGAACGGCTGATTGACCAGAACGACGGAACGCTGTGAAAACAGCGAATTTCCTTCGCAGGCATCGATCATCGCGTCAATGGAAAAATCGCGGTCGGAACCGTCCAGACGGATGATATCTCCGACTGAAGGATCAGAGAGTTCCCTGATCTTTTCACGAATAAAATACTCTTCCTGCCCATGGATCAGATAGATCATTTCCCCTTCATTATAACAAATTCATGCCTGCCAGTTTCGATGAAGCGGACAGATCGCAGAAAACAGAAGGATACGGTTCCGGAATAACGGGTATTGTAGTAATAAACCCTGTAGTTTTTCAGTGTTTTTAGTACCGATCTTTTCGGATGGCCGTATTGTCCGGAAGTGGAGATCACTGCATATTCCGGAAGAACGGAACCGATGAAATACGGACCAGTAGAAGTATCCGAGCCGTGATGCGCGACTTTAAGAACATCTATCTTTATCGGGCCGTATCTTTGCACAAAGACATTTTCCGCATTCACGGAGATGTCTCCGGTAAACAGGAATACGATCCCGTTCATATCCAGTGAATATACCAGCGAATTGTCATTGTCGTTACCAAAGGAACCGAGATCATGGTATTTCAGAAGCAAACCTTCGTAGTGGATGTCTTTTCCATCAGTCAGGATTTCTTTGATCAGAAAATCCCTTCTCAGGTTCTCGATGTTTCCGTTATGATCGTCATCGTCGTGACTGATGATGAGATGATCGATGACATAGATCCCCTGTGAAAACAGATACTTCTTCAGTTTCGTATAATTGTAGATCGAACCGGTATCGATAAGGATACATCTATGGCCGATCACGTTCCTGATCATCGTCGCATCTCCTTGTCCGACGTCGATAAAAGAGACTTTTGAAAACGGATGATTCAAGGGATTCAATATCGACAGGATCAGAACTAAAGAAAAGACTGTCCGCTTGTGCAGAAAAGGAATCTGATGCAGAAGAAAAAGCATCAACACAGTCCATAGTGACGGACTTCCGCGGATACTGAGATGAAAAGAAAGCACCTTTTCCAGGACCGATAAAGACCTTATATACATTGTTTCCAGAGAAGGAAGAAACAAAAGTACAATGCTGAAAAGATAGAAGATGATCCTGATTCGAAGCATCAGATGAAAGAACACGCTCTGTATCAGATCGATCTCGCCAAACAGGATCGACTGCAGCAGGAACAGAATGTTCCGGAAACCGAGTTCCAGTTCGAAGGTCGAAAAGACAGCCAGAAGGATCGGAATCAGGATGGAATAGTTTCTGAATAACGAAACATTCAAAACGGAAAAGATAACGATCTGGAGAAATACTCTCGTATTGCGGTCGTATCCGCGGACCGAACAGAACATCTCGATCACCAGAAACAGATATTTGACTTCAAAGGAAAAACAAACGGAAAGAAGAAAGATCAGAAACAGACACAGCTTCCTGGATCTTTTTTCAACTTCTTTTAAGGTATAGTAAGATGAGATCCCAAAGCTGATGTCTGTCAGATTTCCATAGACATAGCGGTGAAACAGAAAGCCATACAGGCCTGCTTCGGCGGTCTCTGTAAAACCCAAGATCCTGGCGGAAAGGATCCTTCGAAGGAAAAAGGAACCTTTCTTATCAAAAGAATCGCAGATAAACCTGATGTTTTGTCTCTGATCAGACAGATTATCTGAATAGGAACCCCCTTCCTCGAAAAACAGGATGTCCCCTGCAGTAAGTTCTTCATCCGTTTTTATCTTGACCTTATAGATGATCTTATCGGCGATATACGTATTTTCCTGTTTGCAGTCGACGATCGCAAACGGGATCATATCCAGGTGTATGGAATTTGAAAGAATGACCAGAGCCATTAAAACGATATATGCCGGAATGGCTCTTCTGTCCCTGAAAAGAAGATACAGAATAAATAGCGCAAAGATGTAATAATTCGGAAAAAATACTGATATCAGGATCAGCAGTCCGACTCTAAAGAGTGATGTACTCTCTGATCCTGGTAAACTTGACATTTCCGATCCCCGAAACATTCATGATGTCTTCCAATTGCCGGAATCCACCGAACTTTTCCCGATAATCAACGATCTTCTGAGCTGTTTTTTCACCGATCCCGGGAAGCAGGATCAGTTCCTCAAGCGTTGCGGAATTGATGGATATTTTCTGTTTTTCTTCCTTTTTTCTCGGTATGACGATGATCTGGGTATGAAACAGTTCCTGCTGCAGTGAGATCGAAGACAGATCAGCGGATTCCTTTACTCCGGAAAGCTGAAGTAGATCTTCAATGCATGATCCTTTTTTCAGATAGAATACACCAGGATCCTCTACTTCCCCTTTGATCTCGACTTTCAGCATCTTTTTTTCTTCGTTCTGTTCACTGCGAACCTGTACCGTTTCAAATAAAACCGCAGAGATAATCACAAAGATGATGACCAGTCTTTTCCACATGTCAGAAGATCTCCACAGTAACTGACTCGGTGTGATGATCACTGATAAACAAGACCGGATATGTACCTGCAACATCAGGATTCAAAGATGAATAATCGATGGTAACGGCTTCATTGGATACGACAGCATTCCGAATGACGGAAATGATTTCGTGAAGACCGGTTTGTTTTGGGAAAGAATAATAAGCGCAGGACAGCTCCATATAAGGCTGATCCGTTTGATCGATATGGCTTTCCTGTATACCGGCTATGGGAGTGGGTCCTTCTTCCTTAATGTGGGAGATATTATCCGTTTCTCGATCGGGATTAGGAATATAGACAGGGACTTCTTTAATGATAACGGTCTCGTGTTCGATCACTTCTTCCTCACGGAACGAATACGGAAAGCGAAGAGTTTCCCCTTCAAAGTCGATATCTATCGTGTCATCTTCCATGGAATAACGGCAGTTCTTCTTCGATGCTGAAAGAATACCGAAGTATTCATCAAAGGAAAACTCTCCGTCCTGATCCAATACCAGATCCTTCTTCTCATAAATAAACATATGTTTATCTATGTTGACAGGAAGGGCTTTCCTTTGATCAGATACGTTTTTCAGAAATGAATATGCCATGATATCAAGACACAGCATGAATACGAAAACAAATATAAGTCTGGACATAAAAAAATGAGTAGTTCTCCTACTCATTATTCGTTTGCATCGACTGTTTTTCCTAACTGATCTTCAGGATCTTTACGTCGTACGGACTGTCGACCGCTACCGTACATACGTCGTTCACTCTGTGGTCCATGATTGCTTCTGCCAGCGGTGTAACGTTCGAAAGCATTCCGTTAAGAGGATCTGCTTCGACAGAACCGACGATCTTGTATACGAGTTTGTTGTTGGTATCGAGTTCCTGGATCTCGACGGTTGAACCGATTCGGACAAAGCTGGTCTTTCTCTTTGAAGAAGTGATTACTTCCGCATTCTTGATCTGGTGTTCCAGTTCCTTGATCCTCGCTTCTACTCTGGCCTGATGGTCTCTGGCGGCATCGTAGTCGGCGTTTTCGGAAAGGTCGCCCTGCGCTCTGGCAGCCTTCAGTTCTTCAATGACTTCGTTTCTTGTTACATGTATCAGAGTTTCCAGTTCGTTTTTCAGGTCGTTCAGACCTTCTTCAGTCACATAGAATTTTTCTTCCATAATTCCCTCCAAGTAAAAGATTATAGCATCTTTTCGTTGATTATACTATTGATTTTCGTCTTCAGAAGATCGATCGCGACGGTGTTTTCCTTGCCTTGCGGAATGATGATGTCCGCATACTGCTTTGTCGGTTCGATAAACTGGTCATGCATCGGTTTGACCGTCGTCAGATACTGCGTCGTAATGGATTCGACCGTTCTCGCGCGTTCGGAAACATCTCTTTTCAGTCTGCGGATGAAGCGGACATCGGCAGAGGTATCTACGAAGATCTTGATGTCTTCCAGCTTCCGGATCTCCGGATTGTAAAGCGCAAACAGGCCTTCAATGATCAGAACATCGCTCGGATGAACGATCTCGGTGTTCTGGGAACGGTTGTGTACCGTATAGTCATACGTCGGTTTCTCGATCGTTTTTCCTTCGATCAGATCGTTGATATGCCGGATCATCAGATCGAAATCAAAAGCGAGAGGATGGTCGTAGTTGGTCTTTGCCCTCTCTTCCATAGGCATGTCGGACTGATCTTTGTAGTAATCGTCTTCTTTGATGATGTTGATCGAATTCGTGTAACGGAATCCTTCGATCAGGATGCCCGCGATCGAAGATTTTCCGGAACAGGTCCCTCCGGCTATCCCGATCACGACAGGTCTTTCAAGTCTCATATGCAATCTCCTTTATTCCATGCAGCCAAGGTAATAATGGTCGATGTTGTACTGGTGTTCTGCTGCCGTTCTGGCGAAGACCGTACCGCCGTTGCACAGATCGGCACAGAAGAAGAAGTATCCTTCAGTCGTGTCCGGATGCAGAGCGGCATAGATCGAGATCTTGCTCGGAGCGCAGACCGGTCCGGGCGGAAATCCCTGATTGGTATAGGTATTGTATGGATGATCCTGCCAGGTATAATCCGTAGATTCTCCGTGTTCGTAGCATTCTTCGGCAGAAAGTTCGAAGGCATAGCAGGAAGTGACGGAAGAAGCAAGGACTTCCGGCGCGTTGTATCTGTCGACGAACACGCCCGATACCAGCATCGCATCAGCACTGTTGCCTGTTTCACCCTGGACGATCGAAGCCAAAGTGAATACTTCGTTTACCGTAAACGGAGATTCCGCAAAGTCGCTTTCATATTCCTCATAGATCTCCAAGGTCCTGTCAAGGAATCTTCTGGTGATCTCGTCACAGCTGGTATGTTCAAAGAATTCGTAGGTATCCGGGAAGAGATATCCTTCCAGATAGTAGCGGACATCCGGATCGAAGATCTCTTCGGTCAGGAAAGGATACAGTTCCATGTAGTAGCGGACGATGTCTTCGTCGTTCCAGTAGGCAAAGATCTCTTCTTCGCTCACGGTCGTATTTTCACCGATAATGCGGGCGAAATCCTTGATCAGGCCTCCTTCGTCAAAGGAAAGCGTAACGGTATCCTGGTGGGCGTTTGCCGGATCGGAAAGGAAACCCATGATCTCATCGAGAGTGATGTCTCTGAGGTTTCCGTTTTCATCTGCGACCTTATGCGGGATCTCGAAATACCCCGCAACGAAGGAATAACCGGTAAAGATGCGGTTGTAGTAATAAGCGGATCCGGCGTTACGGATGATCCCTTCCGCTTCCAGTTTTTCCAGAGTCGATCTTCCATAAGCACCTTCGTCAACGACAAAGGCCGTCGTCTCGCAGGGAGCCTGTCCTTCTGAACATACCTCTCCTCTGAGAAAGGCCTTGGTCGGATTCAGGGATGATCTGATGTACAGGAAAGCTCCGCCAAGAGCTCCCAGGATCAGAAACAGGACCGTAAAGATGGCGATCAGGATCTTAGTTCTCTTCTTCATATGCCGATACGACCTCTTCAATCATGCTCATCTCTTCTTCATCTTCTACCGGATAGAGGTTGCCTTCCTCATCGTAAATGAGCGGATAGAGCTCATCTTCATTTCCTTCTTCATATACGACGACGTAGTTCTTTCCGTTCATTTCGAAAGTCATGTAGATCTTCATTTCGATCTCTTTTCCGTCGTCCGTGATGTAAATCGTATTCTCTTTCATTTCAGTCCCTTTTCTATCGATAATAACGAAATAGACTCTCCGCAAACGGAGAGTACTATTCTTTTCGGTCATAAATGCATCACAAGTTCAGTAAAGGCATGTCTACTTGCTTTCAAGGTAGTATTTGACGAGTTCTTCGATGATTTCGTAACGTTCTACCTGCTGTATGAGATTGCGGGCATTTCTGTGAGATGAGATATAGGCGGGATCATTGCTGATCAGATAACCGGAGATCTGATTGACCGGATTGTATCCTCTGTCTTCCAGGGCTTCCGAGACCTCCTTGAGAAGCTGTTTCATATTCTCTCGCTTGATCTCTTCCGAAGTAAACAGCATCGTTCTGGAAATATTATTTGCCATAAAACACCTCCTTATTTCAATTATACACTAAGTGATATTCTATTTAAGCAGTTTTTCCACTTCCTGCAGGATCATGTCCGGATCGGTGTTGTTTCCACCGCCCTGAGCCAGATCGGGACGACCTCCGCCCTTTCCGTTAGCCAGTGCACAGGCCTTCGAAATGATCTGTCCGCAGGCAACTCCGGCATCCGTGGCGTTCTTTCCGGCTGCGGCAGCCATGGACAGACGTTCTCCGTTGGAATTGACGACGAAGACAAAACCGCCGTTGAGTTTGTTGCGGATCCCGGATACATAATCCTTCAGGTTTCCGGAGTACTTGTCGAGCTTCAGAAGCAGATATCTGTATGAACCGTTGTCTTTTGCCTTCTGGATCAGGGAATTGGCTTCCTCATTCAGCAGTTTCTCTTTGATCAACTTCAGTTCCCTGTTCAGAGAAGCGTTTTCGTTCTTCATCTGGAGGATACGGTCATAGATCATGTCGATGTTCTTGAGATTCAATTCATCTTTCAGTTCTTCCAGTTTGTCCTGGTAGTTCTTGAATCCTTCATAGGAACGCATCTGCGTCATGGATTCGATCCTGCGGATCCCGGATCCGATGGATTCTTCGGATACGATCTTGAAAGAACCCAGTTCCGCGGTATTTCCGACATGCGTTCCGCCGCAGAATTCCTTGGATACATCTCCCATGGAAACGACACGGACATTGTCTCCGTACTTCTCGTCGAACAGGGCGATCGCTCCTGACTGCTTGGCGATCTCGATCGGCAGGACTTCCGTATTTACCGGAAGATGCTGATTGATATAGCCGTTGACAAGTCTTTCCACTTCATCCAGCTGTTCTCTGGTGACTTTTTCGTAGTGGGAGAAGTCGAAGCGGGCGTAGTCCTTGCAGACAAAGGAACCGGCCTGGGCAATATGGTCGCCCAGAACCTTCCGCAGAGCAGACTGAAGAAGATGGACGGAAGAATGGTTGGCCATGGTCCTGAATCTGTCTTCGCTGTTTATCGTCAGCGCAACTTCCTCATTAACCTTCAGACTTCCGGAACGGACTTTAATGTGATGCAGGAACTGTCCGTTCGGAGCTTTCTTGACATCACTCACTTCCGCTTCAAAGGAAGCGTTGGAGACGGTTCCGGTATCGGCGCACTGTCCGCCGGATTCGGCATAGAAGCAGGAATGGTTGAAGGCCGCATCGCCTTCATCGAAGATCTCATCGACCTTCATCCCGTTCTTGAACAGCGCCGTTACAGTCGCAACATCGCTGTGTTTCTCATATCCCGTAAAAGTAAACGGTTCATTGAAATCCAGGAGGTCTTCGGACTGATTGTGCATGGATTCTTCCACGTCTCTGGCATTCCTTGCCATCTCCCTTTGTCTCTGCATGCATTTCTCAAAGCCTTCCAGAT
>JAEEGL013582624.1_pt1 | contig 23338 bp, 25 predicted proteins | sample 9134231 | NCBI WGS metagenome assembly JAEEGL01 (sample SAMN16246548, study PRJNA631951) | gut metagenome | biome: gut microbiome; feature: rumen; material: fiber-attached | host: Bos | place: Iran: Karaj | collected 2018-10
ACCTTCTGGAAGAACAATCACATCACCGGTAGCCCTCATCTTTACACGGCAATCACCCTTCAAGTTCATAATGATTATGAAGGAATCATACTTCAGCATATTACGGTGGAAAGGAGCAGTGGCTTCAATCACCTTGACGCTGAAATACGGAGTGTTTATCAGCTGATGAGCCACATCCGTATCATCGCGATGCTCCGTCTTGTATTCCGGATAGACAGTATAATCCAGCGCCTGGGCCGCCAACTCAGTATGCAGTTCACGTGGCTTGCCGTCAATGCCCGGCCGGTTGTAGTCAAAAATACGGTAAGTGACATCCGACGACTGCTGAATCTCGGCCAACAGAATGCCGCCTCCGATAGCATGAACACGGCCAGCCGGCAAGTAGAACACATCGCCCGACTTCACCTCATGCTTGGCAAGCACCTCCAAGATGCTGCCGTCCTCCACTCGTTTCCGGTATTCGTAAGGTGTTATCCTCTCCTTAAATCCCGCATACAGATAGCTCCCCGGCTTGGCGTCAATGATATACCACATCTCGCTCTTCCCCATCTTGCCATGCATCTGCTGCGCCATCTCATCATTGGGATGCACCTGAACACTCAGGTCACGCTTCGCATCAATGAATTTGGCCAACAGCGGTAGCTGACTATGATACTGCCCACTCACAGCCACTCCTAATATCTCCGCAGGAGCCTCGTTGATAGCCGAAACCAAGTCCATCCCCGCCAGTTCGCCATTCGCAATGACAGAGGTACTCGTCGGAACGGCACTCACCTCCCAACTCTCCCCAATACAGTCCTCGGAATCAGCCAGTCTCTTATAAGAACATAGCCGATCTCCTCCCCACACCACAGTATGAAGATTCGGCTGAAAAAGTAACGGGTAGATAGTTTTCATTGGGATATTGGCAAAACAACCTCTAAATTCCTATTAATATCATGAACCACAATCTGTCCCGAACTGCTCTCCTGAGCAAGCTCTTCGACAAGCCTTGCCACTTCATTGTCATCAATATCCAACTGTTGTGAAGGTCCTCTTTTCGGATAAATATCAAGTAGCACTACCAGTGGTATTTGCTTCATTACCATATAAATCAGCCGATAGCCATCAGCCTTTGAAAGTTTCTGTTTCTTATCTGGAACGCGAAGTTTGATAACCACCGCTTCATCATTCATAAGAATCATATCGTGGTTTTTACGAATATCATCTATTGAGGCATCCTTGAATGCGTTACATATCTCCATAGAGACACCAGTATACACTCCTCTTTTGATCTTGAGGAGCGCAGCCAAACGTTTCCTAAATGTACTGACACTAACAAAATGAACCATCTCTATACTGCAAACTTTGAAAGATCAAGTTTGGTGAGACTATCCATAGCTTGTTGTAAGGCTTGGTTCTTTGGAGCATCCACTCGAAACACCTTGATGTCATGATCTAACTCCTCCAAGTCAACTATCTGCTGGCGCAAACGATCATTATACGGTTTCAATTCAGCATGCGACCGGCTCTCCTTTCTCAGATCCTTTAAGGTACTGATTACAATCTTCAACTCAGGGCCAAAAATACTATAGTCATCTGGTGTGATTGTTGGGAAATCCTCATGTAGACATTGAGACAATCTATCAACCTCGTTTAGCAAACGCTGCATTTCGCCCTGCTTCTCCACAAACAACGGTGAAGCCAAGCGCATACGTCTATCAAATGACCGTCTTCCAATCCATCCAATTCTCCGTGATATTACTGTTGTTTGACACATATCTGTTTCCTTCTTATATATTCTGGATGCAAAACTACAAATTAAAAATGACAATTACAACTATTCTTCGGATTTTCTTATGATTTCTCTAAAAAAAAGCTTTTGAATACTCTGTATAATGAGATCAAGACTTACCCTCCAGCGTAACATTTTCGTCTAACCACACCTAATCTTCCATCATAACAATCTGTTTATGAACACCTTGTACTATTTCAGCCCCCTTCTTGGTGAGTCAGTGAATTAAGAATATGTAAACTCCTATATATATAGCAATAAAAATCTCCCACTTTTTTATTTGCCTATATGAAACTTAGCATGTGTTATATTCACAGAATCACCCAATATCACCTAAACAGCATTTCAACAAGTTACGCAGAGAATCAAAACTTCACAAAAAAGTCACTGGCTTTTTAGTAAAAACTCAATGGAAAAGACTATTAATCTAACTCACATTTATCCGTGTTATCTGTGAGATCTGTGTGACACTGATATTCTCCCCGTATCACCCCCACATCCTATCAGCCATCTCCTCTTTGAACTTAGAGACAGCAAGGTCAACAGTATGAAGATTCGGCTGAAAAAGAAACGGGTATATGGTTTTCACGGATTATATGTTCATTCCCAGCACCTTCTCCACAATCGGTGCCATATCGTAATATTTATACTCTGCCAAACGTCCACCAAAAATGACGTTCTCCTCCTGTTCTCCTAATTTACGATACTTCTCGGCAAACTCGTTATTCACCGCATCGTTCACAGGATAGTACGGTTCCATTCCCTCCTGCCACTCCGTCGAGTATTCACGACTGATAACGGTCTTCGGACAATCATAGACCTCCTGACCGAACATTTCGAAATGTTTATGTTCTATGATTCGGGTATAGGGCACCTCCGCCTCCGTATAGTTCATCACGGCATTACCCTGATAGTTGGCCATGTCGAGCGTTTCCTGCTCAAAGCGGACGGTACGGTAGTTCAGCTTCCCGTAACGGTAATCATAGAACTCATCAATCTTTCCCGTAAACAGGATTTTCTCTGCCACACCTTCCCAGTAAGCCCGATTCTCAAAGAAGTCAGTATCCACTTTCGTTTCCACCCCGTCGAGCAAGCCATCAATCAGTTTGTTGTAGCCCCCGATGGGTATTCCTTGATAGCGGTCGTTGAAATAGTTGTTGTCATGAACGAAGCGGACAGGCAGACGTTTGATGATAAAGGCCGGCAGCTCCGTACATTTCCGTCCCCACTGCTTCTCCGTATAACCTTTGATGAGTGCCTCATAGATATCCTTGCCTATCAGCATCAGCGCCTGCTCCTCCAGGTTCTGCGGTTCACAGGGAATCCCCAACTTTTCACATTTCTCTTTTAACTTCTCACTTGCTTCAGCACGCTGCTCCTCGATCTTTGCCTTCGCCTCATCAGGCGTCAACACGCCCCACATCTGGTAGAACGTATTCATGTTGAACGGCAGGTTATACTGCTTCCCCTGATAGTTGGCAATCGGTGAATTCGTGTAACGGTTGAACTCCACGATGCTATTCACAAACTCCCAAACTTCCTTGTTCGAGGTATGGAAGATATGTGCACCATATTTGTGAACATTGATTCCCTCCACACATTCACAATACACATTACCCCCCAGATGGGAACGTTTGTCTATTACAAGACATTTTTTGCCTATCTGCTTCGCACGATAGGCAAATGTAGCACCGAAAAGCCCAGCTCCTACTATCAGGTAATCATATTTTTTCATCTTTCTTATTATTCAAGATATTGTTGTTGATTGTCTTGATACCAGTCAGCCAAAGCTTCTTCAAAAGTCCACTTGAACTGATATCCACTTTCCTCCATCTTTTTTCCACAAATATTCGTAGAAATCTGCAATTTCTTTACTCTTGCAGGACAGATCCCCATGGGACTTCCCACCATCTGTGCGCAAACAGCAGCAGGCATAATCAAAGCGTTTGGAATATACGGTACGCTCTGTGTTAGTCCTGTCACTTTCTTCATTGCTCCCACGATCTGCTCAATAGTGTAGGCAGGTTCAAAGGTGCAGTTAAAAATGTCAAACGAAGTCTTGCGTTCTTCCACATTCCAGAGTATGAAACGCACCAGTTCCTTTACATATACACAAGCTTTGATGGTGTCTTTACGTCCAGGATAAGCAAAGGTATGCTTCCGGATGCCCCAATAGAGACGTGAGAAATTACCATTCTCACCACGTCCAAACACAACACCTGGCCGTACTATTGTCAATTTACGTTCATTAACTACACTTCCATCAGCCATTTTACATCTGCCTTCAGCCATCCACTTCATGTGAATCTTCTCGGCCACCAATTTGGAAATACCATACGGTGTATTAGGAGTCGGCAGCGTCGTTTCTTCTTTCAATTGTTCCGAAGCACCGTATGGAGCAATCGAGGAAGTAAACACCACATTTCTGATACCATATTTTTCAGCAAAGGCGCAGATATGCTCTGCGCCACGAATGTTTGTCTCAAAATACTCAATATCCTCATGTCCTGGTGTCCGATGTACAGCAGCAAAGTTAAAAATGACATCCTCTGGGGTTGGCGTAAACGGTAAATCTCCTATTGGCTTCCTCACGTCACATTCCACGAAAGTCGATCCAAGCGTCTTCCCTTCTACTACCGCTGGCTTATAGTTCTTCACTACGGGATTCGGAGTCCCTGGCTTCACGATGTCCAGATTCCACACCTTGGCTTCCGGATGCATCTCGTTCAGCAGATTCGTCAGATGAGTACCGATGAATCCGGTACCGCCAGTTATGATATAATTCATATTAATAACCGATTTCTTTCAAAAGTTTCTTATTCCATTTTTTGCGTTCTTTATCGAATATCCAGCCCCATTTGCTAAAATACTTACACATATTCCACATATGGATTCTCAACATCTTCATGCTTTTATAAGAGGCTGCTCTATGAGCGTGTACTACTGTAACTCCAGGCCAAAACATAGTTCTATACTCTCTATGCATACGTCTGGTAATGTCTATGTCCTCGGGATACATAAAGAATCTTTCGTCAAATAAGCCGACCTTCTCAAAACAAGAAACCCTGAAAAACATAAAGCTCCCTTGGTGATATGGTACATTTAGTTCGTGTTTGTGATCAAACTTCTTGAGCATGTACTTTTCATTCATATCTTCAACCATTTTTTGGGGAAGGAACCTTCTGAAAATTAAATTAGCAGGAGTTGGTAGAAGTCTGCATGTATATTGCATATCTCCGTTTGGATATACAATATTTGGCTGCACCATTGCGACGTCCTCTCTGGCATCCATGTATTCTGTAATCTTCTTGAGGTCTTCAGGGACAAAATAAACATCCGAGTTTAAAACCAGATGATACTTTATTCCATCTTCTAATGACTTTCTGATGGCAATATTGTGGGCTCGGCCATAGCCAACGTTCGAATTGGGTATGTATTCAACGTTCTTAAAATGATTACACAATTCCTCCAAATATGTCTGGCTGGAATTGTCTATGACATAGATTTTATTTATCTCACCGAACTTTAATGAATCAAAGCAGCGTGCTAATTCGTTTTTGTCGGTTTTATACGTTACAATTGAAACATTTATCATCCACTCAATTATTTAAATAATGATATACGATTGATAGTTATAACGCCTTGGTATGCTAGAATATACTATTCTTCTTCATAAATGCCAGTTGTATATTTCTATCAGCTTTTTAGAATAGTTTTCTAAAGAATAATCAGAAGAAGAGAATTGTTCTGTAATATTCTTTTGCATACCATGAGTGTCGGAATTCTCGTATTTTGTTATGCAATTAGTTAAAGACTCTAAATCGCCTGTTTTAAATACAAATCCGGTCTTGCCATCTTCAATTTCCTCGCTTGCTGCACATCGATCGGGTACTATACATGGAATTCCATATGATTTCATTTCCAGGATGGTAAGAGGGGCCCCTTCATACCACCTTGAAGGAAAAACCAATGCTTTTCCTCTTCTAATATATTCGTCCTTTTCCTTTCCAGAAACCCATCCAACAAACTTTATATGTGGATATTTCTTTTCATATTCTTGCTTCAATTCGCCATCGCCAAGAACCAATCCTTTTAAACCTAAATTGGAAATTGCCTCACAAAACATATCTATGCCCTTCTCTGGAGATAGCCTTCCCAAAAACAAGTAACAATCATTTTGTGTTATGTTGACAGGACTTAATTTGTTGAATTCTACTGGGTTATGCAGCATGAACCAGGATTTTGTATGATTATTTAGATATGGATATGCTATATCTCGATTCAATGATGAAATAGAAATAATATTCAAATTGGATATCTTTCTTAAATATCTCTTCTGAACAATCTGTCTAATGTCTCTCCATAATTTATGCAAATAGCTCCTAGAGTCACAATTTGTTAAATAGCATTTTAGTGTTGATCCCCTAAGCTTACAAATACATTGTTTGCAATAATTATACATACCTCCATTAGGACAGAATAGAAAATAATCATGCAATGTAATGAATACTTTGAATTGATATTTTGACAATACTGCCCAAAGTGAAGGGGACAAAGCTTTGATTAAAACGTGAGAGTGAACAACTGTATCAGTTGTGCTAAATGACTTCAGTAAATCGTCAAGTATTCTGTAAGATTTCCTGTTCCAGATTCCTTGACCAAATGCTTTTATCCGGTTCTCCTCTGTTAATATATTCTTTTGATTAAGGCATACTATTTTTACGCTAGAGTTTTTGAGCTCGTCGCACTCAGGACCTTCTGCGCACAAAAAAATGACGTTTAGCCCTTGCTTGGACAATCCTATTGCACTTTGAATTGCGACTTTTACTGCCCCCCCGTTAATGAATGCAGCATCTGATAGGATAATAACGTTTTTTGTCGTCATGGCAAATTGTAAGACATTTGTATTCATCAAAACATCTAATTCATTCGGCAGGATGAGATAAATAGAATTATCCCGCCTGCTAACAAAACTCTAATGCTATTCTACTTTTTTATTCTTTTTACTATTGCAGGAACACCTGCAACAATAGCATTATCCGGAACATCGTTAACAACTACAGCATTTGGTGCAATGGTGACATTGTCGCCTATTGTTATAGGGCCAATCACTTTAGCACCGCTTCCAATAAACACATTATTTCCTATTATAGGAGGTCGTGAACCGTCTCCCTTGTGCCCAATAACAACACCAGGATATAAGGTTGCATGTTCCCCAATGCGAGCATTTGGATTAACGATGATTGCACCATAGTGATATATTTGTAAACCTCGTCCAATAGTATTTGGAGGGATTTGGAAACCTGTTTTATATGAAAGTCTTCTAAGTCTGTAAAAATAGTAAGAACATAATATCGAATGCAATAAGCTGATGCCCCCCATTTGCTTGTATTTAACAGAATTGTTATAATAATACTCGGAATGTCTTAGACAATAAATATATTTCCATGTATCATTTTGAAAATTAACAGGATTGGAAGAGAATGTTTGAACAAAACGTTTGTAAAAGGATGAAACTCTTTCATAATTGCTTATGTCACAAGCGAGACAGTCTTTTAAATCCTTTTTTGTTGTTATAGCATTGTTCATTGTTATTTTGTTAGAAAAGGTTAGGCCAAATGCTTCAATAATTTTATGTGGTATTGGAAAGAAAATGGGGTCCTATTTCCAATAACTTACAGAATGATGATGTGGTTTTTGTTTCTCTTTTGGAGGCAGTTTCATGTAATTGCCATATAAGCCTTTCAAGTATACGTCATAATTAGCGGGAGCACAATAATCTTTCCCTTCAAATTGGACGGTTTTTACAGGATAATAACTTTCTTTTACGTTAGCTTCGCCCTCTCCGTAATTGCTGGTTACTGTAACTCCACACATTTTAGATTCTATACCTTGAAATCTTTGTGCCAACTTATCGTAATCTTTCATCATTTGGTCTATTGTAATCAGGCCCAGAACTTCGAGCGTCCTATAGAATGTAATGCCAACAAACTTTTTCAAGGTAAATAGTATTGTCTTATTCCTCATATAAGAATAGGTTATACAATATACCTTGTGAGCCATTCTTGACAACTCTTGATAATAATGATGGATTTCCTGTTTGTCATCGGGTAAAGTGTCTATTGGAAATACATCTATATTAATACCTTGAATGATTCTACACTTTTTGCGTATATTTGCTTCTGGTTTCCAAGTACGCATGTCATTTATCGTTCCAAACACTTTAGGGTAGTTATGGGTATTCCCATGATATAAAAACTTATAATACTCATGCTCGGGAAATATTTTAATCAATTTCTCATAGTCTTTTCTTGGCATCATCACGTCTATATCATCATCCCAAGGAATAAAGCCTCTATGCCTAATGGCTCCTAATAAAGTGCCACCAGAAAGGAAATATGTCAAATCATTTTCATCACAAATTTGAACAAAGAAATCCAACATATTTAGTTCCAGTTCTTTTAACTCCTCGATACCTATTTTCTTCATTTTGGATCTACTTTAGTTCTTGAATCGTATATAATAAACCTTCATGAATGTGGGTTTTGGGATACCACCCCAAAGATTCTAGCTTCTCTGTTGAGAAGACCGACTTAGTCACCACATTAAATCCTTTCTTTTCATCAGCATCAGGAGCATCAACAATGACTTTTTTGCCTCCAAAATCAGCTATAGTCTCAGCAAGTTCCCGAATAGTAATGTTAGACTTGGCATCTGCGATATTGTATGCCTGACAACTTTCGCCTTTCAGCAAAACATACAACAAAGCAGAAACGCAATCCACCACATAGCACCAGCTTCGGAACTGCTCACCAGTGCTCTTCATGACAATATCCTCTCCACGAAGCACATTACGGATAAACTGTGCATAAACGCGGTTGTCCTGTTCTGTGAAGTGGGGCCCGTATGTATGACAGGGGCGAGCGATCACCACGTATGCTCCATACTCTGCTGCGTATGCCACACAAAGTGTCTCAGCAGCACGTTTGGAAGATGGGTAGCAGGCACGGGGGGTGGCACAGTTCACATATCCACTATAGTCCTCAGTGAACACACGTCCATCACCTTCTCCGTAAACTTCACCTGATGAGACATATAAGAAGCGTTTCATACCATGACTCAATCCATAATCCATTAGATTGGCTACGCCATCAATATTCGACTTGATAACTTCCACAGGACTCTTGGCAAAGAAATTGGGACTTGCATTGCTGGCTGCATGGATGATATAGTCAAAGTTCACATCACACACTAACGGCTGCATCACGTCATATTTGACAAAATGGAATGAAGGATCATCAGCAAAATCCTTAAACCGTAGCCTTGCCCGCTCTTCATTACGCCCTGAAGCATAAACCTGATAATCCCGTTTTGGATTCATCATCAATGCCTCTACCAAACAGCCCCCTATCAGGCCTGTTGCTCCTGTTACCAAGATATTAGCCCCAGATAGTTTTCCCCACGGTAAATCCTGCTCAAATATCTGTAAAATATCTTCCTTATATGAACTCATAATCATTTCAGTAACATTTCCGAATTCGACATCAACTGTTTCAAATCATCTATAGCGGCTGCATACTTTTTATCCTTCAAGTAGTTCAGCACATTACCAAGAATTTTTATTTCACCAGCATTTCTCAAATGAAGAAAAAGAGTCTTAAACCGCTTATCATCCTGCGTTGTAACTGTCTTTGTTTCCCTCGTAAACGCCTTGAGGTCAGATGGTAATCCAAAAGTTTCTATTTTTATGCCCAGTTCTTCTGCACAACTGAGGACAAATCCATCCATTGCCGGTTTCACAAAAACCACATAATGAGGTTTGGTCTTATGTTTTACGAGGGTCAAATGTGTAGATGATGCTATTTGCACAAAACCATTCAGATATGCAGGACGGCGTTTGTCGAAGTCTACGATTCCAACAGCGAAACTGTCTACAAACTTATTCTCCATTACTCCTGAAACAGTGAAACAGCCTTTCTGATGGTTTACGCCATCTGTTTTTAGAACTGACTCTACTAGAGCTGTATCAACATAACATTCAGGTATGAAATACAAATCTCTCATTCTTGACTATAAATAAGATTCCATATTAAAAAAGATGTCTACGCCATTATCATACATTTCCTGAACATCCTCGTCTGAGGCTCGTATAATATTCGTTTCCCCATTTATCATATTAACGAAATAGATAGCCAAATCATCAGTAAGCGCTTCTATCAAAGCATTAACCACGTATGGACTATGTGTAGAGACAAAAAACTGATTATCTTCTGAGCTAATGATATCGTGAACCACAGAAGATATATATGGAGGAAATGTATGCGTCTCAGGTTCCTCCAGACAAATAGTCTTCCCATGGTTACTCATAATGGCAGCCTTGTAAAAAAGCAGACGCTGCAAAGAATCTGCCAAAGAAGTGAAAGGAATGAGAAAAATCTCATCAGAATTTACCTTCATTGCCTTGAGTTCCTGGCTTGCATTGTCAAATACCAATTTCAACCCATAACTTTCTAACAACCGATTAGCCTCTTCCTTCAAAATTGGCAAATGTTTTACCGTCTCCATCAGATTAACTCCCATAGGAGGAAGCAACTGCGAAATGCCATAGGACGAATGTGCCACGTCAGGAATGTAACGATAAGACAAAAGCCCGGCTGCCTGGCTGTCTCCTGCTAAATGAGGATTTATCAGAGGATTCAGCATTAAATCTCTATTGAACTGGAACTCGTCATGTAAATCATCATCCTTCATAAAACGCATAAGTAGCTCATCATTCGAAGTGCGTTCCAAAGATAAATGGATGAAGTTGTCAATAACAACCTCTATTGCATTTGACATATTGCCGTCAAAAAACAATTCAGGCAAATGCACTAATCTTAACAGAGTCAGAATGCTTGGATTCTTAACTGCCCTAAGATAGGGCACGCTGAAAAGTGCCAATGCCTCCAGAATATTACTTTTACCTACATTGGGACGTCCAATTAACAGATTGACTCGCCTGCAATCCTCAATTGTTAATTCTCTTAAAGACTTAAAATTCTTAACCCTTATTTTTTCTACCATCAAACTGCAATCATTATTGAGAATTATGCAATAAGAATATTATTTCAACCAAGACTCTTTAGAAGTATGCATCAAAGCCTTAATCATTTCAAGGTCTTCGACAGTTGTAATCTTGATGTTCTTCTCAGATCCAGGAACAATGTGCATCATACGCTGAGGGCCTAATTCTGCTATCAAGGTACAGGAGGCAACAGAATTAGTTATTCCCTTTTCCTTCGCTTCCTCATGAGCAGCAATGATATTACCCAAACGGAAGGTCTGAGGCGTCTGGGTACGAATCAGGGTGTCGCGGGGAATACTCTGGTTTGTCGTGAAGCCATCCTCACTCTTTAAGATTGCTTCACGACATTGAATGCCAGTAATAGCATAGCCGTAGGCCTTACAAATAGCGATGTTTGAAGAAATAATCTCCTGAGACAGCAATGGACGTACAGAATCATGAATCAACACCAAGTCTTCATCATCACATCCCGCCTCTTTCAAACCATAAATGCCATTGTGGATAGACTCGAAACCAGTCTCTCCACCAGGGAATATCCACTTAAGCTTATCAATACTGAACTGGTTTGCATAACTCTGTAGCACTGTTTCCCAGCCTTTCAGACATACCACAGCAATCCCGTCAATATCCGGATGCTGCTGAAATGCCTTCATTGTCCAAACTATGATGGGTGCCCCATCTACATGCATAAACTGTTTGGGGATATCCTGCCCCATACGATTGCCAGAACCTCCGGCGATAATCAAACCTATATTCATAATTATTACTTTTTAGTCTTTCCAATAATAACGATTAAAATCATGAGTAACACGTTTATCCTCAGGTGGTAGTTTCATGTAGTCCCCATAAAGACTTTTCAAATTGGCATCCCACCCAGACATAATGTAAAACTCAGAATCTTCAAATTTGTGCAGTTCAAAGTTCTCCATATTCTTTTTAGGTTGCCATTCCCCCATCTTATAATGAGGAGTAACAAAAAAATGAGATGACTCAGTAAAATCATATTTTTTTCTAAGTCTCAACAACTTTTCAAACAAATTTTCCTTAATACCAACTGAAAGAACTTTTTTAACTGCGAATTTTATCTTTTTTGATATAGACTTTCCTTTATATATATTTGACCATGAAGAATAACGTACACCTAACCAATATGCTTTCAGCACTAATGAATTAATCTTTTTCAAGTGTAATTCTGCATCCTCAAAGGAATCTGGCATTCCATCACATGGCAATATATCTATCCAAAGACCAACTTTCTCTGGAATCCATGACAAGATTCCTGTATCTACCACAGTCTTTTCCATATCACATAGTCTTGCATAGCAATACGTCATCTTTCTTTGTGCGAAGTCAGACAATTCTCTTGAATACACCTTATACCCATTCTCCGAATGATATGTATGTATAAACCTGTCATAATCTGGTCTCGGCATTTGAACATCTATATCATCATCCCATGGAATAAAACCGTTATGCCGAATTGCACCTAACAGGGTACCACCACTTAAAGAATAATGTAGTCCATTTTTTACACAGAAGTTATGAAAATCCTGTAGAAGGTCCAAACTCATCCGTTGGACCTCTTGTGCTGTCATTTCTCGCATTTCTAACTGTATTTATAGTCTTACCTTATAGAGTCCACCTTCTTGTCCACAATATAGTAACGCCTTCCCCTTATAGAAATCCATATCTTCAGGTTCGTTTGTAGTGACTAAGGACAAATCTATTCTTCTTGTTAGTTCTTTCTTTTTTAAGTCAATTACTTGTATAGCTCGTTCTGCGTTAAATTGCCCCCTTGCTGATTCCTGTAGACCAGTAGTCAGATACATGTATCGACCTTTTATAATACCGCCTTGCGTACCGCTGGCAAAATTCACAACAAAGGTATCAATACAATCTTTTTCAGTAAACACAATATCTGTCCCTTCATATAATTGAGGTAAGCGATATTTTGATATTTTCACCTTATCAGAGTTCTTTTCACCTTTCAAAGGCGCTTCTCTTGCAATTGCATAAATAAATTTATTCTTATTATCTACAATCCATGACTGTACAAAAACATCTTTACCTTTTTCGACTATTTTAATTGTTTGGAGTAACACACAACAATTATTACCTATATGTTCTACAAAGCACCGACTCGGAGATTTATACTCTGATATATAGATAGCAGGTATGTTCCCTCCTCGAGGGCATTCAGACCCGAAACAAGCCGAATTTACATGGGTATTTTTCCCCGCAGAAGCCAAATCAATTTCCCGTATTATCTCACCTGTCTTCAAATTAAGTACCCGACAATGCCCACCATCATTAAAGAGGAAAGCACTATCTTCCCATATTGCCATGCCCTGAGCAGACTTTCCCTTGTATGTCCCAACAATCGGGTATTTTAGTTGAGCAAAACTATGGCCAATAGCAATGTAGAGTCCACTAAAAAAAAGAAGAAACTTATATCGCAAATCCATTACTTTCTCTTCAAATCAACAGGCATGCTCAAATTGCGGAATTTCTTTCCCAACAACATCCGCACCTTAAATTTCACTTGACGCAAAAATAAATAAACAGTATTCTTATATTGAGCCTCACGCCAAACACAAATATAATTTTTTCTGCCAAACTTATCCCTATCCTGTCCGATAAGTTGATAAATATAGTCAGACTGGTTTTTGACAAATTGATCGAATGATTTCAAAAGTCTATTACCTTCTGGCGTATAATGCTTCGTTAAGTAAAAATTATAGATGACCATTATTCTTCGCTTTAACTTTTCCGTCATAAACCGTTTTGAGTCATCTGCACAAGTATCCAAGACAGAAGCATAGAACTTCACCATTGATATTCCAACCTTGATTCGCTTATCAAATGATGACATCATTACTTTGGGGTCAAAGGTTTGTCCTTCACGTCCTAATAAATAATGATAGACGATTTTAGGGAAGTACACTACAGACCGAACTGCCACCATCGGTATAAAAATCCATTCGTCATCCGTATAAGAAATTCCCTCTGTCTGTCTGTAATTAATCTGACGCAATATTTCTGTTCTATAAGCAATACCGTGATGCCATAGCCATTCCGTCATTCTTAGCGGGATATCAGCCAATGTGAAGCTGCGGTCTGTTGGCAGGTTAAATGTATAGTCATCTATTACCTTATCATTTTCTTCAACCGTACAAAAATCATTTAATACCAAGTCCACATCAGCTACCTGCGCCAAGAATGAAATAAAGCTGTTAAAAGCCTCATTCACGTAATAGTCATCAGCATCGAGCACCTTCACATATATACCCGTTGCCTCTTTCAACCCCCGGTTAATACACGAGCCATAGTTGCCGTTCTCCTTGTCTATCACTCGGAATGTCTGAGGATACTTTGCTTCGTACTCATGAGCTATTGACGATGATGAGTCTTTTGAGCCATCGTTAACAACCAGCACTTCCAAGCGTTGCATATTTTCATCCGACACAAGCAATGAATCCAGACATTTACGGAGATATTTCTCCATGTTGTATGTCGGAATGATGATTGTCAATATCTTGTTCTGTTCCATATTCCTGCAGTTGATTATCATATATCCGCACCCTCTACACTATCCGACAACCGAATATATTATCCTGACCATATTTATCCCAGGCAATCCATGCCCCACAAGGGTTCTTGCGATACATGTCGGAATTGAAGCCTTTCACTTCCTGCCCTTTTCCCCACACGGCCTGCTTCAGCTGATTCGTCAATTCCAAGAGTATTCTCTTCATTAGTCAACGCTCGAATCTCCCTCGTAGAGAGCCTGCGTGTACGAATGCCACCACTTGGCCACTTTATCGTAAGACTGGTCGCTCATGGGGCTTACATTGATATACCCTAAGTAATCATCGAGCGAGAGCCGTTTTACCCAGGATACATATTCCGACAGGTGCGAATTTTCTATCGAATTATTTGTTACCAATTTCACTCCCGTTCATAAACCAAGACTCTAAAATATCTTCCTGCACACATTCTGTTTATATCTTTCAAGACGCTTTACAGCAAGAAGAACGTATTCTGGGAAAGAACGTTTCCCAACTACATACTTGCTTCTCAAATAGTTATACGCATTTGTCCTGAAAAAATAAACGTCTTCTCCCGCAAAGCAGTGGCTTACCTCGGCCAACCCACAAAAAGGATCGTTTATCACCTGCTTAATTGCGTCATTTATCTCCCCAGTTTTCTTAACGTTTAACAAAACTTCTTCTTCATTTAGCAAAAAAAATTGGCGATTTTGGAAATATGACGGATTAGTACACAAATAATGCACGATCTTCGCATCCTTTAAATAACGAACTCCATGCTTCAGCTCGCAATTCCAAACATCAGGAAGATGTTGAATAACATGCCCCATTTCAAAGTTTGTTTTGGCAAACGAGGGTTGGTCCATATAGACTTTCTTTGAATAACCAGCATTCAGATTTTCGTTCCAACGACGATAAAACTCATGTGTTTCCGGAGTATCTTTCACAAAAATAACCCCACTATTAAAATAATCTCTTTCACCTTCTATTGGCCATCCTAATAACTTTCCATGCCGCAAAGCCATGTCACGATATGGGTTATGAGCAAAATCCACATGAGTATCTCTACATGCAGCAATCATACTATCAACTTTGTCTATATCGTCAAGAGGACGCGTAATAATAGTATCGCAATCTACAAAAAGAAAATCCCCATCAATTCTATTTCTTACACTTGTCTTCAACTGTCTGGATCGCTTTTGAGCATTCATTATTTTCCCATCCAGATCTACAACCACCAACTCATCAACATATTTTATTTCCTCCTTTCGAACACCTATGAAAGAATCTGCCGTCAATCTATCGGTCAGTAGCGTGATATGTACCTCTGGCATATAATAGCGAAGAGAATACATTGATATATATGCCTGTTCAAGATATATATCATTAGGGGTACTAACCAGTACATATATTATTTTTGTATTCATATCAAAAATACATCTTAAATTATTTGCCGTAACACACCTTTGTCAAACGTTATACACCAACTATTTATAGCTGATGGCAATAGAAGTCGCAAACTTTATACGGCCAACATCCTCCTTTGTTTTGGATATAATCACAAGCCAATATTCCTTGCTCTACCTCCTCCGCCATTTGTCTCTGAATATACAAGATTCATATTATAATCATTTTCAACATCACGATTGACATAAAAAAATTATTTGCCCAAGAAACAAGTTCTAGTAATACGGTTCTTCTCAAACAAGAAATAAATCAATGTAGGTATTGCTATTGCCAGAATCAACCGCATCGGTCTTTTCTCTATGCCTAAATCAGGCAAAGTTTCCCTGAAGAACTGATGCAAGAACATTATCACCAAAGAAGCCTTACCAATATATACCAACACTACCTTTATCTTATATGCTACGATCAATTTACTAATTAACATTACTCCATAACTTATTAGAACAGAAGAAATCAATGAAAAGAAAGGTAAGCCATAATCTGCGATTTTCATATCTAAATTAAGACGTGTTGTAAATAATGGCACTATGCTAACAAATAAAATCAAACAATATAAATACAATTTATTTTTGCCTCTATTTATCATTTGCTCAACGTCTGTTCTTCTATATATATAACCCAGCAACATATATAATAATGCCATTGGAACTACATGAGCATTCCAGGCAATTTTAAAATGACTAAACTGAAAATGTATGATAGGCTCAAACAAATCATTATTATCAAAAACACATTTATATGCCACTTGATCACAAGATTTAAAATAATCAATGATAAAAACAGGACAGTAACAAACCAAAATGTACCATAGCATTCAATCAACGTCTCACCTCCATAAACTATCCTATATACCCCCAAATGATTACCATACAAAGAATAAGTGAGCATATTCAATAACAGCATAAAAGAGAAATAAGGAAAGATAAATAAAGGCATATGAAAAGAATATACATAACGCCATTCTAACACATGTCCCAAGACAACTGAAACAATTCCAATCCCTTTTAAAACATCAAGCCACTCAAGCCTCATTGTCAATATCTACTGATGTTTCTAATTGTGGAAACGCATAACAACATACAAAAAAGAAAGACAGAGCAGGAACGCCACATGCCAAAGAATTGTTAGTAGAGGCCAAACCTATTGTTACAATGAATAACAAAAAAGAGGTATATCTATCATACGGTTGAATTGCCCATTTAAATAATGGAACAAATAATAATACCACAATTGTCGTGACAACCAATCCAACTACCATCGATGACAAAACAAACCAATTTTCAACATGAGTCATTCCCATAACAGCCAATGCAATCTTTTCAACATCCTTACCAGACATTCCCCACAAAAAATTTGTCAACCCATAGCGGCTAAAAATCCCCCATACCTCTATCCGGGCTAAGGTACTGCCATCTTCAGATAAATCACCATTTTCTTCAAAACGTCCACCAAAACCTGCATATAATAGATACAATACAACAATAACAAATGACGTTAACAATAAGATTGAAACAAACCGTTTCGACCAAGATACTTCTTCCATAAACAATGGACGAACAACATATAATGCAAATGTCCCTGCTGAAATCATTATAGCCGCCCGAGAATTGAAACATAATAAGCTGAAAAAACCAATAAAATACAAAGAATATTTTACCAGGAATCTAAGCCTTGAAGTCAAAATAAAAATCATAACAATTGACATTAACAATGCGTTTGTCAGAGGATGACCTAAAAACGCAGAACTTCTGAAAATCATTTCCTCCTGAATCTGATCAAAAGAAAAATCAGTACGTATCAAATCAAAAGGAAAATACAATGTCATCGTTAATCGCTCATATATAGCTAGCAATCCATTGACAACAAACAATAATATGACTAAGTATCTAATTTTACTTCCATCAATTTTCTTATCTTTTAGCAACTCAAAATAGATATAATACATAGCAGGCAGAGCCATGGAATTGAAAAGAATCACTTTGCCATTTGAGCGTCCCAAAACTTTATTTAACAAAAACCAACCGAAAGCCACAATAAGAACCCAAACTGCATACTTATATTTCTTTTCACTTAACTCGCCTTTTGTATATTTTATACAAACATATACAATTAAGATGTAAAAAGAAGGGTATAAATGAACTGTTTTAAAGTCTCCTTCTACTGGCCAACCTATGACAGCTAAAACCACAGGACCAATAAAAAGCAAAAAAGTCAATATATAAGCAAGTAATGTCATTTTCTATGAACTATACTTTTAATAATATCACTGAACTGATATTGATGAAGGAATTTGGCCATAAACAAAGTCATAATAAAAACCATTATACCCTTAAAAACCAAACTCAATATTACATTACTGATGGAAAAATGGCTGCTAAATAAATAAACAGCGACAAATACGACAACAGAATTAAGAATTTGTGGTAATAGAGAACTAAAAAAAGATGCCACAGATTCATTCAAAGAATATGCATGCAAAATATAATATGAATTGATGAAATTAATTACTAACGTAACATCCCAAGCCCAAGCCATTGCCTCAATGGAGCCTCCCCAATGTGCAGCAATCAAGAATCCGCAAACAGTACAAAATGTATTTAAAATGCCATTGTAAAACATATGATTAGTCTTTCCTGCTGCCTGATAAATCGCGCCAGAAGTGGACTGAATCATCTGCAGAGGGAGAGATAGAGCCAAAATGCAAAAAACAGGTATTGCAGCGTCCCATTGGCCACCATATACAATTCGAATAATTTCGCCACCGCAAAAAAATAGTAGCAAACCGATTGGAAAACTGATATTTGATATGGTTACTGCCAACTTCTGATTCTTGGCTTTCAGCTCATGCTTATTATCTTGAAGTGATGAAAGAACTGGATGCAAAACTGGCTCTATAACAAAAGAAACATTCTGCAGAGGCAACATCATTAAATGATAGGACTTATCATAATAGCCCAACTGGGTCATGGAGAAATACTTACCAATAATCAGTTTATCGAGATTACGAGAGAAATAATTACAAAAAGCAAAGGCAAACTGGAAGAAAGAAAACGATGCCACTAAATTCACGGCCTCACCGCTCATTCGCATAACCACACGAAGCGGATAATTGTAATAATTCACGCAGAATACGCCTATGGCCGTTAATATGGGTGAAACCAACAATGCATAGATGCCCCACCCATGAAATGCTCCCCATACAGCTATGCTTCCACTTAAGACCTGAAAAAACAATGTACGAAAAGCTATTGTACGGAAACGTTTATCCTTACGCATCAATGCATTCGGAACCACATTCAGAGAATGGAAGAATATGACCAAAGACATCATTTGGCATACGCGTTCCAAGGTAACATCTGCATAATAATTTGCTATCAGGCCTGACAATAAATAAAGAGCCGCTGTAAGAAGGATGCCAATATAAATTGTCAATGTAAACAGGCTGTTTAAATGTGACTTGGTTAACTGTTTATATTGGACAACAGCCGGACCTATACCTATGTCAGCCAATATATTCAGGAAATGCAGAACCACCATAGCTACTGCTATGGTGCCAAACGCTGCTGGCAAAATAAGACGAGCCAATATCGCCGTTATCAGCAACTGTATAACGATGCCAGAATACTTAGCAATCGCTATCCAAAAAACACCCTTTGCTAGTTCTTTCTTCAGCGAGGGCATTAAATCAGTTTTTTGTAAAGTAAATATTTGGTAAACACGTCACATATCTGTGGGTCGTTACCATTCTGAACTACATTGGCAATATTCAGTCCTGAATCCTGCCATGAATCATTGAGTATATAATCCTCTCCTTTTCTATTCCTGGTATATACTTTGTTTATAGCTGTACCTTTTTTGAGAGCCATAGCTGTAAACCAGACATCATCTGCATATTTACATATATCTAGGAAAACGTTTTCATTAAACACTTCCTGATCAAGACTCTTTGGAGGATATAACACACCACCGACCCCAGTCAGGAAATACAACTTATTGGTTCCCAATTCCGAACAATTCCACTCCCATTTCCTATAGGGTATTAGCCTACCATCATCATTCAACACCATCTTATGGACTCTACAACAATGTATCTGACTGGGAGAATTCAAATATGCATGAATCAGATGCTCCAACAAATCGTATTCATAAATCAAATCATCATCAACTGTAATAATCGCATCATTAGGGAAACGGCGTAATGACGGAACCAATTTGGTATAGGAACGGATATCTTTACAATAGGCTATTTCCAATCCTCGCTTCTGCTGATTAATCAATGACTGAGGTAGTTGTTGATTCTGAAAACTATAGTCAAGCCAAAGAACTATCTTATTTGGCTTCATACTCTGTTGCATGATAGACTCTATGGTAAAAGCCACATCATGAATACGCTTGCCATAGGTAGTCAATGAGACAATAATATCATGATCTGTATATCTATGGGATGTCACACCACTCTCGGTATCATGCAGAATATGCTCAATCAATTGGTTTTTGCGCACCTCATAACGGAAATCAGACACAGCAGTCTGTAACTTAGTAACATCTTTCTGCAACTTTGCCGTTCCTGCTATCTTTCTGATGATATTGAGTATCTGTTTTTTCATCTTTGAAACGCTCAAAATGAAAATGGACTATCAAAGTCCTTCAATAAAGTATGCTTAGTGTCCTTCTCAGAAAGGACAGCATGTTCTACAGGAATCTTCCAATCGATTCCCAATGATTCATCTAAAATCGAAATGCCGCCATCAGCCTCTGGATGGTAAAACTCATCACATTTGTATTGAAAGACTGCGGTTTCTGAGAGTACTGCAAAACCATGGGCAAAGCCTTTGGGGATGAAGAACTGAAGACCGATGTAGGATGGAAGAGGGCTGACGGAAGATGTAAGAGTTTCGCCTAATTCATTGGCAATACGCTCTCCTTCTTCATCATGGGCACAGAGGAGGCAGGATACATGCTGACCATAGGTTGGTGAACCTTTTCTTATGTCCACTGCCACATCAAGTACTGCTCCTTTCACACAACGAACAAGTTTGCTCTGAGTGAATGGTGGGCGCTGGAAATGGAGGCCTCGCATTACACCGTAGGATGATTTGCTCTCGTTATCTTGAACGAAGGTCACAGTATGTCCAAGGATTGGAGCAACTTTCTCGTCGAACTCTCGTTGAGAGAAGGATTCGAAGAAATAGCCTCGGGCGTCTTCGAAGACGCGGGGCTCTATGATGACTACGCCATCAATGGTGGTTTTGATTACGTTCATGTGATATTTTGATGGAAGAGGGAAGATGGATGATGGATGATGGATAATGTCCGGAAACTAATAAGGAGTATGAACATGACTGTGCCAACACCACTATTTTTATTGCTACCTGTAACTATCAAAATATGGGGTAAGAAATTCCACAAGAGGTTTAAGTTTCTCGCCTTCAAGATTCCAATATTCAGGATTGTCAAACTGCCAATAACCTGCTTTAATTTCATTTCCCAACTTCTGTAGTCCTTTGTGCAAGGTCTCATAGGTGTACATTTTCCCCTTTCGACCTGGCGTTACATATTTCTCCTCTTGGGGATCGTGCTGCCTGACGTTTTTTTCAAATTCGTCATAACAATCCAACAAGCACTGATGCTTTGCATTTATCACCTTTGATAACAAAAGTTCAAAATCCCCATCACCCTTATTATCAGGCCAAAGGAACAGGTCAAATTCTATGCCTGCTTTCTTTTTGAAATCTTCTAATGATGCCTTCCGCTTTTCGAAACCTCCACCGTTTCGATCTTCATCAGCATCAAAGACTACAAGATTTGTTCCACTTTCATCAGTGTTCTGCTTAAAGTCATAACTTTGATTGGCAATATTGGTCCAACCATCGACACCTACTACCTCAAAATCTTTCGACACAACTGCCTCTGGGAAATAGTGGGCTATAATCTTTTCAACAAAATCCTGCTCATTTGTGGTCTTCTTGCCTTTACTCCTGGCTGCAGAAACACCACTTTCAATGAATATGCGTATCATCTGATTTCCCTTTCTGTATCAAGCAAATATTCGTATTGGGCGTACGTGTGTGTATATATACGGAGGAGACCATCATCAGCCTTTTTAAGAGTGAAAGCCCGCCACGCATCCTTCAAGGATTCATCCTTACTCTCGCGAATTACCTCCTTAACAGCATTTAGCGAGTCAATATTGTGAGTGGTACAAAATACCTGGACATTAAAATCGCGGGCTGCTGCTATTATAGCTTTCCAGAGGATAGGCATAGAAGAATAATGCAATCCATTTTCCAACTCATCGATCAGAATAACTCCATTCTTGCAGAGATAAATAGCGAGTACTATGTTCAGAACTTTTCGAATACCATCGCCAAGAACCTGAATGGGTATTCTTCGCTCTAAGCCTATGTCAACCATCACACGATCGTCTGCTGCCACAATATCGTTAATTGAAGGCTCTATCTGCTGTAGTATTTTCACTATACGAGGCTCCTGTTTTTCCTTCAACACCTGAGAGAAATTCACATAGTCATCATCTCTTTCATGACCAGTTGCAGAGGATAGGTAGGCACAATTAATATGCCATGGAGAAACATTTATCTTATTGTCAATAAGGAATTCATTCGGATTTTTAGGGTCGAATGTCAATCGTGCGATAAACTCATGTACACTCTCATCCTCAATTTTATTATTTATCTGAAGACCGAATAAGCGATTGTTCTTATTATTTTTCAAATCGACATTCCCCTGCTCTATCTTTTCTGCAATAGTCTCAAAATATGAAACAGTTACAGACCTATTGGTACTTCCATATCCCCCCTCAATAACAATAGGATTTTCGGTATTAAGTCGATAAAAGCACAACTTTATGTCATCACTATTCTGTATATTCAACTGTCGAATATTCTGAATAGTGACATGAGCCTCAGGATGCTCATGGCTCATAAACAGCAGCAATGCGTCAAGTACTGTCGACTTTCCACAGTTGTTGTGGCCTAGGAATAAATTGAATTGCCCCATATTGTCAATGAAAGCATCTCTTATTCCTCTGAAATGGTGAATATGTATGTTATTTATCATTTATGAACTGTTTAAAATCGATTTTACTTGTGTATGTCCGAACCTAGAGAGATACGTTTCACTTTTGATACAAGGAGATGGATGATGGATGATGTTTGATGTTATTCCACGCCGTCAAGTTTCTTACATCGGTGCGTTAACACCTTCACCAACTCCTCACAGTCAGCATAAATACTTGGCTCCTCATTCTTTACAATTACATTCCCCAAACCATAATGGTTTGACCTTGATATTCTTTAGGATGATGCCAGATGCGTTCTTCCCAGATTTTATTTTTCGAACGGTCGAAAATAATCAAGTGGCCTTCGTCTACACTACCCACAGCATCCATATACTCAAAGGTTTGACGAAGGCCATCGGCAATGACTTTCTCCAAAGAGCCTCGTTTGATCTTCAGTTCCAAGACGA
>JAEEGL015548405.1_pt1 | contig 23338 bp, 21 predicted proteins | sample 9134231 | NCBI WGS metagenome assembly JAEEGL01 (sample SAMN16246548, study PRJNA631951) | gut metagenome | biome: gut microbiome; feature: rumen; material: fiber-attached | host: Bos | place: Iran: Karaj | collected 2018-10
AATACTATGTCAAAACTCGTCTATGTTGCGATGTCTGCGGACATCATCCATCCCGGCCACTTGAACATTATCAAGGAAGCCGCGAAGCTTGGCGATGTGACGGTTGGCGTTCTCACGGATGCAGCTATTGCCAGCTATAAGCGCCTGCCGTACATGAACTACGAGCAGCGCGCGGCGGTGGTGGCGGCGTTGAAGGGTGTGACGCGCGTCATCCCGCAGGAGCAGCTCGACTATATTCCAAACCTTCTGAAACTTAAGCCGGATTTCGTGGTGCATGGAACCGATTGGCGCGAGGGTGTGCAGGCGAAGACGCGTCAGGGCGTGATCGATACGCTCGCACAGTGGGGCGGTGAGCTGGTGGAGCCGGAATACACGCCCGGCATCTCATCCACGCAGCTCAACAAGGCCATACGCGAAGTGGGCACCACGCCGGATATCCGTCGGGCGCGTCTGCGGCGTCTGCTGAATGCCAAGCCGATCACCCGCATACTTGAGGCGCATTCGGGCTTGACGGGACTGATTGTCGAGAACACGATGGTCAAGAAGAACAACCGCAAGTACGAGTTCGACGGCATGTGGCTCGGATCGTTTGCGGATTCTGTCATCAAGGGCAAGCCTGATACAGAAAGCGTGGACGTCACATCGCGTCTGCGTACGCTGAACGATATCCTTGAGATCACCACGAAGCCGATCATCTACGACGGCGATTCCGGCGGCACAATCGAACAGTTCTCTTTCCTTGTGCGCTCGCTGGAGCGCCTTGGCGTCTCGGCGGTCGTGATTGGCGACAAGCTGCCGCCACATCGCAATGTGCAACAATCTGCTTCGATGACCCAAGTCGATACGACGGCATTCTGCGACAAGCTCCATGGGGGCAAGGCGGCTCAGATCACGGACGACTTCATGGTGATCGCGCGTTGCGAATCGCTTGTTGCCGGGACCGGCGAAGAGGATGCCCTTATCCGTTGTCGTACCTATCTCGAAGCGGGCGCGGACGGTATTTTGATCCATTCGAAGAGCGATACGCCGGACGAAGTCCTTTCGTTTGCGAGGCGTTTCCGAGTAGAAGTCTCAGCGGACAAGCCGCTCGTGGTCATGCCTACCACATATCCGCAGATCACAGAGGCCGAACTTGCCGCCGCGGGTATCAACATCGTCATTTACGCGAACCATCTTCTCCGTGCAGCATACCCTGCGATGCGGAATTGCGCAGAACGGATCCTTGAATGTGATCGCGCACAAGAGGTGGAAGGTGGTGTGTGTCCGCCAATTGAAGAGCTGGTAGAATGGATTTGAGGCGGTATACTAGCATGCTTAATGTCTATGCTGTAACTCCTTATCAAGGAAGCTGATAGTATGTCCACGCCTCTGCTTTCAGTAGTAATTGCGAATTACAATTATGGCCGATTCCTTTCCGACGCCATTGAGAGTGTGCTGGCTCAACATAGGGAACGAGAGGTTGAATTAATCATTTGCGATGGTGGTTCGACGGATAACTCTGTGGACATCATCAAAAGAAACGAACAGCATGTTGCTTGGTGGTGCAGCGAGAAGGATGGAGGGCAAAGTAACGCCTTTAACAAGGGCTTCTCTCATGCTAAAGGTAGATTCTTGACCTGGCTTAATGCTGATGATGTATTTCTCCCTGGGACATTTGAGAAATTACGGAAAGCTTCTGAACGATGGCCAGAATGTGAGTGGTTTATTGCCGGTTGCTTCTGGCTTGATCCCGAGATGCGAATTTTTAAGTGTTCGCGTGCCAGGCGCATGTCGAGTTTTCGTGCTCAAAGGGGGTCAATAAATGTATGTGGGCCTTCTTCGTTCTTTTCGCGGACTTTGTATGAACAAGTTGGACGAATAGATGAGCGATTTCAATACACGATGGATATAGATCTTTGGTTACGTTTTGCCTTACATGCCAACGCGCGATTTAAGTTGCTTTCTAATTACGGTTGGGGACTTCGACTTCATCCGGGTGCAAAGATGAGTGGTCATAAGTTTACCTCAGAGGGGACAATTCTTGAAGGCGCAGCCTCTCGTGAGGCATTTCGTAAGAATCAGATAAGATTAGAACAGGTTCAAAGAGAGAAGGACTGGTTACGTGAAAAGTTTCCCCAAGTCCAATGGCATCTTTCGAGATTTATGTCGTTGTTAACTGCTGATTATGTGCCAGCAATGATGAGTCGATATGACACGTGGCGCTATCGTGGACGTCCTTTGAAGGATGTGATTATTTGACTTTCTTGTGCCAGAGCAGGAGGTGAGCGATGAGTGCGCAACATGATAGCAAGATTTATAAAGAGGAACTTTTGGATCTATTACGTCGCGTGGATATAACGTTTAGAAAACAGGGAATCAAATATTTCGCTGTTTATGGAACGTGTCTAGGTGCGGTAAGGGAAGGCGGAATCATTCCGTGGGATGATGACGTGGATATCGCCGTTTGGCGTGACGATTTCTGCCGGGCATTGCAGGCGTTGAACGACTCTGACTTACAAATTTTTGCAGGTGACAGACATACGGTTCCAGGGTGTCCGTCTCGTTGCGGACGAATCTTTAATAGAATTAAAGCAGAAACAGGAATCGAAAGGAAACGTGCTTACCTGGATTTACACATTATAGATTATGCTCCTAAGAGCAAGTTGCACTTCTTGTGGGATGTACTGTGGTATGTAGGTGTAATTAGAATTTTAGAGCGGAGGAATCATGTTTCATCCAATGCGCATGCTTGGTTATATGCGGTGGCAGACGTCATGGCATTGCCTTTCCGAGTTTGTTCTTCTCGTATCCTAAACAAGCTCGCCGATTGGATATATTGTTATCGCAGGCGAACGCCTTTTGTGAAGATTACTTTCGATGGGAATCGGAAGCGTTATCGTTCGGCAGATTTCTCTGATGCTAAGAATTTCTCATTCGGAGGAATGGATATCTCGGTTCCAATAGGATATGAGAACTATCTAACCAAATGTTATGGGGACTGGCGTACGCCTCCGAGTTTGGGTGAAAGGAAAAGTCATGCTTTTGATTCAACGGGCAATGCTTGGACGGTACAGTGCCCGGATGAGAACCTTCGACTGGAGAAATAATCGCTATTGGATATTTGGTAGTTCTACGCTTAGTGTTGGAGTCCGAAATCACGAGGAACAGAACAATGAACGGGAAAATACGAGTTCTTTACGACGATGGTGGGTTTTACTTACCGTATGGCGGTGTGGCACGGTACTTTACTGAAATGCTCAAACGTTTTCCGAAGGATATCACCTATAAATTCGGAATGGTGAGCACTTCGAACATCTATCTTCAGAAGCCGCCATACAACATGCCGCCGCACAAACAGGATGTACGTGGATTCATCGATAAAACGTTGAAGGGGCATTCTTTTCATGGAGTGAGTCTTGTGTATGAGATGCTGGCCCATCTGATGCCAAGCAAGTTCCCGTCTGGTGAGTTGGCTAACAAAAGGGCTTTGAAGAGGGCTTTTGAGAAATGTGATTTTGACGTCTTTCACTTCACGGGCGCACATCCTGTTCGGAATACCTGGAAACCCATTGTCGGAAAACGCCCGATGGTGGTAACTGTTTATGACTTGATTCCTGAAATCATCTATCATGATGAACGTGTTGCCAAGTGTCGGAGGAAATTGCTGAACGATGCCACACACATTATCTCCATCTCCGAAAAGACGAAACAAGATATCTTGCGGTTGTACGGTGTACCGGAAGATAAGATAACGGTGATCCATCTTGGATTCCTAAAGCATGAGGTTGCCGCCCCGATTGATCCACCAATACATTCGCCTTATGTCCTTTTTGTGGGCAGGCGTGATGGGTACAAGAACTTTACGTTCTTTGTCAAGGCCATTGCACCGCTTCTTAAGACTACGGACTTGACGTTGTTCTGCACTGGAGGGAAATTCAGCTCGTCAGAACGTGTGCTTTTCGATGAACTGGGAATTGCTGACAAGGTTCACCAGAGGTTCATTGAAGACGAGCAAATGTTTACGCTCTTTCGCGATGCCTTGGTATTTGTATTTCCCTCAATCTATGAAGGTTTTGGACTTCCGATTCTCGATGCTTTTAGTGCTCAATGTCCTGTGATCCTTTCAAATTGTAGTTGCTTCCCTGAGGTTGGAGGAGATGCTGCTCTCTATTTTGATGAAGATGATACTGAAACGCTTCGGAAACACATTTTGTCGCTATCGCAAGACGAATCTCTCCGCAGGTCTTTGGGTGAGAAAGGGTTGGAACGATCTGGTATTTTCACATGGGAGAGTTGTGCAGGGCAAACGGCTCAAATTTACAGAAGTGTTTGCTAGGTATTACTGAGGAGACGTAAAAGCTAAATGACACAGGCTGGTCGAGTTGCGCTAAATACGGCAGTTTCTTACGGTCGTTCACTGCTAGCCCTCTTTTTAGGGTTGTTTAGTGCACGATGGGTTCTAAATGCGCTTGGGCAACAAGATTATGGATTGTTTGGGGTTGTTGGAAGCCTTCTGATCTCGATAAGCTTCTTGAACATTACATTGTCTGGATCAGTTTCACGATTCTATGCATTCGCAATCGGTTCGGCACGAAAGGGTTCTACAGAAGTAAGTGAACATGATTTACGAGGTTGGTTTAATGCGGCGGTTGTTATACATTGTGGTTTGGGTTTGATTTTGGTGGTTGTTGGACTGCCTCTGGGAGAATATGCAATAAGAAATATTCTTTCCATCCCGTTTGAGAGAGTAGAAGCTTGTGTTTGGGTTCTTCGAATCTCTGTTTTTTCTTCATTCATTGGACTTATAGCGGTTCCTTATTGCGCTTTTTATACCGCATATCAATATATTGCAGAATTGACCGTGTTTGAAATGCTACGTACGACACTTAATTTCTTAGGGGCATATTTTCTATTCTCTGTAAAATCAGATCGACTGATAGCCTATTCTGTAATGACGGCATCATTTAGTGTTTTCATTACTTTGGTTCAATTATGGCGGACGCGATCTCAATTTCCAGTGCGAATGTCGTTGCGTTATTTTCATATAGAATTATCACGCGTTAAAGAGGTTTTGCGATATGGCGCATTGAAACTTATGGGGGTGTTAGGATGGTTGTTTAAGGCGCATGGATCGGCTTTTGTTATTAATCTCAATTTCACGCCTAATGAGAATGCGGCTTATTCCGTCGCTAATCAAGTTGTCGTGTATTCAACATCGTTGGCCTCAGCTATGGTAAATGCGATTACTCCTGCCTTGACTACATTCGCTGGTGCGGGGGATGTACAGAAGGTTCAATCATACACGGTAAGAGTATGCAAGTACAGTGGTTTTCTCGTGGCGTTATTTGCAGCACCGCTAATCTGTGATATAGATTATGTGTTGGATATTTGGTTGGATCATCCCCCCTTGTATTGCTCTAATCTTTGTGGCCTTTTTCTTGTTTCATTCCTTGTTGATACAATGTCTGTTGGCTGCATGACAGCTATTAGTACCGAAACTCGAATTGGTCGCTGGCAGACTATAGAGAGTCTTATACTTGTTGCAGCCATCCCCATCCTATATATCTGCTACAAGAGTAACCTTTCGTTTGTTACAATCGGATATGTGTTTGTCATGGTGTCGATCCTGATCGTTTGTGAACGACTATATTTTTGCAAATGCATAATTGGCGTCTCCCCAGCCCATTGGTTGAGACAGGTGTTAATACCAATCGGTACGATATTTATTCTCGGATGTCTTTTAGGCGGATTGATTAAAGAATGTATGCCGCAGACTATTCTTCGTTTGATCATTGTGGCGGCTACAACATCGCTTACTATTGTGTCTCTATTTTTGGTTTTTGCTGCTGACTCTGCCGAGCGGCAGTTGATGTTACGGTTCATTAACAAATTGCGGAAGAGAGCGGTGCGGTAATGATAAATTCGCTGTCTACTACAAGCGCTGCAGCGAATAAAATGCATGCGCCAGTGGTCATGATCGCATACAATCGGCCTGATTTGATTCGATGGACGATGAACAATGTCGCACTTGCTGATGGGGCGGCAAACCATGAAATCTTTATGTTTATAGATGGACCACGTGATAAAGACGATGAGCTTAAGCAGAAATTGATTTATTCAACGGTGATGTCTTATCAAGCACGACTGCCACGATTGAAGGTAATCCGGAGGGGGAAGAACTACGGGTGTCGAGGAAATATCGTTGACGCAATCTCTCAGATCATTTCAAAATATGGGCGTGCCATTATTGTAGAGGACGACATATTGGTATCACGAACATTTCTCGATTATATGGATGAAGCCCTTGAGTTTTATGAAAACGATAAACGGATATGGTCTATCAATGCTTACCAATCGCCAGTACTTCGAATCCCGAGGGATTATCCCTATGATGTTTATCTTAATCCCGTGAATATGTGTTGGGGCTGGGGCACATGGGCAGACAGATGGGGGCAAGTTGATTTTGATTTAAAAGATTGGGACACGATGCGAAATGATCCTGGGATGATTATGAAACTAAATCGCGCTGGGCGTCATCTTAGAGGTCTGATTGAGAGCCAATATGTCGGGAGTCTTAAAACATGGGATGTGCAATGTGCATTTCATGTCGTGCGAAATGGCTTGATGTCAATAGAGCCGAAATATCAACTTTCCAAAAATATTGGTTTTAATTCGTTAGTAGGTGGCGAACATTACACAATGGATTTACCTTATCTTTCGCGTCAACGATACTACAACTTTAGGCCAAAGTTGGTTGCAAACTTAAGTAACGATCCGAGGATTTCTCGTCAATTTGAGTGGGTCGTCCAAAATAAAAACTTTATGATGAGGGTGTGTCGTAAGATTCAAAGAATTCTAGCTCGTTTTAAACCATTAAACCTTGAGCCGAAAGATATATAGTGATAACTGAGTCGATCAAGGTCAATTGATTTTTCTGGGGAATCTCCACAGTATGTACATGAGGAATCGTGCAGAGACTGAAAGTGACCGTCTTGCCGGCATGTCATTCTTTTGTGCCGTCTTGATCGTGATGATGCATGTGGGTACGGCCGCGACACCTGGAACTATGCAATGGTGGGTGTTTCGGTTTATGGGGAATTGTGGTCTTCTCCGCATTGCAGTCCCGTTTTTTTTCCTTGCCGCCGGATATTTCTTGGCTAAACATGTTGGTGAAGCGAGGTGGTATTGGCAAGCATTGAAAAGTCGGGGCAAGTCGTTGGTTGTGCCGTATGTCTTGTGGAATATGCTCTACTGGGTGTTCTGCCTAATGTTGGTTAAGGTGTTGGGTTGGATAGGATATGTTCCTGCATCTTTGAATGTGGAAACGGCACAAAACGCCAATGTCTTCGAAGTCCTTGGATTGGGGTTGTTTATTCATCCTATGTTGGGACCCACATGGTTTATTCGGAATCTATTGGTTCTTGTCGTCTTGTCCCCCCTTATCGTCATGTCTGTACGGTGTTTACGATTCAGAATGCTTGTCCTGTTATTCTGTGTTAATGAGATATGCTTCTATTATGCTGTTGGTCATCCAAATATGGTGCAATTCATTCTGTATACCTTTTCGGTGGAGGGGCTTTTGTACTTCGCGGTAGGAATGTTCTTGCGGGAACATCCGATTGTCCTTCCAAACGGGAAGGAAATCGGTTGGTGCACATTGGGATGCGGCTTGGGAATGATTGCCGTGTCGGGCATACTGGAAGAACATGGTATTCGGCAATGGACAATGGTCCTGTGGGGATGCTTTATCCCCCTGATCATGTATGGGATATGGAGACTTGTTCCGTTGGAAGGGCTTGGGAGGAAAATGAGGCACTATGCCTTTCCTTTGTACCTGATTCACTTTCCAGTCAATGTCATGCTTTCGGGTGTTGTAGGGATGTTGGGGATGAAAGAATTGGCCCGCGCGAGTATTTGGTTTTTTATATGTCGTGTTACTATGGTCATCGTTTTCTCGCTTCTACTCGCAAGGTTGTTGCGAATGTCTCGTTGGTGTACGGCGTTATTGTTTGGTGGACGCTGATGACAACGGTTGTTAGGTGATGAATAAGATATCCCAGAACTTAAGTGACCGCTTTGCTTGCATGTCGTTTCTCTGTGCTTGCATGATAGTATTTTTTCATGCGACTCCTGCACCGGATATTGGAAGTTTCAACTGGTGGTTTTTTCATCTTCTCGGACGCGAGGGGGTGTGTTGCATCGCAGTACCGTATTTCTTTATTTGCTCTGGATTCTTTCTTGCGGGCCACCTCGGGGAAAAGGGATGGTGGGGGCGTGAGGTTTCCAAGCGTCTCAAATCGCTTGTGATTCCATTCTTCATCTGGATGGCCATTGGGCTCGCCTTCAGCGTGTGCGTGGTGTATGTCAAGAATCGTTTTTTCAATGCTCATGTCACCTCTGAGTTTCTCGCATTGCCTCTTTGGGAGAAAGGAGTCCTTTACTTGGGGCTACACCCTTTTCGTGACATTGGTGTTTTCTGGTATGTGCGGACATTGTTCTTTATGGTGCTCTTGTCACCTATTGTTTTTCGTTTCTTAAGATGGCCAACTTCGACGCTCTGTATCTTGTTTATTGTTCACCTTGTGGTGACCTATCTTTTCGGTACGGTTTTGAATCTCGATATGTACTTTCTTCTGGACAGATTTGTTTCCGTTAGAGGTCTGCTGTATTTCTTCGCCGGTGCAGCATTAAGACTAAATTGGCAAAAAGGAGAGTTCCAGATTTCTACTCGTGCCGGGATGTTGTTGCTTGTTATTGGTTTTGCGTTTCTTGTTGGAAAGAACCTTCTGTTGTTGGGCGCGCAAGGGGCCCTCGGAGGTGTCGCAGAAGTGTTTATTGTACCGTGTCTGCTTGTTGGTGTTTGGAGTGTCTTACCGACTACTGGATGGATGAAGGTAATGAGTGGATTTTCGTTTCCTATTTTTCTGATGCACAATATTTTTTTATCAATAGGTTCTATGGCTTTTATGGCTATTGGACTACGAGAGTGCGAGTTATTGCAGATACCGTTCTCAATTGCCAGAACTGTTGGTGCAATTGGAGGCGTTCTCGTAGTGACTATGTTATTCCGAAAGTTTCTACCATCATTTCAGACAGTTGTGTTTGGTGGAAGGTAATGGTTATTTGTCCTTAAAGGTGATGAGACATGAATAAAAACCTAGTTTCGCTTTTTTTGTTTTTATTGGGTACTTTTTCGATGACTCAGATCAGAATCATCGGGAGTATCGGAATTTCAGAATTGGTCGTACTATTCGTGGCCCCGTTTGTGTTTATTCAAGATTATGCAATTCTCAAACGTGATGGTTTTATGCCAATTATATGGTTGTCTCTACTCTGTTGTTTGGGATGTAGCGTGGCTTCGATTGTGAATGAGATTCCTTTGAGAAATTTCTTGCGCGGGTTTGCTACACACGCTGTGACATTTTCCGTATTGGTGGTTGGGCATCGCCTTGTTCGACGGTCAATGTCGGGATTTAAATGGTTTTGCTTGGGCATGGGGCTTACATGGATAATAAACACATTCATCTTTCAGCGCGGGGTTGAGGCCGATGGCTGGGCTGACGGTGCTACTGGCATGGCAGCTGCAGAGTTGATTGTGGATAATAAGATGTTCTGGATTAGTCGACTTCAGGCTATAACTCAGGTCCCAATAGCTGGGTGGTATTTAAGCACACCCATTGCTTATTCTGTGGCGGCGCCTATTTTCATGTTCTTCTTTTCTGCGCTTATTACGTCGTCTGGGAGATCGGCGGCTATGGGAGCTTTTGGAGGAGCGATGTTGGTTCTGCTTGGTGGGAAAACAAGATCAAAGATGAAAAGACTGTCTAAGAATTTCGTAGGATTGGCCATATTGGGTTTTCTAGCAATGCAGTTGCTTGCCGCGGCTTATAAATATACTGCAACAACGGGGATCCTTGGCGAAGAGGCAAGGACTAAGTATGAAAGACAGATGCAAGATAAATCTAAAGGAATCTTGGGGCTTCTGATGGGAGGACGAAGCGAGTTCTTTTACGGTTTGTTTTCTGCAATGCGAAGCCCATTAATCGGATATGGCCCTTGGGCATTAGATGTCAAGGGATATTATGAAGACTTCTTAAGAGAATATGGCAATGAAGAAGATTATGAAAGATATTATAAACTTCAAGAGTCATACAGTAAGGCCGGATATAGATTCATACGAAATATAGGAGCCCATTCCCATATAATTGGATCATGGTTGCAATGTGGCATCTTCGGCTTGATATTCTGGATTTATGTACTGGTGCAAATTGTTCGTTATTTTAGACGTGATTTAGCTACGGTCCCGCAATGGTATGGCATGTTGGCAGTAGTGACTCCATCGTTGCTATGGAGTATCTTCTTTAGCCCATATAGTGATCGTGTGGTTGAAGTTATGTATATTGTCTTTATATTAATGGCAAGGGCCGTACGCCTTGGGCAGGTACCTTTACCTCCTGAAATGATTCGTGAAATTAAGTGAACTGACCATTAGAAATAATGCAATGAAAATAGCTTATATATCTAGCCATCCAGCACCCTACCGAGATTCATTTCTGGGTGGGTTAGTGCGCGTAAGAAAGTTCCGCACAGATGTTTTTTCGCTCTTTCCCTCTGACCGTGGGCATGATTTTTGGAAATTAGCGGCTCCGCCTTATGAGAACATTGTAATATCTGATAAGATTGATGGTATTTCATTGAAGATGTTTTTACGTCTTATGAAATTGATCTTCAGGGGTGGATATGAATATATCTGTTGGCCAGGGTTTATACCGTCTTGTTTAATCGTGTGTATGTTGCTACAAATCCTGTTCAGAAAGAAGTATGTGATAGTTGCGGATACGATAGCTCAGAGGAGGATCGGTAAGATCTCATTCCTAGTAAAAAAGTTTCTGCTTCAAAAAGCGACATTCCTTTTTGTTCCTGGCCAGAAGTCATTAGAGTTCTTTAGTACAACATTTGGGATTAATCCATCAAAGATATGTTATGGGGCATATTCTTTGGATGGTAGGGAGCTGGAGAAAAAGATATTGTTCTATCGAGAACAAAAGGCAGCTATGAGGAAATGTTATGGGGTTAAAGATGGCGATAAAGCTTTCTTGATGGTTGCAAACATGATCAAGACACGTAATTATCCTATTACCTCCAAGGCATTTATCAAGGCCACTAAAGACAGGAACGACGTGAAATTCATTCTTGTGGGGCGGGGTCCAGATTTGCCGTATATGCAGGTCATGGCAGCAAAGGAACCGTCGTTGATTGTTTTGCCGGGTGTGTCCTTTGAAGAGATGTTGAAGTTATATGCGATTGCTGACGTGTATGTGCATGGGGGGGCAGAACCAGCGTCTACGGCGTTGGTGATAGGTGCCATAGCGCATTTGCCTCTTATTTCCAGTCCGGCGGTTGGATGTTTTGCCGATGTCGTCAGAGATGGCGAGACTGGGTATGCTGTTGATGATTTCCTTTCAGATGACCAATGGGAGAATGCATTTCGACGTGCATTGGCGGGCCAGGACGATTGGGAACGAATGGGTGCACGCGCACGCGTCTTGTCGGAAGAACTTGATAGCGATAGGATTGTAGAATTGTTTAGTGAGAAGATTTCGTCTGTATTGGAGGGGCGCAACCATGTCGAGTGACATTGCTCTTGTGATGCCGAGTGAGGGAGACTTCCACAAATTTCAGTTTTGGTTTGCCGCAGCGTGGAAAGATTCTGGTGCGGCTGTTGTCCGGGATGTGAAAATTCCGCATAAGATTCGTGCGCTTATGGGACGTGTGGTTGGTTGTTCATTGTGGAGATATCGTAGAAAGATAATGATACTCGGTTGCCATCGGATCGAGTCGATGGCATGGCCTTGGTGTTGGAGATATGAGATCGTGCCTATGATGTGGGATCTCTGGCCTGAGAATTTCGGTTATTTCAGTCGCTTTCTGAAAAGAAACCGAGTCAATCTCTGCTTTGTGACAGCATCACGGAACGTTGCAAAAATACACGAGGCATGCCCGGATGTGAAAGTGGTGTGGGTGCCGGAGGGAATAAGTGCCGCAGCTTATCCAGTCGGGGGAAGGCTTGCCGCACGCACGATTGATGTCTTGAACTATGGACGGCAGGTGTCTTGGATTAACGAGGCGATCGAATCATACAATTTCGGGCGAGCGATTAATCACATGTATCAGAGGGGGCCGGAATTCCTTTTCAAGGATTTCGACTCTTTGGCGGCGGGCATCCGTGACGCAAAGATGGCGATTTGCTATCCGCAATGCGATACAAACCCGCAACGCTGCGGTGATGTCGAAACGTTGACGCAGCGCTATTGGGAATGCATGCTTTCGGGGACGTTGATGATTGGCCGTGCGCCCCAGGAGTTGATTGACCTCTGCGGCTATAACCCTGTGATCACATTGGGCGAACAGCCGGCGCGGCAGATTGAAGATGTCCTGAATCATATTGAGGACTATCAGGAACTGGCAGATCGCAATCGAGCATACGCTGAGAAGAATGCCGACTGGTCGACGCGGATTCCAATCATAATGGACGCGTTGAAGGGGTAGAACGTGAAACTGCTTCATGTCATAACGGGGTTGGGAAAAGCAGCGGGGACAAATGTGTTCTGTGCCGAGGTCTGTAATGGACTTGTAGCGGCAGGGCATGACGTGACGATTGCAGTCTGTAATCCGACGGCGAAGGATTGTTGTCCGCTTGATGTTCGGATAAAACTCAAGTCAATTTCTTCAATTCTAAACACTAACCACCAACCACTAGCCACTAACCACTACGATCTAGTTCATATTCACGCGATTTGGACGCCTATTCTGCACAAGGTCAGCAAGTGGGCGCACGGGAACGGGTTGCCAGTCGTTTGGAGTCCGCACGGGATGCTGGCACCGTGGGCGATGCGGCACAAGTGGTGGAAGAAGTGTCTGCCGTGGTATCTGTACCAGAAAGGCGATCTCAGGAAGGCGGCACTTATACATGCTACATCTGATCAGGAAGAGCTGTGGATAAGAGAATGTGGATTCAATCAGCCAATAGTTGTGGTTCCGCTTGGAACAGCGGTTGAGCCACTGAAAACAGTGGAGGATAAGGCAAGTAGGACTTTACTGTTCGTGGGGCGCATCTATCCTGTTAAGGCGCTGGATAGATTGATCCAGGCGTTTGCGCAAGTTTCGGCGTCGGTGCGGAAAGGATGGCGGTTGCGGTTAGTAGGACCGGATCAGGCGGGACATCAAAAGACCTTAGAGTCGCAAGTTCAGAGTCTAGGGTTGGCCGAATGCGTCGAGTTTCCAGGGTCGGAGTTTGGGGAAGAACTGGATCGTGAATACAATGCATGTGATTGCCTCGCGCTTGTCAGTCACACGGAGAACTTTGGGGCTACGGTCGTTGATGCGATGGCGCACGGGAAGCCGGTGATTACAAGCGCCAAGACGCCGTGGCGAGAAGTGATGGAACGCAAGTGTGGCTGGTGGGTGAGCAACGAGCCTGACAAGTTGTCCGTGGCATTGGGTGAGATGATGTCGCTTTCGGATGACGAGCGGCGGCAGATGGGCGCGAACGGACGGCGGCTTGTGGAGGAGAAGTACACATGGGACGCAGTTGTGAAGGAGATGGTGAAGGGGTATGAGTTAGTTGTTAGTGGCTAGTTGTTAGTGGCTAGTTTGGGGTGGGATTTCCTGAGCGAGAGAGTATGGAAACGAAATTGACAGAGTATCGAGAACGTAAGCCGCGGTTCCTGCGGATGGTCGTGTGGCGGCTTGTCAACATGACTGTCTTTCGGATTCTGCCGAATGCTGTGCGCATCTTGCTTTTGCGGCTTATGGGGGCACATATCGGCAAGCGGTGCTTGATTTATGGATCGGCGAAGATTTATGTGCCGTGGAATCTAACGATGGGCGATGCCGTTTGTTTCGGACCTCGCGTTGAGATCTACGACAAGGACAAGATCACCATCGGGAATGGCGTGATTGTTTCGCAGGATGCCTGGTTGTGTACGGCTTCGCATGACATTACGGATCCACGGATGGCACTGACACTAAAGCCAATTAGTATAGGCAACGATGTCTGGATTGCTGCCCGAGCGTCTGTCTTGCCTGGGGTTGCGATTGGCGATGGCGGGGTTGTCGGGGCTTGCGCCGTAGTGGCAAAGGATGTGCCGCCGTGGAGTGTCGCGGTTGGAAATCCTGCGCGGGTGGTTGGGAAGAGGGAGTTGAAGAATGATTAAGCTTCCTATATTGATGACGGCTTCCGTCTCGACGCGGGGGATGGCAGGTGCCGATTTCTCTGACGAGGAACGGGAGAAGATGTATTTGGAGACGGTAGGGTTCTACGAAAAGGAACTGTTGGCAAAGGATAAGGATCGGCGCATCATCTTTGTTGAGAATTCCGGATGGAATATTGATTCATTCAAAGTGAAGATGGGCGATCTGCCTGAGGGTCAGATTGAATTCATCTCACTTGATCCGAACGACTTTGATGTCTCAAAGGGGAAGGGGTATAATGAGCTGATCCTCATCAATCAGGCGATCGAGAAGTCGGAGACGTTGCGTGATGCCGGTGCGTTTATGAAGGTTACGGGGCGCTATCCCGTGTACAATCTGACAGACTACCTGCACGAGGCGGAAAAGTTTATTAACGCAGGCGGCAAGTTTTACGGTGACATCAAGGACCACAAGGTATACGATTTCCTATTCCCGCATAACACGGCCAAGTGGAATGGACATGCTGCCTATACCGTGCTTTTCGCGACGACCGTGGACTTCTACAAGACCAAACTTGGGTCGCTGTATTCGGAGTGTAACGATTATGTTGGTCGCTGGGTCGAATGCGTGTGGTACGATGCGCTCAAGGAGTATCGCGGCAAGAAGGGGTGTGGAGTTAGTTTGCGTTTTAGACGAGAGCCGATTTGTGGTGGCTTGCAAGGTTCAAGTGCGCAGACAATCGCCTTTAGCAAGAGCAATCAGTCTCTGAAAAGCCGCATTATGCGATTCATTGGCAATTGCATACGGATTTTCATGCCTTGGTTCTGGTTTTAGGGTTGCAATCCGGCGAAGTTCATTAAGAAGCTGGTATTGAAGGATGCTTGAAGGTCATTATGATCGTCTGGTCCCGGGGCTCGTTTCAGAGTTGCGCAGGGTTGTTTGTGAAATACATCTCCACCGGTATGACATAAAGGTCAAGTAGTATGATCTGCGCTATGGCGGATCGTATTCAGGATGCTGATAGGTGGTGGGAAGTAGGTGAAGGTTAAGGTGAAGGTGAAGAGGGTTGAACGGTCGGAAAGATTGCGTGCCGGCGCAGACAATCGCCAGTCAGTCTTTGAAAAGCGTTGGATTCGAATCGGTGCAGGATCATTGACTGCGGCATTGAAAGAAATGATGGCAATGTCTGATGACGAGTGCAGGGCAATGGATGAATGCGGCCGCACGTGGATTGAGTGTGATCTCAGTTGGCAAGGAATCGGATTGAAGATGAGAAAGGTATATGAGTGGCTGTTGAGGGCAGACAATAGGCCAGAGTGGATGTGTTAGTGGATAGTGCCTAGTAGTTAGCCCGCCGCCCGCGCACCACACGGGAATGTAAACGAGGATAACTTCTGAGGCTTTTTAGACAGAATTACAGGATTATCAGGATTAACAAGATTTTAAATCAAAAGGCCAGTAGATCGTGTAAATATTGCAAATACTGTAATCATCTATCAAATTATAGACAAAGTGCAATATTGTGTTAACGGTACTGGTATTTTGTCATATCTGAGTCAATGAACAAGAATAGAATGCTGTTACGTGTTGCATGGTGGAATACAAGCCTTAATCCCCCTGTGAGGAAGAAAAAGGTTAAACAGCATATTACAGCCGATGAGGTGGCTAAGATGCTTTTGTGGTTGATGCGTAGGTATGATATCATATTTCTTGGTGAATTCTCAGATGTTTCTGTGATATCGCAGGTGATTCCAAATAATAATGGGGCATGGAGCTTTAGGTCGTTGGCAGATTCGCCCCAAAACGGCATCAATATGAATTTGGGTGTTCTGGTGCGGAAGGCAGGTTGCAATATAGAAGAAAGTATTGATTTAGAGGCATTTAATTCGGTCATCTCAGCTAGGCGGAAGAAAAATAACATACGATATCGTGTTGGCGTTCGAGCTAGAATACTCCTAAAGGGTATAAGCCGTGTTATGGAATTTTATGTTCTCCATTGGCGAAATTACGGGGAAGCAAACTCTGATTTTATAAAAGATTCGGCGGCACTGACTCTGTGTAATTATGTAAATCTATCGTCTGATTATCCATTAAAGATTTGTTTGGGAGATTTCAATGTGGAACCATGGGCACCGTCGTTGGCGAAGTTAAGCTCTTCACGATCGTTGTCGTATATCAAAAAGTACGGGGGATTTTACAACCCATTCTGGCAATTCCTTATAGAAGACAATGGAAGTTTGCTCTATCCCGAACATGTAAGACTATTAGCAAACAATCTTATGTTTGATCAGATATTGCTTTATCATGGTCTTTGGGATTGTTTTAATGCGGTTGTTAACGCAGCAGTAGAGAGGCCGAAATGCTTTCATATTGAGAAGGGGTGCCATTTCCCAGTCGGTGTGTCGATTCATTTTTAAGTACGAAAGGAAGCTTATAAAATGCAAGAATTTGATTTTAGCAAAGCATGTGAAGAAGGTGTAACACTGGGTCTAAAACGTTTGGACGAATCATTATATTTCCCTACAATGGTTTCATCCTTTTGTGAAACGTATGGGAATAGTTTATCGTCACATACAGGCGAGACTATTGTTGTCCGTGAAAGTTTAGATCCGTTAGAATTATTGCGTAGTTGCTCAAGGAGTGGGAGGCAGTTGTCAAGATTTCCATTTCGAAGAGAACAACCACTTGAGGGGCCTGAGCGGGACGAGATTTCAGCTTCTTTAATGAGTACTGATGGCAAAGAAATCAAGAAGATTAAAGTTTTTGATTGTGTTAAAGATCGATTGACAGGATTCCCATGCTCTATTGAGTATAATGGGAAATCGGTATTGTGCAATACAAAGGAAGAATTGCTAGAGGCGCTTAATCAAATTCCTGCTGAAAGGTCAGCATATATTATTAAAGGATTAGGATTGGATAAGAAGAAATAATCTGTATGATTGCATGGAAATAGGATCGTTGATAATAAACATTTGATTAAGAAAGGTTTTGGGGTTGCATGACTGAAAGATTCGACATAAAACTTCCCGTGTTATATGGAGATGTTACAGTTCCTATTCGATTGGAACAAGGGATAACGGTTTTCATTGGTCCTAATGGTTCTGGGAAAACTCAGATGCTTAAAGCATTGAAGTTTGAGTTGCTGCGTCAGGGGAAAAAGGTACGCTACCTCTCGTCAAATCGAATTGGCACAATGGAACAGTATCGATCTAAGACCAATCAGTACAATTACAATGCGGACAATTACAATGTTGGCGACTTAGAAATGCAGCGGAGCCGTCTTGAAGTTGAGACGGCCAATGGCGATTTCATGTCAATGGATGCAGAACGCGATTTATATGTTAAGGTTGCGGCGCGGTTGTCGGTTTTGTTTAATAGACAAGTGTATTTGCGGTGGGATGCCGGGAATTTAAAGGTAGTGTTTGAGAAGGTCGGTACTAACAAGGAGTATTCAGTTGTAGCAGAAGCAAGTGGTCTAATTAATTTGATATCAATACTTGCGGCGATTTATGAGACAAAGGTATCATACCTCCTAATTGACGAGCCAGAGGTTTCATTACACCCACAACTGCAATCGTATTTGTTGTGCGAGATAAAGAGTGCGTGCGAGCGGACAGGAAAGACTATAGTGTTATCGACCCACTCGGTGGACATGATAGATATTGCTTCTCCGAAAGAGTTGTGTAATCTTGTGTTTTTCGAGGAAGGTAAATGTCCAAGCCAAATCGGAGAGGATGAAGATATACTCAAAAATAGAAAACTTGGAGAATTTCTGCTAAGACTGAATCAAACTTATAAGGCGGGGTTCTTTGCGAGGCGCATATTGCTTCTTGAGGGTGTGAGTGATTTGCTGCTCTGTAAATGTCTTTGCGCAAAATTGCAAATTAATATTGGTGCGGCGGGGGCTCAGGTTATACCAATTGACGGGAAGGGGCAATTCCCGACGGTGATAAAGCTTTTCAGGTTGATAGGCAAAGAGGTTTGTGTTCTTACTGATTTGGATGGTTTTACTGACAGTTTTGACGTGATTAACCTGTTTGATCAACTTCCCTTGTCAGTAAGTATTGCCAATGAAGGAGGTGTGGCAGCCCTCTCTGAGGTGAGTCGGGGCATTAAGAACTCTCTTGGCGAATTAATCAAACGACATGATGGTGTGATTTCTTCTCACTATTCAAACCATCCATATTGGATTAAGGAAGGCCAGATGGATGAGGATCGTGCGGAGCTTGTCAGGAGAAGAGCTGTTGTTGGCACTATGTTTATCAAGGGTAAGGATGGGGTTGCTTCTTGGCCAGATGGAGTAGAATGGAAATCGCTTTGGGTTCGTATTCATTCTTTGTTTGATAAATATGCCCAAGTCGGATGTTTCATTCTCAGAAAAGGGGCAATCGAAAGTTATTATAGGCATGTGGAAAACACAGAATACGATGATAAGCCATCAAAGGCAATTGAGGAGGCATCTGGAATTTCTGGAGAACGCGACGAAGATGTTCGGAGTTGGTATGCAGATATTGTGCGTGCCATAGAGCACATAGCTATATGCGAGAAGATTGATGAAAGTAATGCAGTTAGAAAAGAGTTGCTCAGTGAGATTGCGGTTGCAATTAATGAATTGCAGAGCAAGGGAGAAAGTGTGACCACTATGGATTTGCTATCGGCGATAAAAAATGTGAAAGGCTCTGCTTCGCCAATCTTCAAGTATTCAATTGTGAATAATGAAGGGCGATTAGGGATTGAGGTTTCACTTAAGACGACTTACCTGGATGTGCAGGGATTTCCTTTTGTCGTGTATATCGATGATAATGTGAATGCTGTAGTATCAACGAGTGTAAAATCGGCTTAAAAATGGTTGACGTTAGTAAATATATTTTGGATGAAGGGGTAGTTTCGGAACTACGCAATGTGGTTTGCGAGACACATCTTTATCGTTATGATGCAAAGGTTAAGTCAGAATACAGTATGATCTGCGCTGTTGCCGATCGCATCCAGGATGCAGACAGATGGCTGAACGATCATCTTGATTTTCCGAATGATTGCGTGACTGCTCAGACATTCCTGATGTTGCTTGCGGTTATCAAGAGCGGTGTGGAGACATTGTGTTTGCGACTTGGGATTCATCGTAAATTCACAGAGAGTGGCAATCCGCAGTCGTATGTATTTTTCGGTGACGTGTGTGTTGGTTGCTCGCTATTTGATGGAAATAATATTGCATTTACGGACGATGAGTTCTTTCAATATTTTAGAGCCTTGTCCTTCACACATCCACAAGGAACTTTCAAGAAGGGGACAAGGAATTACCCGTTCTTAAAGAAAGGTGAGATCGTATGTTCTCCCTATATAGTGCTGGAAAAAGACCCTTGGCCGAGCTATGCCAAAGGGAAGCCGAGCATTGGGGTGCATGTTTATTCAAATATGCGCGATGATACAGAATACATATTTGTTCCTTATGAATCGCTTCTCGGCTATCTTAAATCACGCCATGATAGTATAAAGGAAATAATTGCCGTTCTTGCACAGTGGGTAAAGGAGGCGGAGGCGGGTTTTAGACGTGAACGATTGGATCGTCAGGTGTCTGCCGAAGATGCCTTGCATGGCTTTGTGGATGTCCTTGAGAGGAGAGGGCGAGAGTCATACAAACTGGTTGATGCACTAAAATATCTTGAGTGTCCAATTTCTAATGAAGAGAATCGGGATGCTGTTGAAGGGTTTAGGGATGAGATATTGCGGATTGTACCGCAGCTCCGTGAAGAACTTGAAAACCTTAACTACGAAGATTTCGAACGACGTTTAGGGTATGTAGTTGATTGCGCATGGTATAGAATTAATGGCCCGATTAGGTATCAAATTAGTAAGGTGTTCGAGTATTTCAACGGAAGAAATAGCGAAAAGCGGGAATGGGGGAGAATGGATCTTGAAGTCCTTATGGAGGATTTTGTCGGGAAATGGGTTAAGGTTTCTTATGATATGCCGGATTTGGAAATCCGTTTACTTGTTACAGTTGCGGTTTACATGGAGTATGGCCGCCATCAGAAACTTGTTCTTGAGAAAGATGAAGAGGAAATTCGGAAGAACTTGCCGCCACTTTCGCGGCTACATATAGGAGTGGACGAAGATGGTCGACCCATTCTCGAATGGATTGAAGAAATTGTAAAGTGAGCTATTCTGGCATGAAGTTGTTATACCTATATATTGAAGATTACGGAAGCCTGAACCAGGTGGCATTCAATTTGGATGCAAATGAGCGATTCCATCATGACGAATATTGTTTTGAATATAAACGCTTGGGCATGATTGCTGATCTTAACTGTGAGTGGAGATCTGATTTATAACGGGGCGTGATAGGATTATGGCGCGATTAATTAACATTAATCCTCCCAGACGAGATTTTGTTATAACGTACTTCCTGGGGAATGGTTTTGATATTGGCCTTGGACTGAATACTCGGTATATTGATTTTATTAGGTCGTATGTTATTCCTAAGCCGGATGATAGTCCGCTTGTAACAAACTTTAGGAAGTACATACAGCAAGATATCATAGCAGATATCTCAACTTGGGGAGACGCCGAGAAGCGATTTGGAGAATTGCCCTTTTCTAAATTTGCAAGAGAAGCCAACCTCTCTGTTGAGCAGACGATTCGTGATTTGGATTCTAGTTTTCAGCAGGAATTGGCAATATATCTAAGAAGAGAGGAGGGGAGGTTTCAGATTCCAGAAGATAGGGTCAGCATGATGATGGATAAAATGGTTAAGCGGATGATATGGTCTCTATCGCATATTATAGTTTCGGGAAAGAAATTGGATTGTGGTGTTGGTGATGTTGACTTGAATTTTATAACCTTGAATTACACACGTACGCTAAATCGGTGGTTCGCACGCTCGAGAAATGGCGAACAGTATGTTAAGTTTCGCGACGATGATGATATGTCGCGTGTGCTCCTTGGGAATCCTAGAGGCGTCAAGATTGGGGAGATTCGACATCCACATGGTACACTGAATTCGTATGGGTATCGGTTGTTTGGTGTAAATGACGCTTCACAGATAAAGGATGTGGAAGCGAAGGAGGTCTGTTCACGATATGGATATCTGATAAAGACAGAGGAAGATCGCCATACAGCCGTAGGAGACAGGGAGGGGGCCGTAAATTTGATTGAGCGGTCTGACATCCTTGTACTATTGGGAACGTCATATGGAACCACTGATAGATATTGGTGGGAGACGATACGGAAGAAAGTCGAAAGAGATTCTGCATTTAGAGTGGTCTTATCACCTTACGTCCCTAATACATTCCCAGCACGGGCTCCTTGCGATGATATCCACAGAGCAAGCGAAGAACGTAGGAAATTCTTTTCGGGGATTGACCCAGGGGAGGCACAGGCCTTGGCAGAAAAATATGAGACATCATTTCATGTGATTTCTCACGGTCCTTATGATGCAACAGATAAGTCTGGTGTTTTCTGCGATCCTTTGTACTTACGTGATTATCGAAGTGAGTTCTTAAGAAACGACATTAGCGCATCGGAAATGGAGGTGGTGATAACTCAGGTTCAATCTATGCAGAAAGCACAATTCCAAGATGAGGCAATAGGGCGATTGGGGCAAGTCAGATTTGATTATACGCGGAACAATGGGCATTTCAAGTTGATGGTATTGGGTGAATCGTTTGATACGTCATGGAGTCCTTGCGGTTCAAAAACTGTTTATGCATATTGCGGCGAGAACAAAAGGTTGGGGCAGTCTACTAGGGATGTTGAGTGGCCCATATTGAGTGTAAAACCTGAAATGTATGATTGGTCAAGTGACCATGCAACAATAAAAGCCGGACAAGTGTTCTTATTGCAGAAGGATACCGGAAAGATCATTGGTATATATGTGAAAGATGTGAAGAATAAAGAACGAGGGGCAGATTGTAATGAATTGCATATTGAGTATTGCGATGTAAGTGTGACTGAGACATGAACTGAAGACGCGGTTGTTACAATCTAGGGAAAGGTGCACATAGCTTGGCGATAAGGAAATCCAATTATCTCACTTCTGTCGAGTTTATAAAGTATTGAATGATGCCTGATAGTTTGAAGTTTGAGGTTGGCGGTTTGATGGTTGGCGGTTGTGAGGAGTTTGGGTGGTGCGCTTTAGGATCTTCATATCGAGTGTGCAGAGTGAAGGTTGAGGTTAAGGTGAAGGTGAAGAGGGGGAGGGAAGTAGGTGAAGGTTGAGGTGAAGGTGAAGAGGGGAGCGTAGGTGAAGGATGAAACTCAGGATATTCATATCAAGTGTGCAGAAGGAGTTTGCGGAGGAGCGCAGGCTGCTGAAGCGGTACATATCGAAGAATCCGGCATATAGGCGGCTGTTCGATACGTTTGTGTTCGAGGAGGATGTCGTTGCCGCTGATCGTCGCACTGACGAGGTGTACCTTGACGAGTTGCGGCAGTGTGACGTGTACGTCGGATTGGTTGGTGACGAATATGGCTTTGAGGATTCTGAGGGCATATCGCCAACTGAGCGCGAATACGACGAGGCGACACGGCTTGGATTGACACGGCTGGTATTTGTCCTGGAGAAAAATGGAGGGAAGCGGCATTCCAAGGAAACGGCATTTCTGAAGAAGATTTCAACGTCGGTCATTCGTGCAAAGTGTGACGACCCAAGTGCCTTGCTCCTGGAGATTTATGCGAGTCTGGATGGTTTGCTTGTCGAGCAAGGGGCGTACAGGATGGGACCCTTTGATGCCTCGCCTTGCGAAGGCGCGACATTAGACGACATAGATGAGGAGAAGATCAGGTGGTTCACGGATCGGGCAAGACGCTTGCGGAATGCATCACTTGATGAGGCGATGCCGGCCGTCAATGTACTGCGGCATCTTAAACTCATCGGAAAGGATGCACAAGATATATCGAATGCGGCCTTGTTGTTGTTTGGTTCAGATCCCCAGCGTTTTTATGTTTCTTCCGAGGTCAAATGTGCCCAGTGGTACGGAGTGGAACGGCATAAGCCGATGCTCTCCTACCAGATATACAAGGGAACGCTATTTGACATGGCAGATTCCGCAATAGCTTTTGTCTTGTCCAAATTGGATTTGCGTGTAGGGACGCGAAACTCCGGTCCGGAGGCTCCAAGAGAATATGAGATACCAGAATTTGTTGTCTCGGAAGCTATCATCAATGCGAT
>JAEEGL016757267.1_pt1 | contig 23338 bp, 27 predicted proteins | sample 9134231 | NCBI WGS metagenome assembly JAEEGL01 (sample SAMN16246548, study PRJNA631951) | gut metagenome | biome: gut microbiome; feature: rumen; material: fiber-attached | host: Bos | place: Iran: Karaj | collected 2018-10
ATATTGATCTTTCTACCGTCATATATGCTTCTTTACTCTCTTGAGTTTCTTCATAATCAATTAGTCTTGTATCACTATCCAATAAACCTAAATCATATTCAGTATATTCTTTGGTACTATCTAATGATATATCACTCATATCATAGGTTGTTAATATACGTTTCCCACTAGATGATACTTCACCATATTCTTGTAATATAACTGTATTACTACCTTTATCATAAACCATTTCGCTAGTACTATCTTCTATACCAGTAATAGTACTATAAGTTGAATTTATATTTTCATAATTATTAGTAGTACAATCATCTTCAAATGTTCTTTCCTTTACAGTAAATATCATTGCAAAAGTAAACCATGCAGCAAAAATTGCATTTACAATTTTTTTAGGCTTGTTTCTCTTAATACTTATTTTTAATTTATCTATTTCTTTACTTGCTTTATTCTGCTTTTCATATGCATCATTTACTTCATAATATACTGTGCTATATTTTTTATCTAATTCTGCAATTCTATGTTCCATAAATTTTAATACTCTTGAATCTTTCTTAAATAATATTGCAAGTATTAATTTATCATCAGCATAATCTAAACCATCTTTCAATAATTCATTTAATCTAGTTTTTATATAATTGTTTGATAAATCATTCATATCTATTTTTTCTAAATCTTCTCTAACAAAATCATTTATAAATTCTATGCCTTTATTATTTTCTTTAATATATTCTAATACTTTTGACTTTCCATGTTTAATTAATTCAATTTTTATTACTTCATATGCAATTTTATAAACTTCATAAATTGCATTATTAGATATATTAAAATCATCCTTTATATTATGAACATCATCAATTAATCCCTTTAAAAATTCATATAATTCATCAGTATTTGCATCATAATTCAATTTGGTTTTTATACTTTCACACTTAAAACTAATCTTTGATAGTTCTACCATCTCAGAAGTCTCATCTAATAATACTGCCAACTGTTTAAGCGCTTCTGTATAGTACATATCTTTTTGCATACTTTGTACTGCTTTACCACTATTTTTAATGATATTACTCATATTATTACTAGTTGAATTCATTACTTCTCTTAATCTTATATCAAATACTGATACATCTTTCCCTTGTCTTCTAAGTATATCTATATTATCTAGTATTTTGGAAATTCTTAAATTATATTCATATATTACATTCATACTAAATACCTCTTTTAATAATGTTTTGATTTTTTCTTTTTATTTTTTTTCTTATGATAAACCAAATCATCACAATCATCAACTGTTGCTTTACCACTTATATAATCTCTTTTTAATGAAGTTAATTTAATCTTTTCTTCTTTTAACCTGTCTTCTTCTGCTTTTATATTTTCAATATCTTCATCAATTTTTTCAATATCTAATTGATATCTTCTAGATTTAGATTTATTAATTAATGATATTATTATATATCTTAATAATAATGCAGCATCAAAACTACTTTTTGTCATCATTGCATATGCTAAATACATAACAAATTTATTATATGCATCTTCATTAAAATTAATGATTGGTTCATTTGAGTAAGTCTTTTTCTCAACAATTGTGTATGAATCTTTTGACAATTGTTCAGCCATACTATACTCTTTACTTGAATCTGTATGCGTTTTATCCGAAAGATCATAATCTACATAATCTTCAATACTTTCTAATTCTACATCAGATAGCTTATATTTTACTACTTTTCTACTACCACTTTTTGATACTTCACCATATTTCTTGACTATAACTTCATTACTACCACTTTTATATTCTAATTCTTCAGATATTCTTGTTTCACCACTTATAGTATCATATACCTCTCTTGTTGTCATATATTGAGTATCTGTATTTGAAACTTTTGATATAGCACTTCCTGCCTTATATATTCCAAAATTAATCAACATAATAAATGCCATGCTCAAACTCTTTATTCTACTTATTTTTAATTTTCTTTTAGTTTCTTCCATAGATTTTTCAATATTATTAGCAGCGATAATAAAATTATCATTGCTTTTTGAATAAATTGATTTTTTTAATTCCAATTGCTCTAGCTTATTATTTATATTATCTATAACTCTTGAATCTCTTCTAATAAGAATAGATAATATTAACCTCTCATCAGCATAACTATAATTAATCCCTTTTGCTGATAATTCATCAATTCTTTTTTTTATATCACTATTATAATCATCTGTTAAATCAATATTTTCTAAATCTTCGCGTACAAAATCATTTATAAATTCAATACCCATTTGGTTTTTAATCATATCATTTAGTAACTTCGATACTCCATTTTGAATAAGCTCTATTTTAATTATTTCATATGCCGTTCTATATATATTTTTAACAAGTTCACTACCTTTAGTTAATGAACTGATGTTTATAGTTCTTGCATCTACTAATAATTTTTCTATTTCTTTCCTATAATCATCAATGTTATCAATTAATGTACTTTTATGCAACTCATTTTCTATGCTTTTATTTTTAAAATATAATACTAAATACTTTGTATATTCATCTAATTCTTTTTCTATTCCTTTTAGTTGATTTAATGCTTCAGTATATTTTGTATCATTTTGTAATCTTTGTATAGCCACATTACCTGATTTACTAACTGGATCATCTATAGATTCAGCAATAGCCATAGCAGATTCAATTCTTTCTTCAAAAGAAGTTACATCTTCACCATATCTTCTTACTATATCTAATTTGTCATAAATAATAGATAATAAAGACGTATATAAATGTACATTGTTCATACTAAATACCCCCTTGTTTGGCATTTATATTATACTTAAAATTTATTTGTTGTCAAATAAAAAGGATATTGCTATCCTTTTATTTTCTTTCCATTTTTTCAATTACTGCTTTAATATTTCTTTCATTAAATGGTTTTGATAATACATCGATTATCGGATACATAAGAGCTTTTGTTAAATCCGCTTTATCATCTACTCCTGTTATTATTGCAACTGGTATTTTATCAAACATATTATTTTCTTCAAAATATTGTAATACTTGATATCCATCAACATTAGGCATATTAAGATCAAGTAGCATACCTATTATCTCTTTTTCAGTCTCAGTATTTATATAATTTAATGCTTCATTGCCATCTTTTGCTATTTTAACATCATACATATTATTAAATATTTTTTTAATAAAATTTGTAACTATATCCGAATCATCCACTACTAATACTACTTTGCTACTATCCATTGCTTTAGAAGTCTTAAATACACTTTCAGTATTTATTCCCATATATTTAGATACTATAGCTACAATTCTATTTGTTTCATTAATTAAAGCATCATAATTATTATATATATATGTAACATCATTATCCTTGCCAGCCATTTCATGATTATATGCTAATTCAGCAAGATCTGTAAATCCCAAATATCTAGCATCGCTTTTTAATGAATGCGCTAAGATTGCATAATTATGTGTATCACTTGCTTCCTTATATGCATTCAAATCACTTACTTTTTTTTGAACTCCTTTTAAAAATTCATCTAAAGTTTCATCATACATTTGCATATCACCAAATAGTTCTAGGCTCTTGTCAACATCAATACCATTATTAATCAATAAATTTTTATCTCTCATATTATCACCACTTTAATTATAACATTATTTATTATTTAAAGAAAGACATATATATCAAAAATAATATTAAAAGAAATAACGCAATGCTTCCATTTCTTTGTTCACTATTACTTGTTTTATATTTCACTCCAACTACTATACTTGAAATATAACCACCTATCAATCCACCTATATGTGCATAATTATTTATTCCAGTTGATGTGAATCCTATAAATAAATTAAGTATAATAACAGGTAAAATTTGCTTTGTAATAGAATTATTTAATGTTGCCCTATAATTATATCCAAAATATAATAATGAGCCCATTAATCCAAATATAGCACCAGAAGCACCTGCAGACACAGAATATTCACTCATAAATACCATTGATAATAATGAACCAATTAATGCACTAGTTAAATATATAAATGCATACTTTACCTTTCCATAATAACTTTCAATATCTTTACCTAATATGTATAAAGCATACATATTACATACTAAATGCATTATTCCAATATGTAAGAATGCACTAGTAAATAATCTAAAATATTGACCATTTAATACTAAATCTTTAGCAAGTGCACCAAATTTAATTAAAGTACCAATATCATTACTTCCATTTCCAAATATATACATAAGAATAAATATAATTGTATTTACTATTAGTAAACCATACGTAATAATTGGTGTTTTCTCTTTAAATACCTCTTCTGCTTCTTTAGCTGATTCCATATTTTTCTTATTTATATCACTAGTCATCTTTACAAACAAAGCTATACCCTTTTCATTAAATTCTAATTTATCTTTTATATCAGGATATGCATCAACTATTTCTTTAGAAGATTTAATATCTTTTTCACTAGTTACTTTTACACAGTCAATTGCATTATTAGAAGTCAATTCAACACTTTCACCTAAATCTAAAAATAATGATAATGTATTCAATGAGAATGAAAATGTTTTTAATTTTATTCTACTCATTATTCTCTTTGTTTTAAACATATCAAAATCATATTGCGCTTTATTATGTATATAACCAGTATTTATCCTTACAATTCTATAAGGAGCATCCATATTTTCAAGCCATATTTCATTATCTATACCACGCAATATAATTGGATTATAACCTTTTTCTGTTATAAAGTAATGAAGTAATTTCATCACTAGAACATCCTTATCTTTAAATGAAACCTCATTCATATATCCTCCTATTTAAATGTTTCTAATATTTCATAAAATTCTTTTGGAGCATCTTTACTAAATTCCATATACTTATTTGTAATTGGATGACTAAATCCTATTGTTTTAGCATGCAACATCTGTCCAAAATCATTTATAGTTTTTTTCTTACAATATACTGGATCATTAACAATAGGATAACCTATGTATTCCATATGTACTCTTATTTGATGAGTTCTTCCGGTCTCAAGCGTACATTCAATTAATGTAGCGTTTTTATATCTTTCTAAAACTTTAAAATGAGTAACAGCATTTTTACTATTTATATCAGTCACCATCATCTTTTTCCTATCAAATATACTTCTACCTATAGGAGCATCTATTGTACCAGTATCATTATTAATAACACCATATACTAGTGCTATATACTTTCTATTTACTTTTCTTTTACTTAATTCTTCACTTAAAAACAAATGCACATCATCATTTTTAGCAACCAATAATAAACCACTTGTATCTTTATCAATTCTATGTACTATACCCGGCCTCATATCATTATTAGATAAATTAGTATGATACATTAAAGCATTTACCAAAGTTCCACTATAGTGTCCCAATGCTGGATGAACTACCATTCCACTAGGTTTGTTTACTACTAATAAATATTCATCTTCATAAACTATATCAAGAGGTATATTTTCTGGTAAGATATCTGTATTTTCAACAATATCATTAACTTTTATCATATCATCTACTCTTACAATGTAGCTATTTTTTACTGTCTTATCATTTACCAATATATTATTTGATTCAATTAATTTTTGTATTTTACTTCTACTAATATTTAATATATCTATTAAATACTTATCTATTCTAACATCTGCTAAATCATTATCTACGGTAAATATTCTCATCACTATCACCCTTTATAACCATTATGTAGATAATCATTAATATTCCAATAACTATACACATATCTGCAAAATTAAATATTGGCATATCATAAAATGGTAAATTGATACTTATATAATCAATAACACCACCATAAAATATTCTATCTATTAAATTACCAGATATACCAGCTAATACTAATGAATAACTTATACTATCAAACTTGGTTATTTTTTTATCCAATAATATAAATCTAATTAAAACTATTAAAGAAATTATACCTAATATTATGAAAAAAATCCTTCCACCTTGTAATATACTAAATGCTGCACCAGTGTTTTTAACATATGTAAGATTTAAAAAATTAGGAATTAATTTAATACTACTATATACATCCATCGATTTAGTTATAAACACTTTTATTACTTGATCAATAGATAATAATACAATAGATAATATTAATATTAGCTTCTTCATAAAATCACCTATTTTATTATAACATAAAGAAAAAAATTATGAAACATTTCATAATTTATTCATTTACATTTTCATCATAATTTTCTAACTTTTCAATTACAACATCAAAATCATCAATATACTTATCTTTAATATTAAATATTAAAGTATATTCATCTGATGTAAGCTCTACACTATTATCCATATTTACGCATATAGAGACATTTTCTTTTCTGTTAATATAGCAATTTCTATCATTTCTTGTAATTATATCACTAGTCATACTTAAATCATTGATATACTCAAATAATATATACTTATTATCTAAGCCTTCTATTAATTCATTTGAACCAAAATTAGAATACGTGCCATTTGAATTTTTTCTTAAAAAATCAGTATATTGCAAAAAATAAATATTTTTTTCATCATCTTTATTTAATTCAATTAAATGTTTAGAATCATATTTCTTTACAAATAATTTTGCTATTTCAACATCATCTTTTAAAACTTTTATATCATATGAATAATCTGTAGCCATTCCAACTACTTTACTAGGAATTACACATTCTTTTGGTTTATTTCTATTGTTAATCGATGTAATAATTAGTACAACTAATATAAATATCATAATTATAAGAAATACTATATTAGAATAATTCTTATTAAATTCTCTTATTTTATATAACATAACTACACCTACTCAAATATTCTACCAACCAAAACTTCTTTATTTACAACACCATTCACAAATTCATTAGCACTCATTCTTCTTTTTCCTTCTAATTGAAGCTCAGTAATAATTATTTCTCCATTTTGAGTTTTAACACCAATACCATCACTATATAAGTTAGTAATTTGTCCATTTAAAGCCTCACTATAATAATTATTACCATATCTTGCATTCCATATTTTTACAATTCTTCCACTAAGAAGCGAATACGCACCCGGCCATGGATTTAAGCCTCTTATCTTATTCACAATTTCTCTTGTTGTTTCTTGATAATCAATTCTCTCATCTTCTTTTTTTATATTCCAACCATAAGTTGCCATACTCTCATCTTGTTTTGTATATGTTGCAGTTCTGTTAATAATTGATGGTATTGTTTCCATTAATAATTCTTTACCAACAATGCTCAATTTGTCATGAAGAGTACCTACATTATCAGTATCTTCAATTATGACCTTTCTTTGTGAAATTATATCACCAGCATCAAGCTTAGATGACATTTTCATTATAGTTATTCCTGTTTCATTATATCCTTCCATAATAGCTCTATGAATAGGTGCTCCACCTCTTAGTTTAGGTAATAATGATGCATGTATATTAATGCATCCATACATTGGATATCTCAATAAATCATCTGGAATTATCTGTCCGTAAGCACATGTTATTATCAAATTTGGATTTTCTTTTAATATATCAACAAAATCTTCACTTAACTTAATTGGTTGATAAACCTTTATATTGTTCTCAAGAGCATACTTTTTGATCGGCGAATAATTAATTACACCTCTATTTGATGGCTTATCAGGTTGACATACAACAGCCTTAACTCCATACTTCTCATTCAATTCCTTCAATGCTGGTAAACCAAACTCAGGCGTACCCATAAAAATTATCCTTAATGTGTCCATATTACACCTCTATATCCATCTTGTTGTTACAATTGGTTCATCAATTTCTCTATCATTATATTTATTAGAAAATGCTACTGCATAATCTAAAACTGCATCTGTTAAATCTATTTTACTACGCAAAATAGATGATATATCTACTGAATTCCTTAATTTCTTAGAAAATGCATAATCATCAATATATTTTTTTATAACTTTATCATACATTGCTAATTTTTTTAAACTATTCTCATCAGTACTAGAAGTTTTATTAATTGCATTTTTATAAAAATCAACTAGTTTTTTACTAAACAAATCATCATCTAAGAATTCACAATTAACAATAATATTATAATTTTTACAAAAATTCTTTAAATTACCATTCATAATATCCTCCTAAAATAATTTAATAATATCATTTATAGTTATTAATACTACCAATAACATTAACAATGCAAAACCAATTGTATGAATTATATTTTCAGTTTTTGCATTTATTGGTTTCTTCCTAATAGCTTCTATTATTAAGAACAAAGCTCTTCCACCATCAAATGCTGGAAAAGGTAATAAATTAACAAATCCAACATTTATAGATATGTACGCTGCTAAATAAATTACATTTTCAAAACCTTGCTTAGATTGTTCACCAATCACATTATATATACCAACTGGGCCAGATAAACTATTTATACCTAATCCACCAGTTATTAGCTTACCAATTACTTTAAATAAATTTCTTACTATAGAACCAAATTTAGAAAAAGTATATCGTATTGATCTAAAAAATCCTCTATGAATATCAGTATCAAATCCAATACCATAAACATATCTATCATTACCATCTTCATTAACTTTAGTTGGAATTAATATTCTACTTTTTAAATTACCATCCTTATCTACTAATTCAACGCTAATTGATGTTCCAGGTTTAATAAGCTGAAATTCAAGCATAACATCATCTATACTTTTCATTCTCTTACCATTTAATTTCTTAATCAAATCACCTTCACGCACATCTACTTTATACGCATTATATGCTTTATCTACAGTTTTTATATATGGTTTTGTTTCAGGTGCACCATATATGAATGCCATCAATAAAAGTAAAATTATTCCCAATAAAAAATTATTACATATACCTGCTAATACAATTGACAATTTCTGTGGAATTGTTTTTGCTTGCATTCTATTTTTTTTTGGTATATTTTTATCTTCTTCTATTTCTTCACCAGCCATTTGTACATATCCACCAATTGGAAATAATCTTAATGAATATGTTGTTTCATCATTTTTTCTATTGAATGAATATAACTTAGGGCCCATTCCTAAAGAAAATTCATAACAATATACTCCATTTTTCTTTGCTATTATAAAATGTCCAAATTCATGTATAAATACAGTTAATCCTAGTATTAATACAAAATATATTAATGTCATATTTCCTCCTATAAAAAAATTGTAAAAATAATATATCCAAACAAAACAAATATAATACTATCTAATCTATCCAATATTCCTCCATGCCCTGGCATAATATTAGAAAAATCCTTTATATTAAAATGCCTTTTCATTGAAGAAAATATCAAATCTCCCATTTGACCAATTACGGATAAAACTAACGTAATAGCTATAGTTAACATAATACTAGATGAATCTATACAAAATATGTAGAATACTGTAGCTATCAAAGTACCACCAATAAGACCTGCTACAAATCCTTCAACACTCTTCTTTGGTGAAACATTAGGTAATAATTTATGTTTACCAATCTTACTACCTATTGTATATGCAAAAGTATCTGTCATTGTTGTAATTAAAAGTAAATAAACAAGAAGCATTAAACTCTTTGATCTAATAACTATAAACAAATTAAATGCTGCACTCAAAAATATAATAGCAGCCAAAATGTAAAACACATCTTCAACACTATATTTTTTTCTATCATTATATACAAGCAATGATGAGAATAAAATTATGAAACTTATAACAACAAAAGTAAAATTCATAAGATATATCTTGCCTGTAAATGTATAACCATATACTAATAACATTAAAAATAAAACATATGCGATTATTTTAATTATACTTGGTATATTTTCCTTAATTCTCAATAACTCCCATAACCCTATAGTTCCTAATATTGCTACAGATACATTAAAATATACTCCACCCAATAATACAAATGGAACAATAATAATTAATGCTATAATGGCACTTATTACTCTCTCTTTCATCTATCCTCACCCTATTAAAATTATATTACAAATACAAATTTATATCAATATTTAACAAAAAAAAAGATAATATTTCTATTACCTTAAAATCATTGGCTGCCTCGGTAAGATTCGAACTTACGAATGATGGAGTCAGAGTCCACTGCCTTACCACTTGGCTACGAGGCAACAAAAAGAGATTAAAAACCTTCTATATTTATTTTTACTCTCTTGTTACCATTTAAATATGAACTAGCCTGTACAATAGTTCTAATTGAGTTAGCTATTTTTCCACCTTTACCAATTACAGATGCAATTTCATCTTCACTTACTAATACTTCGATTAAAATAGTGTCATCCTCTGTTTCAAACTCTTTAACAGAAACACTATCTGGATCTTTAACCAAAGATTTAACTAAATAACTTGTTAATTCTACTAAATCCATAATTATTTACCTTGTTTAGCATTATGGAACTTTTCCATAACTCCAGCTCTACTTAAAATATTTCTAACTGTATCAGTAGGTATAGCACCATTCTTTAACCATTTCATAGCTTTTTCTTCATCAATATTTATAGAAGCATTTTCATCAACAGGATTATATGTACCTACTACTTCTACAAATTTACCATCTCTTGGGTATCTAGAATCTGCTGCTACAACACGATAAAAAGGTCTTTTCTTAGCTCCCATTCTCATTAGTCTTAATTTAACTGCCATAATATCCCTCCTCACAAATCAATAATATCACTAAAGTATACTGTTGTCAACCAAAAAAGTTAACAACTATTTGATTTTACTTTCTTCTTTAATTTTTAAATATTCTAATAATTTATCTAGTTCATTTAATTCAATACCATCTAAACTAGGATTATATTTCTTATTAAATTCTTCATCTACTACATATACTTGAACTAAACTATCTTCATCAATTCTTGCACTTTTCCACAAATTAAATACATTAGATAAACCATCAATCATTCCTTTAGTGATTATGTATGGCAAATCAATAGTTATCTCTGTGTAATCTTCAAAATCTACATATCTAATAAAAATACAATAATCTTTATATTCATTATTAAAAAACATTACTTTATCTTTAAACTCCTCATTGCCTGTTAAATCATATAAAATATGTGCCAAAGAATTAAAATGATATTTTTCATCAGGATTTGCATACCTAGTAACAATAGCATCATTTGTAATACAAGTTACAGCTATATTGCTTTTTACTTTCCTATTAAACAATTCTTCAAAATCAACATTGCACTCATTTCTCTTATTATGAGTTTCAACATTAGTCATATTATCAATTCTATTAATTAAAACGGATAATTCTCTTACTTTATTTTCATAATAAATATTATATTTAACTGATCCTGGTATCAAATTCCTAGCCTCTTCATCATTTGTTATGATTTCTACTCTACTTAATAAATCAGTAACATCAATACCTCTTTCATTCAATACCATAATCTTTTTATTCAAAATATCTAATAATGCTTTATATCTTTCCATATAACCACCTACCATAATTATACTATAATTCTATGCACAAAAAAAGAACTAGTATTAACTAGCTCTATAGTATTCTTTGATTTTAGTAATTATTTTTTGCTCTTTACGCGATACTTTTGCCTGTGAATATCCCATTATCTTTGCTACTTCACTTTGCGATTTATCATGTATAAATCTGTCTACCGCTATTATTTTTTCATCATCTTCTAATGAATTAAATACATCTTCTACTTCAACACTACTTTCAAAGTTATCATTAGTTGGTATAACATCTTCTAGTGTAATAATTTTACCTTCATAATTAATTGGTTCATCAATACTTCTTATACAATTTCTAATACCTATTGCTTCAACTATTTTCCATGAATCAATACCAGTTTCTAAAGATAGTTCTTCTACTGTAGGCATTCTTTTATGTTTCTGATATAATAATTCAATCAATTTATCTAATCTATTAGATAAATATACTATTTCTCTACTTACTTTTATACCTCTATTTTCTCTTATAAACCTTTTCATTTCTCCTAATATAAAAGGATATGCATATGTGGAAAATTTTACATTATACTTAGGATTATAATTATTATATGCTTCTATAAGACCAATTACACCAACTTGATATAAATCCTCTTTATATGATTGATTAAAACTACTAGCAAGCTTATAAATTAGATTCTCATGTTCTTTTACTACCTCATCAACAATTTTTATCATCTCCTTCTTAATATATTTAATCAAATACTAATATAAAAAAAGCACTTCTTTTGTCGAAGCACTATAAATTAAAACTTAAAATATCTTTTAAATACCTATAATATATTTCAAATATTCCAGCTTTCTTAATTGATTTATCTACAGTAACGTCAACTGTTGTAAGTTCTTTACCATCTTCTTTTATGGTCAATGTACCAACTTTTTGCCCTCTATATACTGGTGCTTTTAATTTTTTTACATTAAGATCATAAGTTATATTTCCAACTTTATGACCTTTTTTATTTATACTTGATACATCTTTAACAACTACAATATTAGCAAATCTATCTTTTCCTAATTCTACATCTTTACTACCTAATATTTCTTTACTACTTACATATATTTCATTTTTATACAAGTTAAAACCATAATCCAACATAGCAGTTACTTCAGCATTTCTAATATTACTTGTAGGTTCCCCCATAGCAACAGCTATAAGTCTCATATTATCTTTTTCTATTGTAGCTGTCAAACAATATCCGGCTTTGTCTGTATATCCTGTTTTAAGCCCATCTACACCTTTATAAAATCTAACCAACTTATTTGTATTTACAAGCCAAAATTTATTATTTGTATTCTCTCTTAAGTACGTCTCATATATAGATGAAAATTCTAATATTTTTTTATGCTTTACTAATTCTTTTGCAATTATACTCATATCATATGCAGATGAATAATGCCCATCTTCATCTAATCCTGTACAATTTTTAAAATTTGTATTTTTAAGTCCTAACTTTTTTACTTTATCATTCATTATTTTTACAAAAGCATCCTCACTACCAGCAATTCTCTCAGCAAGTGCAACAGTAGCATCATTAGCAGATCCTATACTTATTCCTTTTAACAAATCCTCTACTTTCATTTCCTCATTTTCTTGCAAAAATATCTGACTACCACCCATACTTGATGCATTTTTACTTACTTTTATTACCTCATCCATTTTCAAATTACCATTATCAATATTTTCCATAAATATAAGTAAACTCATCATTTTTGTCATAGAAGCTGGTGCATATTTTTCATGCACATTCTTTTCATATATAATTTTTCCAGTTGATGCCTCTATTAATATTGCACTTTTTGCATTTATAGCTATTTCCTCAGCTTTAACTGAAACAAATGTAAATAAAAGTAATAATATCAACATAATTTTTTTCATATTACACCTCTAATTTAATTTATGAATAACTTATATATTTATGCATTATATTTATTAGGTGATGATATGTATGCTATAAATTTAAATACAGATTTAGTATTAGTAAATAAAGATTATGCATTAGATAAAAATTATGTACCTAATAATTTAGTTAAAATAAACAATAATTTTTCTACTAAAGAAATTTTTATATGTAAAAAAGTAAAATATTATTTTGAAAAAATGTGTAATGATGCATTAAATAATAATTTAAGAATAATTGCTATGTCTGGATATAGAGATTATGAATATCAAAAAAATTTATATAATGAATATTTAAAATTTGATAAAGAAGAAATAGTTGATACCTATTCTGCAAAACCAGGCCACTCTGAACATCAAACTGGTCTTGCAATTGATGTATGTACAGATAAAAAAGATTATAATGAATTTATAAATACAAGTGAATACATTTGGTTAAAGGATAATTGTCATAAATATGGATTTATAATTAGATATAATAAAAACAAAGAAAATATTACTGGATACAAATTTGAACCTTGGCATATTAGATATGTTGGCAATAGTGCTAAATATATATATGACAATAATATAACATTAGAAGAATATTTAAAAATAGTTAGAAATCTCTAACTATTTTATTATTCCATATATTATTGGTTCTTTCTCAATTTTACTATCACTTATTTCAAATGCATTCAATACTATATTGTAATCTATTTCCTTACTACCAACATATATCTTGGCTAATGAATCACCAATATTCACATAATCTCCAACATTTTTTAGTGTTTCAATTCCTACACTCATATCGATAGTATCATTCTTTGTCATTCTTCCACTACCTAATTTCAATGCTGCTTCTGCAATCGAAATTGCACTTATATTATTAATAAATCCTGACTTTGTAGATTTTATTTCTATAATCTTAGATGATATATTAATTGAGTTTATATTTCCACCTTGTATCTTCACTAATTCTAAGAATTTTTGATATGCTTTACCTGTTCTAAGAGATGATAAAACTTCTCCCTGAGCACTCATAAAATCACTATTTTTAGACATGCTTACCATATAACTAGCAAGAGTAATACATAAATCTCTTAAGTCTTTATTACCACCACCAGTTAAAACATCAATTGCTTCTTTTACTTCTAAAGCATTGCCTACCATATTACCAAGTGGATAATTCATATTTGTAATTAATGCTCTAGTCTCTTTACCATGACTATTACCTATATAAACCATTAATTTAGCTAAATCAATAGCATCATTCATATCATTTAATAATGCTCCATTACCATATTTAACATCTAATAATATTTTATCTGCACCAGTAGCAAGTTTCTTACTCATTATACTAGCAGCAATAAGAGATTTAGAACTAACTGTCCCTGTAACATCTCTTAAAGCATATATTTTTTTATCTGCAGGTGTAATAGAACTTGTAGTAGTACCAATACATATATTGTATTTTTTAACTTGATTTATAAAATCACTTATATTCACATTTACATTAAATCCTGGTATAGATTCTAACTTATCAATAGTACCACCAGTATATCCTAACCCTCTTCCACTCATTTTTGCTACAGGAACACCTAATGATGCCACTATTGGTAAAACAATTAAAGTTGTCTTATCACCTACACCTCCAGTTGAATGTTTATCAACTTTTATACCAGGTATACTACTTAAATCAATTTTATCTCCACTATCTAGCATAGCATCAGTTAAATATATAGTTTCTTCACTATCTAAACCATTTATACAAATAGCCATTAATAAAGCAGACATCTGATAATCTTCTATTTTACCCTGTACGTATGAATCCACAATGTATTTGATTTCATTTTTATTAAATTTACCATTCATTCTCTTCTTATTTATCAAATCAACAATATACATAAAATCACCTTTTTACCCTTATATATTATAGCATATAATTATTAAAATATGAACATAAATAAAAATAATGCATAGCATTATTTCAATTTTTTATCTATTAATTCAACCATTCTCTTTGGATCTTCAATTAATTTATAATATAAATCTTTATTTAATCTAACTTGTTTTAACAATTCAAACTCTTCTTTAGATATAAAAGTATGATATTCCTCGGTATCTTCCATGATTACAGGTATATCTTTACCAAGTAAATAATCTGTACTAACTCCAAAAATATTTGATATATCATCTAGTGTATCAATACCTGGAACTCTTACATTTTTTTCATAACAACAAATACTTACTTTTGTTACATTTAATTTTGCACCTAATTCAGATTGTGTCATATTGTTCTTTTTTCTTAATTCTTTAAGTCTACTACCAACAAACATAATATTCACCTTGAAAAAATTATAAACAATTAAAAATATCATATTTGTCGAATTAACTAAAAAGTAACTTTTATAAAAATAAAAAAGTACCATTAATTGACTTAATCTTATAACACATCTTTTATGTGTATCAATTATTAAGGTACTTTATATCTATTATTATTTATTTTAATACTACTTTGCTACTACTACTTCAGATAATATAAATTCTGCTTTATCTACTTTTATTCTCTTATAATCATCATGATTATATGGAATATAACTACTTTCTTTTGCAGTTCCGTTAACATCAATTGAATTGAAAGAAATATAATTTAGGCCAGCAACTTTATCATTTGTGTAGTAAACTAAATATCCATATAAACCAACACTTTTACCAGTTTTATTAGTAACTAAAACATTATATTCTTCTCCACTAGTAGCTAATTCTACCTTTGTTTCAATTTTATCCTTATAATCTACACATTGTGATTTATCAATTGGTGAATATGCATCTATACCACTATCAACAATTTTATATGTTGAATACTTTTTATCATATAATGATGCTACATCATACACCTTCACACCTGATTGTACACAAGTAAAATATAAATTTTCTTCAGTAACCTGAACATTATTTTCATCATAAAATTTAACTGGTATAGTTATATTTACAAAATCATTATTTGTAGAACTTAAAGAAAATATTATGTCTGTATCTTCACCATCAGTATACTCATTTTCAACTTTATATGATATATTTTTAATTAATTTTGCTTTTGCTTCTTCTTGTTTCTTTTCATAATCTGCCATACGTTCTTCAGCTGTTTTTGCTGGATTATTTTCTTTTTTATCTCCTAATACTAACAACAATACTAGTGCAATTATTGCAATAACTGCTACTACTACAATTATAATGAACACTTTATTTCCGCCATTATTAGATTTACCATTATTATTCATGTTATATCCCTGTTGAAATTGTCCATTCATATAATTGCCTTGATTATTATAATTTGGCTGCATATTTGAATTATTATATCCTTGCATACCATTTTGTTGATTGTCATAACCATTGTTTTGATTATTATATCCTCCATAATTATTTTGATTCATATTTTCCTCCTACATTATATTACTAATTATACCACATATTAATATAAAAAATATATATTAATTATTACTTTGCATATTAAAAGCAGACTATGCATCTGCTTTATGATTAGGTGATAAGAATGAAACTTTTTCTGCTACTACTTCTGTTGTATATCTTTTCTTTTCATCTTCTGTCTCAAATACCCTTGTTTGAACCCTTCCTTTAACACCTAATATATCACCTCTTTTACAATACTCAGTAGTATTCTCTGCTATGCCAGTCCATAAAACACAATCAATAAAATCGGTTTCATAAACACCTTCCGCATTTTTATAACTTCTTGGTACTGCTAAAGTTATATTGGTTACTTTCTTACCTCCTTCTGTTTGTCTTAATTCTGGGTCTCTAACTAATCTTCCAACAATTACAATTTGATTCAACATAAAATTTCTCCTTTCAAAAGTGATAATACTTCAAATAAAAAATGCATGCAAATGACAAAAAAATGATTTTATTAAAAATAATAAAACCATTTTTACTTTTTTGTTATACAAAAACATCATTTTTGTATTTTTTCTATTACTAAAATTTATTTTTTAACAAATTATTTAATTCTACAGCATATTCCATAGGAAGTTCATCTCTAAACTCATCTATGAACCCCATTATTATCATTTCCCTTGCTTTATCTTCATCTATTCCCTTGGTTTTCATATAAAACAACTTATCATCACTAACCTTAGATACTGTAGCTTCATGCTCTAAAGTTGATGAATCATTTAATATTATGTTTTTTGGAATAGTATCGCTTTTAGCAGTTTCATCTAAAAGAATTGTATCACACTTTATATTAGCTATAGAATTTATTGCACCTTCTTTTATTCTAACTGTCCCCCTATATGTAGCATTACCAGTATGTCTAGCTATACTTTTTGCAATTATATTACTTTTTGTATTAGGAGCATTATGTATCATCCTTGCTCCTGTATCTTGAATTTGCCCTTCATCTGCCATAGCAATACTAATACATGTTCCTTTAGCGCCATTACCATTAAGAATACATGCTGGATACTTCATATTTATTTTAGCACCTATATTACCATCTATCCATTCCATCAATCCATTTTCATCTACTATAGCTCTTTTTGTAACTAAATTATATATATTAGATGCCCAATTTTGAATTGTTGTATATCTACATTTTGCATTTTTACCTACAAATATTTCTACTACAGCAGCATGTAAACTATCTGTTGTATAAGTAGGTGCTGTGCATCCTTCAATATAGTGTAATTCAGAATTATCATCAACTATTATTAATGTTCTTTCAAATTGACCCATATCTTTTGTATTTATTCTAAAATAACTTTGTAATGGTCTATCTAATTTAGTATTAGGTGGAATATAAATAAAACTTCCACCACTCCATACGCAACCATTTAATGCTGTAAATTTATTTTCATTGTATTTTACTAATGTATTAAAATACTTTTTAAATATCTCTGGATGTTCTTTTAAAGCTGTATCTGTATCAGTAAATATTATACCTTTTTCTTTTATTTCATCTAACATATTATGATATATTGCTTCACTTTCAAATTGAGTAGTAACTCCACCCAAATACTTCTTTTCAGCATCTATTATACCTATCTTATCAAATGTATTTTTTACATCACATCTAACACTTTCCCAATTATTAAACACTTTATCATTTATTCTTTTATAATAATGAATATTATTAAAATTTATATCTAATTTAGGGCCAAAACTAGGCATATTCATTTTTTCAAATGCTTTATATGAATTAATCCTAAAATCAGTCATCCATTTTGGTTCATTCTTTAATTTAGATATTGTTTTAACAGTATTTATATTTAATCCTTTACCTAACTCAATTTCTTCTACCATTTAATCTACCCTTCTTATAACATGAGTAACATAATGATTTATATTTATCATTACTACCTAATAATACTTGCTCACCTTCATATATTATTCCATTATCATCATACCTAGCATTTACTATAGCTTCATTACCACATTCACATTTTTTAGTTAATCCATTTACTACATCCGCAAGCTTAAACAATTCTTCTGATCCTTCAAAAAATCTTAATTGAAAATCTGTTCTAAGGCCATATGTATATACTGGTTTATTGAATTCTTCTGCTATTTTCTTTAATTCTATTATTTGTGCCTTAGTAGAAAATTGTACTTCATCTACAATGACACAATCACAATCTAGTATTTCATCCATAAATTTTACTAATATTCTATCATGCGTATCATAAGTTCTTGCTTCAGCTTCAATGCCTACTCTTGATTTAATTATTACACTACCATCTCTATTATCAGTACTTGGCTTTAATAAAAGCACATTAAATCCACTTTCATTTAAAGCAAATTTCCTCATAAGTGCAAGTGCCGTTTTAGATGATCCCATTGATCCATATGTAAATTCTAACTTTGCCATAAACCCTCCAATATATCATTAATTACATAACTAGCACATAATATCCCTGCTACTGATGGTACTAAAGAAGTAGAACCAGGCGTTCTATCATTTATATCTATACCCTTTTCAGTCGAAGATACAACCATTATCTTTCTTTTTTCTTCTTTAAATTTGTTTCTAATCACTTTTGCAAGTGGATCATAACTAGTTTTCTTTAATTCAGTTATTTTTAACATTTCAGGATGAAACTTATTACCAGTTCCCATAGAACTAATTATTTTTATATTTCTATTTAAACATTCTCTAATAATTTCTATTTTTGTACTCACTGTATCACAAGCATCTATTACATAATCAATATGATATTTAAATAAATCTAATATATTTTCCTTTGTGATAAATTTATCAATAGTTATTACATTACAATCTTTATTGATATCTAATATTCTTTTCTTAGCAACTTCTACTTTCTTTTCTCCAATATTAGAATTAAGACTTATTATTTGTCGATTTAAATTTGTGATATCTACAACATCATTATCTACAATTATTAAGTTATTAATACCCATTCTTACTAAACTTTCTAATGAATATCCTCCTACTCCACCTATTCCAATTATGAGAACTGTCTTATTTCTAATTTCATTTATTTCATCATTAGATAATATCTTATTTAACCTAGATAACCACATAATATCACCAAAAATATTATACTATAAATATTAAAAAAATACATAAAAAAATCCCATAAACGTGTTATAGCGATAAACCCCGATATTATATCAGGTGGGCATCCCCATGTAGTTTTTTGGATCCTTAATCACTTAATGGTAAGTATTCGACACCAACTACACTTTAGATTCCCTTTCACTCGCTTAGTTCGGATTTATGATAACACATCCATAGGATACTTTAATTATATCAATTTATTTTAAATAATGCAAGTCTATGTCATCATTTTATCTATAGCTTTAAATACTCCATTTATTCCTTTCTTTATATATTTACTTGCAAAATTTGAAATAGAAAGACTAATTTTTGATATTTCATTAGAATAATCCTTAATAGTATTTTTTTGATAATCTTCTACGTCTATTTCTTTATTATTTTTTACATCATCCTCAAATCTCTTAATCTCTTCATTTGTCAATTCTATTTTTTTATGCATACCATATTCATAATAGCCAATACTATTAGAAAAATAAATAGTTAAAAATATTACAAATAAAAATATCATGACTGTTCTAAAAACTTTTTCACTATCCATTTATTACCTCCAATATAGAAATAGATAATACTTTTATACTTCTCAATACTTCAGAAAAACTGCTATCATATCCACCAATGTCAATTCTTATATTATCATCATATGAATTGCTAAAATATATTTTACTAATTCCCTTACAATTATTATTCAATGCATAATGCAAATTCTTTATAAATTGAATATTTTTTTTATTAGTATATAAACTTATAACTCCATATTCCATATTATTAATTTTTATATTTGAATTTTTATAATTACTCCTACCTATATCTAATATATACTTAATCGATTCATAACTACTTATTCTATCAGATAATATAATATCAATATTATTCTCATACTTATCAATAATAGTATCTTCAAATATATTATTAATACCAATATTATTTAATTCATTACTTAAATAATATGCAGAAGTATATACTGTAGTCTTATTATTATATTCTATTTTGTAGCTTAACGTTTGATTACTATTATAAATATATATAATTGGATCCTCTACTTTAATAGTAGAAAATGATTTATATTCATTATTATTAAATTCAATAAATTTTATAGGATTTAAATTATTAGATACAAATTCTACTAGATTATTATAAAAATTATTATAATATGCGTCACTCATTATTAATTTAAAATAATCAGAAGAACTTAAGTTATTTGTATAATATAAATAACTAATTGTAGAAATACATACTACAATCATAAAAAAAAGAAAAAAGAACACCCTAATAAATATAAATTTCTTTTTCCCAAGTTTCATATTATCACCAATTCTAAAATATCACATAGATATGCAAAAAAATGTCAAAAAAAAGATAGGAATTATTCCTATCTAATTACTTAGTTTCTGCACTTTTATCTTTAATCCAGAATGGTCCATATTGATTACCATTGATACTTTTTCTTCTATAATTAATTACTTTATATCCCAAACCAGTACAAGTATCTACATAACCATCACTATATGTTGTTCTTTCTTGTTTAATACATAATTTTGGTTCTTTATCATTAGTAGTTCTAAAGAAATCTACTAAACATACTGCCATCCATGCAAATAGTATTATCCATAAAATAACATTCATAATTCTATTGAACAAAGATTTTTTGCTTTTCTTTTCATCAAAGAATTCTTCTTTTTTAACCATTTCTTCTGTTTCTTTTTCTTTATTATCCATTACTTCTCACCACTTTCAAATGATATTTTATCTTCTATTAATCTATTAAGTTCTGTTGAAGATAATTTTTGATTAGATATAATCTTTAGTATTGCAGAATATAAAAGTCTCAACCTCAATTTATCCTTACTATTCATTTTAGCAAATTTAAGTCTTACTGGATATCCACTATCTAAAAATAAACTTATTTCAGCACTTTTCGGATGAAATATTACTGAACATGTTGATATTGATTCATAAGGTATTGCATATATTTGCTTTTTAATACCCATTAAACTATAGTTATCAAACAGCACTATTTTTTCAGTAGTGAATATACCGTGATCAGTACTTGTTTTATAAGCTGCAAGTATCTTTTCATCATCAAATACATAATCATTTACATACTTAGGCAACTTATTCTTATCAAGAACAGAAGAAAAGTTAAAATATTTAGTTATTTCTTTATATTTTATATATGCCATATTTTAACTTTCTCCTTTCTTATTTGTCTCTACTACCATGTAGATACATTTGATATTTTTACTTCATCAATTGCTTTATATTCACCATTTATTGGTTTAAATGTAACTTTATATGTTCCATAACCTCTTCTAATATATGTAATTTCTACAGTATTAGCTACATTAGTATCATTTGATACATCATCTGTTAAATTATCATATCTAGTTCCAATACCATAGATATATGTTGGATCATAACTAGACTCAGTTTGATTCCACCATGAACCACTTGTTACAACTCTTGACCATCTAACTACTCCATGTGAATTATATTCACCAAATGGTTGATAAGTTCCTGCATATAAATTAGTTAACGTTTTTGAGCCACTACTATAGTTTGCAACAACACTAGTTACTTTAATGTTTTGGTCATAGTGTTCGATTACTTCAAATACTTTATGAGTTAATGTCACTTCTGTAACATTAGGCGAAACGTTACAATTTTTTGTACAATTAGCTCTTGTTGTTCTGTTAAACTTACTATCAGTTTTTAATATAACTTCAAATTTAGTTTGTGACGCTTCTTCATTTTGAACTTTATATGTAATTGATGTATCAGTAAATCCATTTTCTGTGATTGTTAATGGGATATCATCACCAACTTCAGCTGTACTTAAATCATTTGTATAGCTTGTTGTTGCTATTTCAGAACCATCAGCATAAACTTCAAATACTATAATCAATGTTGTTAAGTTTACTGATGTTCCTTTTTGGAATACCCAGTTAACATTAGGTAATTCTTCTACCCTAATACCAATTTGATTTGGAGTATATACAGCATTTACTGTTAAATCTCCTGTGATATTAGAGAAATCTTTATCCCATTCTTTAAATGTCCAATTTTCTTTAGTTGGATTTTCTGGTGCTGTTGCGCCATGTCCATATTCAACTGTTTCAGTCTTTAATACTGAATCATCTGATTTAAATGTTACAGTGTAACTTCTTACTGTACTTGTATATGTTGCTGTATATGTTGCTTCTCCTGTTACATTTGCTATTTCTGGTGTCCATCCTGCAAATGTATATGTATACTGCGCTGTTGATGCTTTTTCTGGATCTGCTGGTACTACTATATCACTAGCAGCTGTTCCATATTCATAAACTTCTGATGAAATTTCTG
>JAEEGL014410788.1_pt1 | contig 23337 bp, 32 predicted proteins | sample 9134231 | NCBI WGS metagenome assembly JAEEGL01 (sample SAMN16246548, study PRJNA631951) | gut metagenome | biome: gut microbiome; feature: rumen; material: fiber-attached | host: Bos | place: Iran: Karaj | collected 2018-10
AAGAAGATTTGCGACGACGCGCGCGCCAAGGGCCGCACCATCCATTTCTTGCCTCCCTACCGCCACGACACGATGATCCAGTTGATGGACCTGCTGGGCATCCATCCCAGTCAACAGCGCAAAGAGTGCTCGCACAAGTTGCGAATGGCTGTCATCGAAATGCGCTCGGTCAAGGAAGACCAGGAGATTGAGGAGCTGGAACGAGCCGCCGCCATCGGTTATCAAATGCACACCACGGCAATGCGTCTGATCAAACCCGGCGTGACCGAGAAATATATCGGCGGTCAAATCAATGGCATTGCACATAGCTATGGTGCTCATGAAAGTTTTGGTACTATCTTCTCGCAGCACGGCGAGATTATGCATGGCGCTCCCTCGCTGGCCAAACTCGAGGCTGGCCGACTGGTGCTGTGCGACTGCGGTGCCGAGACGGTGAACAACTATTGCAGCGACAACACGCGTACGATGCCCGTCAATGGCAAGTACACGCAGCGCCAGCGCGAAATTTATGACATCGTGGTCGAGTGCCACGACTATGCCTTGCAGCTGTCCAAGCCGGGCATGAAGTATATGGACGTGCACATGGGTGTGTGCCGCCTGATGACCGAGCGCCTGAAAGAATTGGGCCTGATGCGTGGCGATGTGGACGAAGCTGTTGCCGCTGGCGCCCACGCGATGTTCCTGCCTCACGGCCTGGGCCACATGATGGGCATGGACGTACACGACATGGAAGGGTTGGACCAGATTTATGTGGGCTTTGACGAGGAAACTCGCCCCAACTTGGAGCAATTTGGCACTAACTGTCTGCGCATGGGCCGTCGTTTGCAGAAGGGCTTTGTTGTCACCGACGAGCCAGGCATCTACTTTATCCCTGCATTAATCGACGACTGGCGCCGCAGCGGCCATTGCGCCGAGTGGCTGAACTTTGACCTGCTAGAGACCTACAAGGACTTTGGCGGCATCCGCATCGAGGACGACATCCTCATCACCGACGACGGCTGCCGCTTCCTGGGCAAGGACCGCATCCCCTACCACGCCAAGGACGTCGAGGATTTCATGGCACAAGGTTAACATCACCTATGGTAAAATAAAAGTCGCAGGCGTCATGTAACGTCTGCGACTTTTTTGTGACCCGCTTGGGGTTTGAAAGGCATCTTAATATCAATAAGTTATAGAACGATGGTACGAATTTGGTGCGCAGAATTAAAATGAACGGATTGCGCCGATTACTTTGAATACGGCTCTTACGTCAGAAATACTAATGTCCTGATAGTCTCCGTAACGCGGATCTTTGTTCTCTGGAATAAGGCGCAACATGCCTTTCTCCGGCGAGCGTGTAACCCATTTAACGGTTCTCATAATCTCGGTTTCACCTATTACGAGAGCATAGATTTCGCCATAGATTATATCCTCTTTGTTGATTTCCCTAATACAGATTTTGTCGCCGCTGTTGATACGCGGTGACATGGAATCGCCTGTGATATTGCACCACATATTTCCCTTTTTGTTGTAAGGCTGGAAGTTGATGAAGTAAGCCGGAATAGTAGTCTGGTCATTGACCATTTCATTGAAGCCTCCAAGGAAGTCAACATCGTAATAGGGAACGCCGTTTATCGGCTCTTCTTCAATGATAACAGGCTCAGTGAACATGTCGCCTTTGCCAGATTTCAACCAGTCGAGGTTGACCTGCGGCCAAGCCTCTCCAATCTTCTTATAGGTACTTTCTCGCAAGCTCTTGTTTTCTTGCTTTTCGGAAGTACCAAAATACCCTGTGCCTAACCCTAATCTTCTTAGGATTTCAGACTCGTTGTTTTTGCACTTGGGATCATTCTCTTGCAGCCACTCTCTGAGCTGGAGCAGCCTGTCATACGGAGTTGATGTTTTTTTAACCATAACTTAAAGATATTTAGATGTGTATAATAAAAAAATATATTTTGTAGGTCACATTATGATTGTAAACGATAGTTAAAAATCAAAGGTGTTTGAAAAATATCTTTGATTTTGTTTTGATATTTAGATTTTTCGACTTACCTTTGCAAGCGAAATCCAAAATCGGACTACCGATTACAGTTGAAATGCAGATTTTGTCTCACGACAATTTGATTTTGGACTGCAAAGATACGAAGAATTTTTGGATAAACGGTAAAAACATTAGAAACATTAAGATAAAGTATGTCAGAAAGCGCATTTTTAACATTTGAAGTCGAGAATATCCGTACAGAAGACATCATGGCGATGGTCGAAAGCAGGGATTTCAAGACTCGATTGCTTGTCTTCCCGTCGGCAGACTTGCGTAAGAAAGCGCAAAGTATGACGAGTTGGCTCAGCAAGACGAAACTCCGTCCGATAGGTCTCAACCTTACGACGAAGACGGGCGATGAAGACAACACTTTGTTGCTTAAATTGGAGGAGTACAACAATGGGTAAGGAAACCTATTTGAAGAGCAAGGAGGCCGCAGCCTATATTGGCGTTTGCTTTCGCACATTGCAGACTTACATTGCCGCTGGTCTCATCCCCTGCACCAAACCCGCAGGTCGATGGCTGTTCAAGAAACGTGATCTTGATGCTTTCCTAAACAATGATAATCGTTAATTCGATATAAAGACATAGAAGCAGGCTTGTTCACGGGTTACGAGATAGCCACTGATGTTGGAAGGACTAACATAAGCCATAAGTCTTCACCGTCGGAAGACGCGGTAGCGGGAACTGCTACAACCGAAAACCAGTTCAAAGGTGAGAAGTAGGTAAAGTTCTTGGTGGGATAAAGCCACCTATACTGAAGGCGAGAGCTGTGAAGAAAAGTTGAAGGCTAAATACGAATTTTAGCCGTGAGGTAGGTCCTCTATAAAAGAAATGGGTAACGCCATTCGCGGCAACATCATTCTGTAACTCAGTTGGTAGAGTGCGTTCAGCCATGTTTCTACATGAACGAAGTCGGTGGTTCGAGTCCATCCAGAATGACATGTAACTTGAAGATAGCTTGTGAAAGCAGAATGCAGATAATTTGATTTTGGAACCATGACCTTGTGTCATAGGCTTGTGATAAATCTTTCATAACGACCTACCCCTATGTGAATATCGGTAGGTTTTACATCGCGGAGTAGAGCAGTGGTAGCTCGTCTGGCTCATAACCAGAAGGTCGTCTCAAACGGTTCGATTCCTACCTCCGCAACAATTTGTATTAGTACAGTTCGGGTCGATCGGTATGTCCGTTAAAAGTCCTACCATACAATTACGGCTTCAACGATTGCATATAGGACATACGTTTGTTGGAGCAACCGCGTGACGTAGGATGATAGAGAGTGGTAGCGCACTTCCTCGACCCATTTGGAGAGTTGGCTGAGTCTGGCTTAAAGCACCGCACCGCTAACGCGGCACACGTTAAGGCGTGTCGGGGGTTCGAATCCCTCACTCTCCGCGATTTTGTAGGTATCAAACATATAATTGATGAATTTTAACCACCAGCCCGCTTGCTTGTGAAAGTAGGCGGGATTTTTTTTGCTTATGAATTGGAGAGATAAGTCAAAGGAAATATCCGTTGAACTTTTGAAAAAGATGAAAGAAGATGCCAACGGTAATTATACCAGGCAAGACGTTCTTGACTATCTCCAAAAGGCTGCATACATGGGTATGCAATTTGAATGTGATAATTGGGTCTTAAAAAGGACAAAATAGAGATATGAAACACGAACAGGTGATATACGGCTGTGTGCCGTCAAAGTCGAACTGCTACAAGATCATCACTCTTGGCGGTCATGGTAGCCTTGCTAAGACAGCGGCGATGAAAGAGTTTGAAAAGAAATTCTACCTTCAGTGTGGCGCATACAGGAATAGGAACATTTCAGGTTTCTTTGAGTTGTACGCCGATGTTTATTTCCAGAGCAACCAGCCTGATCTTGACAATTCTCTGAAGGGTTTGCTCGACTGCTTGCAGGGTTGCAAGGCCATCAAGAATGACCGCAACTGCGTGAAGATTGTAGCCAATAAGTTCATTGACAAAAACAATCCTCGCATTGAATTTACTATTGTAGAAGTTGGCGGTGTAGAACATCGAGATTCAAATGCACCATCGTTATTTGATTAGCACATATTTCACTTATATACCTAAAAAGCAAATGCTTATATTTAGATGTGATACAAAAGTATTTTGTAGGAAGTCAGCTTAGTCGTGAGATTGGGCTGACTTTTTTTCTTTTCAAAAAGTTCTGATTATGGTAACAAATGAAATACTCACACAATACGCCTTGCAGATTGAACAGACCTTCACGGGGCAGAACATTGAGAAGTTTGTCACCGAGTTTGAGACCATTGAAGATATTGAGATTATGGCGATAAGTGCCTGTTGGCTCAATCATGGTATCAGAGACGAGGGAGTTGCTTATGCGATGTTTGCGTACAACAAATTCAAGGAAGCCGGAAGTCCTCTTCAATACGTTCTTGACAAGAGCAAGTATTGGACGCGGTTTCAGCATGTCTATACTAAGTTCACCTCAAGCCATACGTTGCATAGTTGGTGGCAGTTCATGGGAAAACTCTATAAGATATACTCAAATGGCAGCACCATTCTCAATGAAGTTCTGAACGGTATCAAGAAGAAAGAAACTTCTGATATTCGTGATGCAACTCTTGAAGTGCTATTTGATATGTTCTCTGGTGTCAGTCAGATGCCAACCACTCTTGACTATCTCCCCAACAAGTTTGTCCGCTTTATTATGATGATGGTTCGCCCACGTCCGATAGGTACTGGAATATGGAGTGCGGAAAGTCCGAATGTCTTTGACGCAACAAAGACCTATATTCCTCTTAACAGCGAACTTATCAAAGTCATATCGGATAATGACCTTCTGGAGAGTCCGAGTATGTCATGGGATTTTGGAAAGTCGTTGCATGAATACTTTTCCGACATCTTTCCAAACGACCCAACGAGAGGATATTTCTCTCTTATCGGACTCCATGCTTTCAAAGGCAAAGATGTTTCACAATTAAATAAATAATTTTATGGCAAACAACACAGCAGTAGCAGCTCGGCAGGTTTCCGTGAGTAGTATCACACAAAATCCCGCTGTAGCAAAGCGTTTCTCTGACATCCTTGGCAAGAAATCGCCAGGATTCGTATCGTCGTTGGTGTCACTCTCCAAGACCAAAGCCTTGGCCGTTGCAGACCCGAACACCGTAGTAGCATCCGCTCTTATAGCGGCATCGCTCGACCTTCCCATAGTTCCGACACTTGGGTTTGCGGCTATTGTGCCGTTCTACGACAGCAATACCAAACAGACCCTTGCTCAGTTTCAGATCATGACCAAGGGTTTGATTCAACTCGCACAGCGCAGCGGTCAGTACAAGACCATCAATGTTGCAGCGGTTTATGAAGGTGACATCAAAGGGTACAACCGTTTCACAGGTGAGATTGAGTTTGATCCATCCAATGTGCCTGATATGAGCAAAGCCCCCATTGGCTATGTTGCCTACATGCAACTAACCAATGGCTTTGAAAAGTATCTTTATATGACTACCGCAGAACTTGAGGCACACGGCAAGCGTTACTCACAGACCTTCAAGAAAGGTTTTGGACTTTGGAAAGACAACTTTGAAGCGATGGCAAAGAAGACTGTTCTGAAACTCTTGCTCTCGAAGTACGGTCCCCTTTCAGTTGACACGCAGATGCAGTTGGCAATCCAAGCCGACCAAGCCGCTATCCGCATGGAAAGCATCGAAGACACAGCCATCGCAGACGCTACGATGGAATATGTAGATGGCGTTGAAGATGTTACTGATGCTCCAGACGCAGAAACCCCCGAACAGAAGAAGGAGCGGATGCGTAAAGAGAAGAAGGAAAACCCTGAAATGCCGTAGCCATGAACAAATACAGCCATTATAGCCAGGAGCAACTTCAAGAGTTGCTTTCTGGTTATCTTATAGAATCATGGTCATACAGCAAGGTCAATTGTTTTTCGCGTAACGAGAAACAGTTTGAAAAGAACTACGTCTATGCCGAGCCGGACAAGCGCGGTGTCAGTTCCATTGCCGGGAACGCCTATCACGAAGCCTTGGCGGTATATTTCGGTAATTTTGACGGCAGCGCACCCGACATACTTCTGCTTACACAGGTCGCCTATGAATATCTTGACGAAGTACCTGCAAACGCATGGAAGTTGACAGACAAACTTTCAACCGTTGACCTTGCGCGTGAGGATTGCACGAAGAAAGTCAATCAGTTGTTGCAGAACTTCTGTGCGGAGTATAGCACATACACGGACAACATTGGTGAAGTCCTATCCGTAGAAGTAAAAGACGAGGCATGGGTCACTTGTAATGGTGTAGATATACCGTTACCGTTGCATTTCATCGCAGACTTGGTTGTGCGGACAAAGGATGGTAAGACCGTTGTCATAGACCATAAGAGCAAGGGTATTTACACGCAGGACGATGAAGTTCACCTTGTGCATGGTCAGCAAGCCATCACCTACGTTTTGGGCTATGAGCAGTCAGAAGAAGCCAATGGCAGAAAAGTTGATGAAGTCTGGTTTGTCGAAAACAAATACTCCAAGAACAAAGACGGCAGTCCACAACTAAGACTTCATAAGTTTGTTATGGATGAAGACTCGCGCAGATTGCATGAGTTTTATCTGTACCAACCACTACGTCGTATGCTTGAAGCCGTCGGTGATCCCGACTATGTTTATACGCTCAACACGTCAGACACATTGGCTGACAAGGCAGAACTGTATGAGTTTTCTGCAAGGACGCTTATCGCTGAGGTTGACGATTTCCCGTATATTCCAGAGTCGAAGAGACCGCTCATTGCTAAACGTCAGCGAAAGATTAAGGATTCAAGCATTGCCGTTATCTCTCCGAGGGTCATTCGTGCTTTCAGAAAGAATGCAGCATCATTCATCACTTACGACTATTCACATAGTAACATGAACAATAAAGAAAAAATTGAACATAAGTTCAGGACATTCGGCAAGCAGGTACAGGTGGCGCATGAGATAGAAGGTTTCTCCTGTAACACCTACCTTTGTGAAGTTGCGGCAGGTATTCCTATTGGTTCGCTTGCAGCATACAGCAAAGATATAGCCTATGCCCTTGACCAGCCTTCTGTGCGCATTTCCCCAGATTTGGTGGTACATGAAGGCAGAAGTTATCTCGCTATTGAGGTCAGCAAGAAACGTACAGAAACTTTGTTGTGGGATGCCAAATACCTCGACGGCATGAAAATTCCGCTTGGTGTTGACAATTTCAAACAGCCTGTTATCTGGAATTTGGAAAACCACTCTACCCCTCACATGCTCGTTTGCGGTGCCACAGGTAGCGGAAAGTCTGTATTGATACGTTCCACGATTGCCTACGCTCTGTTGGCAAACATGCGCGTTATCATCATGGATCCGAAATACGAGTTTACATCATTGATGGGTGAATGTGAAGTACATCAAGACATTGCTGACATTGAGCAGCGCATGAAAACTCTTGTTTCAGAAATGCAGGAGCGAAAGGGAACTTTCGGTGGTTACACCCTGTTGGTGTTCGACGAGTTTGCCGATGCCGTTCAGTCAGCACGTTCAGGAAAAGAGCTTGACATCAGAGAAGAAGTAATCGTCGGCCAATACAAGAACGGAAATCCGAAGAAAGAATGGGTCGTAACAGGTAGGGAGAAGAGCCTCGAAGAGAACTTGAAGATGTTGCTCCAGAAAGGTCGCTCTCTTGGCTACCGTATTCTTGCTGCCACACAGCGAGCATCTGCAAAGGTCATTACGGGTGATGCAAAGGTCAATTTCCCGTGTCTTTGCTGTTTCCGTGTTCCCAAGGCACTTGACAGCAAGGTTGTGATTGACGAGGATGGCGCACAGGCACTTGCAGGTGGTGGCGATGGTTTGTTCAAGTCGCCAGAGTACATGGATAGGCTTGTGCGTTTCCAAGGTTTCTTCTATAAAGGACAATGAGTATATGGAAGCAACTGGAAAGATTATAGCGATATTGCCAGCCAATAGCGGTGTATCGCAGCGCACGGGCAATCCGTGGTGTACGCAGACTTTTGTGTTGGAAACCATCGAGCAATATCCGAAGAAGATACCCTTTGAGGTGTTTGGCGAAGACCGAATACGTCAGTTCAATCTTCAGATGGGCGAAACCGTCACCATCCACTTCGATGTTGATGGTAGGGAGTACAATGGCAGATGGTATCCTTCTGTCAAGTGCTTTAACGTTGTAAGGCAAGGTCAGCAACAGGTCGCCGTTACACAGCAACAAACAGGACAGGTGCAACAGCCTACACCCGCACCTCAACCGCAGGTAGCCGCCCCATCACATACTTCGCAAGATGAAGGTGACGGCAATACCGACGATCTGCCCTTTTAGGGCGCAGAACAGCAAATGAATATGGAACGAGTAATTGATATAAGCCATAAGATAGGCGGTCGTATGCGTAACGATTGCCCTGCCGGATATGAGGAATACAACGTGGATTGGTTTCTCACTCCCGAAGGTGACATGTTCAATGCCTGGTCAGACTATGAGATAGAGAGTGACAGACTCGACGAAGACGATTGGGTGTTGCACTGCATGGGAAAGCGTTGGTTCGACGCAAACACATTTCTTCCAGCCTACTTTGAGGCTTGCAGGAGAAAAGGCTTGAAAGTCGTTCAAATGCGTATCAGTTATTAACATCAAGAGCCGTGTAAGTGACATTGCACGGCTCTTCTACACGGTCTGACAACGGACGGATTGCGCATCGTAATAATATCTTGAAGTACAGATATAGTCTCGGTAGCAAGCAAGGTCGTTAGGTTCGACTCCCGTAAATAGTACCCTTGCATTTGTGCTTTAAGATTTACGCCGTTAGGGAATTTGGTGGTTCGATGCCACCACAGACCACAAAAGAACACTATGAGTAGCGGATATATGAAATTGCATCGTCAAATGCTGGATTGGGAGTGGTTTGATAACTCTCACATGGTACATATCTGGATTTACTTTCTCTTAAAAGCGAATTATCAGAATAGCAAATGGCATGGAATAGATGTTCCAAGAGGTTCATTCATCACAAGCATTGACAGTATTAGCAAGGCTACGAAGTTATCAGCCAGAGAAGTTCGCACCTGTTTGACGAGGTTAAAAACGACAGGCGAAGTGACAATCAAAACGACAAACAGATATAGCATGGTAACTATATGTAATTATGATAGTTACAACATTTGCAACGATGAAAGCGACAAGCAAAAAGACAAGCCAGAAGACAAACAAACGACAACAGAAGAAGAAATAAATAATATAATAATAGAATCAGATGACATAGATAATACAAAAAAGAAGAAAGAAAAAAATAACAAAAAAGAAAAAGACGAAAAGTTTGAAGAATGTTGGTTGGCTTACAACAGGAAAGGCTCAAAGGCAAAATCGCTCGAATACTGGAGGAAACTCTCTGACGAAGAAAAGAAGTTGGTACTTCCGCATATCAAAGTCTATGTCAGCAGTCGTGAAAGGGTTTATCAGAAGGACTTTGAGCGATACCTCCGCGACAAAGTTTTCAAGACTATTATCGTCAAGGGCAATGATACCATCTACGACCCAGAGCGGTTTAGCAACAGGGAAGAGTATCGTCCTGTAACTGATGGTATTTTCCTTGTATGGAATGCAGAAAGGAAATGTTTGCTCTTCAATTGTCCTATAGACCAACTTAACGATGGCTATACTTCAGACACCAGACCAGACGGCGCAAAAGTTTCAAGCGGGTTATATGAATGGATATGGAGCAGCCAAACAAAAGAATGGGTTAAGCAATGATTAACGAAGAGACTCTAAGGAAGTGGTGGCACGTCTTCAAGAACGATTCCGAGTTAGTGGAAATCCGCATACTTGGTAAGTTCCAATATAGTGGCTACTACAAGAATATCGACAAACTCATAGAAGATATTAAGCCTTATGAGGAAATGCCCGAAGAACAAATATACTTTACCCTCAATGACATTGACGATGGTTGTTATGGTCGTGCGCAATGTGAGAAGATATTGAAGTCTCCAAAGACAACGACATCTGACAACAATATCACACATCGCTCATGGGTGTTGATAGACTACGATCCTGTGAGGGTAGTCGGTACGAATGCGACCGACGAAGAGTTTGAACTTGCTCACAAGAAAGCGCAACAGGTATTCCGCTATCTTCGAAGCGTAGGTTTCAGCGACCCTGTAATCTGCAAGTCTGGCAACGGATGGCATACCATCTACAAATGTGATATGCCAAACACCGAGGAAGTGCGGGATATGCTTTCAAACTTCCTTCAGTCGGTGTCATTGATGTTTACAGACGAAAAGGTAGATATTGACGAGGCAGTATTCAATGCAGCCCGTATCTGCAAACTCTACGGTACTACGGCGAAGAAAGGTGCAAATCTTCCCGAACGGCCATGGAGAATGTCGGAGATTGTCTATGTGCCGGACGAAATCAAGGTCAATGACATTTCTTTGTTCCAGGCAGTAGCAAACTTATTGCCAAAAGAAGACCCGAAGCCAACAAGCCCTTATACTTATCGTGGCGGTGGGAGCAACGAGCCTTTTGACTTGGAGAAATTCTTGAATGAGCATGGTGTTCAATACAAGAAGGAGAGTTGTGCTAAATGGACTAAGTACATTCTTGATCATTGTTTCTTCAATCCAGAACATAAGGGTAAGGATGCCGCCATCATTCAGATGGCAAGCGGCGCAATCAAATACACCTGTCTTCACAATACCTGCCAACAGCACACATGGCAAGAGGTAAGGCAGATGCTTGACCCTCGCGCATACGAAAGGCAGTATCAACCGCAACAAACTCAGTACAGACCACAATCCTTTGCGGCAAAAACGCAAAGCACAGTACAGCAGCCAGTCATTAAGCCAGAGACCCCAGAACTTGGAAAGAAGTGGTTTTCGATGAAGGATATTGAAAAGGTCAATATCAACGATCTCGAACATTTCTACTCTGGCTTTAAGGAACTTGACAAGCCAACACATGGGCTGTTTTATAGCTCGCTGACTATTGTAAGCGGCTCAAACGCTTCTGGTAAGTCTTCTTGGCTTAACAGTCTCATGCTCAATGCCATCAACCAAGGTCAGAAATGCGCGTTGTGGAGCGGAGAGCTGAGACCAGACGTACTGAAAACATGGATTCAGATGGTTGCCGCAGGTAAAGACTTTCTGCGCCAATCGCCAAATGGTCAGTATTGGTATGTGCCAAACAATATCGCCACACAGATAGATGATTGGACTGACGGAAAGTTCTTTCTCTACAACAACGAATACTCAAACAAATGGGAGCAGATTTTCGCAGACATGAAAGAACTTCTGGCGCAAGGTGTCAGAATCTTCATACTCGACAATCTGTTTTCACTTGACATTGACGTATTCGATGGTGACAGCAACAAGAAACAAAAAGAGTTAATCAATCAGCTCACAGACTTCAAGAAGAAATACAAGGCGCACATCATTCTCGTAGCCCATCCGAGGAAAACCACATCTTTCATCAGAAAGACAGATATTAGCGGAACGTCTGCTATCATAGACGCGGCAGACTATATCTTTATCATTCATCGTGTCAACAATGACTTCCGAAAGGCTGGAGGTGATTTCTTCGGTCAGCAGTACATACAGACATTCTTCAATTTCAGCAATGTTCTGGAGGTTGCGAAAGACCGCATGATGGGTACGCAAGACTACCTTGTTGGAATGTATTACGAGGTAGAAAGCCGACGTTTCAAGAACACCAATGACGAGAAGTTGGTATATGGCTGGAGAGAGCAGCCCAAGCAGACAGACATGTTTGCCGACACCAATTCCGACGATCCGTTTGGTCCGCCACTTACAGAGAATGAAGTGCCGTTCTAAGTGTAACATTACAGGAATAATGTAGCAATGGAAGTAAACAAGATTTATAATGAAGACTGCCTTACAGGACTGAAAAGACTTCCAGACAACTGCATTGACTGTTGTGTTACGTCGCCACCTTATTATGGACTGCGAGATTATGGCTGTGACGGTCAAATTGGTTTGGAGAAGTCACCTACGGAATACATTGACAGGCTTACAGAGGTATTTGCAGAGGTGTTTCGCGTCTTGAAGACAGAAGGTACGTTGTGGCTCAACCTTGGTGATTCCTATGCAGGTTCCGGCAAAGGCTCTGCCAACTATCCAGAGAGCGTTGTCGGCACAAAGCAAGGTACAAATCGCGGTTGTGTCGGCAATCGTACTGGTTATAAGTACATCACGGATTGTAAGGATAAAGACCTCATTGGTATTCCGTGGATGGCTGCTTTCGCCTTGCGAGATAGAGTTGGTTTCTATCTTCGTAACGACATTATTTGGGCTAAGCCAAATGCCATGCCCGAAAGCGTTACAGACAGGCTAACAAAGAGCCATGAGTATATTTTCCTTATGAGCAAGAGCCGCAAGTATTATTTCGACCATGAGGCAATTCAGGAAGTCGCTACTGGCTACGATGGCAGAAAAGACACTATGATGCACGGCTCTCCAAAGTATAACATTATTCCTGTAATGCCGCAAGGAAAGCGTCAAGACCTTGCAAAGAACGAGCATCAGCGGTGGCGTTTCAAGAACCTGCAAGAAGATGGTCAGCAGCCAAACACCATGCACCTTCGCCGTGCTGAAGGGCTACCTGATAAACAATACCCTGTCAGAAACAAACGAGACGTGTGGTTTGTGAATACCAAGCCAGACCACAATGCGCACTTTGCCGTCTATCCAGAGGAACTTATCAGACCTTGCATCCTTGCAGGTTGTCCGAAAGGAGGTGTCGTTCTTGATCCGTTCATGGGGAGCGGCACTACTGCCCGGGTAGCCAGGACATACAACAGAAATTTCATCGGCTACGAACTAAACCCCGAATACATCAAAATCATACAGCAGAAAATCATCGTCACGCCCGACATGTTTGCGTGACACATTATCTTTGTAATGTGACATGAAATATAACCGCAACAACAAGCTCAGACTATTTGAAATCTGTGCAGGATATGGTTCACAAGCCCTTGCATTACGGCGTTTGAGGGAAATTTACCCAGAATTTGACTATGAATTGGTAGGATGGGCTGAATACGACCCAGAAGACCTTATAACCCCAAACGATCCAGAATCACATCGTCCTATTGACGAGCAACCCGCCGTAATCGCCCATAATGCCTTACACCCAGAGGGAATAGGGAAGAATTGGGGCGACATTACAAAGATAACGTGGAATGATTTGCCGGACTTCGACCTCTTGACCTACAGCACACCATGCCAAAGTGTTTCACAGGCTGGCTTACAGCATGGATTTACTGAAGGCAGTGGTACGAGGTCGAGTATTATCTGGAATGTCCGTGACTGCGTAAAGGCAAAGCGTCCGAAATTCTTGATGCTGGAGAATGTGAAGGCCATGGTAAGCGGAAAGTTTATCGGTGTTTTTAATCTCTGGCAGAATGAACTTGGCAGATTGGGTTACACGAATTTTGGAAAAGTGTTGAACGCAAAAGATTTCGGAGTTCCACAAAATAGAGAAAGAATCTTCCTTATCAGTATTCGGAATGACGATGATGAAATAATCAAGTATCATTTCCCGATACCACAGCCATTAACAATCTGCCTTGCAGATGTGCTGGAATCAGATGTGGACGAAAAGTATTTCCTTTCAGACGAAATGCTTGCTCGGTTCTGTGAGAAAAGTCTGGAAGAAGAATTGTCAGGCAGACCTCAATGCGCAGCAGCAGATGAAGAAGATGAAGATACAGACTTTGAAAACTTCTTTGTCGCTCAGTAGGATCAAGCCACAGAACGTGTGTAATGGCGGTGTTGCTTGCACCATCAACACACGATACGAAAATGCGGCAATCAAGGACTATACAACACTTAAACATTTCCCAAAGACGGCAGTATGCTATGTGTACGAGACGTGTTAAAACCGTAGCCCCCCCCCCTGTCAGACAGGTTGGATTGCCTACAACGGCAGACGGGAATGCACCTGCATTGACAGCCACATACGATTTTGTTAGCGTGGCAAACATGTTGAATACAAAACATTACCCTCGTATGGGTGTAGGAGTTATCTATGAAACAACGTGAACTGACAGGCGGCAAACGGTTTCGGAAATGGATTGAGAAAGGCGACCTCCCAAATAGGGGGGGGGTATTCATAGACATCTATAACCAGATGTATAATAAGGCTGGAATTGCCGGAACGATACACACAAGAATAAACGATGGTGGATATTGGTGGGTTACGCAAGTCATTGAAACCGAGTAATGTCCTTCCATTGAATGAAATGCCTGATGGTGTTTGCAGAACATTGAAAGCGAATTACTATAAAACAGGCAGAATCAATTTTCAGTATCACAATGTATGGGGAACAACAGGTGCAAAGGTTGTCTATGAAACCGAGTGACAAGTTTCTTTATGGTTATTCCAGAGACCATAAGGGTAAAATCATCAACTATCACAAAGTTCTTGTAAGTAACACCGTCCATACTTCTACTGGTAGCGGTGGTAACACAGATCAGTTTGTCGGTGTACTTTATGAAACCTATTGACCGAGTTATCCAGATAGGCTATTTGTACTTTACGGTCAGCAACTCACAGGCTGGAAGAGTTTATGATGTAAAAGGATTGTCACCAACGATAGTTTGTAATGGAGGTGGTCACAAACAGCCCAAAGTCATTGTTGCCTATGAAACGGACTGACAAGATTATTGCTGTTGGTTATGTTTGGAATAGCCGACAGAATGGAATAGTTTTAGATGTTCGCGGTGTTTCGCATTGCTTTACCGTAGGTCAACACTCTGGAGTAGAACCAAAGATTAGGGTAATATATGAAACGGAGTGACGCAAGGCATATTGCCCGCACAAGGACGGCAGAAGAAAGATTGCGTCGCCACCTCTACGGCGAGACAGGTGCAACATTCTCCAAAGGTAAGTATATGACGCTTGGCGGTCATATCATGGGAACAATAACCACATTCATTTCAAAAGATTGTTTATTAGCAGAGATATATGAAACAGCATAGAGATTTTCACAGGTTAGTACGTGTTGTTTATCGTGCTTGTAGGCGTTTGTACGGGAAAGAGAAGACACAGGACGAGTGCCTAAAAGTGTTCAAGGTGGTGTTTCCTGAGCTTTACAGGTTGCGCAACAGTGCCGATGAATATGCAGACGTTTCCTTTAGTGTTCAAGAAAGTTTGCTCCTTATCACACACGAATGGAATCCCAAAGGCGCATTGAGCGGTGTGGTATCTCATGCAATCGGTCAACTTCAGATGTCGTTGTCATGGAAACGCGAAGATCTGATACAATTCTATGAGGATATAATGCCAGTTGTCATGCGGATAAGGAAACTTACACCGACGGAAACAGGTCGCTTGATGGGTTTAAGAGACGATGAAATACAGAAGATGTACGACGCAGGGCTTTCAAATTCGGCAATGTATAAGTTGCACGGTAATAGTATCGTAGTAGATGTAATGACAAACATCTTTGACACACTTCTGATAAACACCGAACAAAAGAACGAAATTGGGATGCAATTGACTTTGTTTTAGTTGCAATAAAAAAAGATTATGGAACAGAAATATATAAAAGCGTCTGAAGTCGCTGCCATGTTTGGCGTGACCAGACAAACTATCCGAAATTGGATAGAGAAAGGACTTCTGAAGGCTAAAAAACTTGACGGTTGCCACTATGTGACAATGACGAGTGTAAGAGCCATTGAAGACAAGTATGCAGATATAGTTGTAGAAGAGGGAGCAGCCGATGCCTACCTCAAAAGTCTTCGTACATTGTATGAAGAATACGAGCAGTCGGTTGAAGAGTATCGCAATGCAATTGCAGGCAACAAAGTTTTGACAAAGAACCGTTTTACGATAGCCCGTTTCATTCCTGTAGTGTATGACCTGCTTCGTGACGGAGTACAGACGACCGATCGTGGCGGCTTAATTATCCAGCGAGTAGTCGAGGGCGAAGATGTAAGGTCGATAGCGCATGAGTTAGGCTTAACTTCTGAACGTGTGCGTCAGATTCTTGAAAAAGAGTTGCGTATGATACGGCAGAATGCCACCCCATTCTACACACTAAGAGAAGAAAACGAGAAGTTGAGAGCAAGGATTGCCACACTTGAACTTAATGCAAAGAATTTGGCATCGTTGCCTGTAGAGCGAACCGTAGAAGGAGTACCTGACAGCATCCTCACGAAAAAACTTGTTGACTGCAATCTTTCTGTACGCGCCTTGAATTGTCTTCATTCATACAACGAGGTAGTTGATGGAAAGTTGGTTGATTGCCCCATTGAGACCGTCGGTGAATTGACAAGAATCCACAAGACAGATTTGCTGAAGATGCGTAACTGCGGTAGGAAAACACTTACAGAGATTGACGATCTTCTTGAAGATTTGGGTCTTGAGTGGGGAAAGCGTTACATCGTCCAAGGTGACGGTTCAATAGTGGAAATAAGTTCAACCCCTTAATAATTAAAAACAATGAAACTTTTTTATTCGTTTAGGGAATGGAAGAAATATACTCTTTCTGCCATCCGCAATGTGTTAGTAGGTCTATTGCGAATAGTTTGGGCTATTCTCAATGGCATAGTAAGTTTGGTTGCTGGTGTGTTCCGTTCAATCGGTGCATTCTCCAGACGTGAGCCAAGAGCGATGTTAGTGATAATCATCCTCTTTGCTTGTATTCTCTTTGCTTGGATGATGAATTTCGTCAATGAGCGTTCTATGAGAGTTTCCGCAGAATATCAGCGTGACAGTCTTTCGCTGAAACTTGACAGCGCACGTCAGAACGCCTACATTCGGGAGTTGATGAATTTCAATCATTTGGATGGCGATGAATAGAAAAAACGGTCAATACTACTATGCACCGCATCGCAGGTCATGGGGTGTCTGGCAGCATCACGATCATGGTAACGTTTTCAGTTCTGGTACTTTTTACAATGACTATCCTACGAAAGAAGAAGCAAGGAAAGTTGTCTATTCTCTCAATGGTTGGGGTGAACCAAAAAACAAGGCGATATGAAACAGAAATACAAGAAAATGAACAGTCCGAGGCTTGCAAATGCCATCAAAAGGGCATTAGCCTACGCCCGTGACCATTCTGGATGGTGGTATGCGTTTTGTTCAGACCGTTTAGGCAGACTCATTATTGATTACGCCTATGGTGCTGACAAGTACGATGTTCTTTATGCGTTGTGTCCTGGTATTCATGGCGAGGTTATCACCTATGCCAGAGGTGATATAAGACACAGGAAACGCCATGTTCCTATTGACGGCGAAATGCTTATGCTGGCACTGCTTACTGCCGTCGTTGTGCTTTGTTTTATACAGCCTCTTTAACAGAGAAAATGGAAATCAACATATAAATAATCAACTCAAAGTAAGTAACTATGTCACATTTACAGAGACGTTATCTTGACTACTTTTATGTAGAGCAAGGAAAGGGAACGAAGAAGAAACTTGTAAAAGTTCCCTACATGAAACGCAAGGAGTTTATGGATAAGTTCCCTATGGCAATACTGCCAGCTCCTAATGCAGTGTTTCCGTGTGAGCATGAGCAACGCGACTTCCTTCCGAAGAAAGGCAAGAAGCACAATCGTACTCATGCGCGTATGAAGCGTAAGCGCAAGGCTCGTATCAAAGCGAAAAGAGCGGCGTAATTGTAGAACCTAATTAAAAAAGAAAACAATGGCAAATTTAAGAAACAGAAGTGGTTTCTGGATGGAGGCTACACTCGCTTTCAGCGAAACCAATGAGAAAGGAATCACCAAAGAGGTGAAAGAACGCTATGTCGTTGAGGCTGCATCCTTCATTGACGGCGAAAAGAAACTCCGTGACGAACTGAACTATGCTAATCGCCCCATCAAGAGCGTTGCTGGCATGGTAAGACCGAAGTACGGAACCATCTGCTTTAGCGACGATGCTATGGCAGAAAGTTACTACAAGGTCAAGGTCGTTATCACAGAAGAGGTCGAGGTCAAGACCCGCAAGGGTGGTGTGCGCACCAAGACGAAGGCTGTGTCACACTTCCATCTGGTACAGGCGGCGAGCAACGAGGCCGCTCGTAAGGCAGTCGTTGAAGAGGTCTATAAGAACTCGAATGCTGACTACGAGATTGCTGACGTGGTTAAGACCCGCATCCTCGACGTTCTGGAGAATGACAAGCATCTTCAGACGCTTGCAAACAAAGAGAACGCATGAGGGTTGCAATGATATTGCAACATACAGAACGAACTTCAATAGCCCTGTGCCGTAGAAAATCGGTGCAGGGCTATTTCTATTTGAACTGGTATGAAAACATACGTTATCACACTTTCGCAGGTGTTTCCTGCTACTCATGCAAGGGCTGGTGAGCCAACTGGCTTTAAAGATGCTTTCCTTGAAGGTCAAAAGCGTCTGTTTGACGGCAAGCGGCATACCATCAGAGCTAATTACGAACTATGGGAAAAACGCTTTAAGGAAATAGATGAGGGCAAGGCATGTCTTGCTATCCGGCAATGGAGTGGAAAACCTTATCGGTCAAAGCAGGTTGAACTTGCGAGATTGACAAAGGAAAACGGCATTGGTATTCAGAAATTGTGCTTCCTCGAAGACAGAGGGGGAAACAGGTCGCTTATTCTGTTTACCATTGACGGCAATGCTCACATGAGAAGATTTTTGGCAAAGAACGATGGGCTTTCCTTGGAAGATTTGGAAGAGTGGTTCAAAAACTACGACTTGAGCAAGCCATTGGCAGTTATTCATTTTACTTCATTTAGGTATTGATATGGAAAAGACAGAGATACTATCAATGTTCAATGCGAAGTTTGGAACAAGCGTTGACCTCCGGCTTGTTAAACTCCGTGAAGAGTTTGGCGAATTGATGGAAGCATCCGAAAAAGACATTTTTAAGAACAAAGAGAATTTGGATGATTTCGTTGATGAACTGGCAGACCTTAATGCCGTTGTATTTCACATCACAGGTATCCTTGGTTTGACACAGGATGAACTTCTTTCCATGGCCGCAGACAAGGTTGTTGGTAGGGAGAAAGACCCGAACTATAAGCGAAAGCATCCACATGTTGAACGTCAAAAAACAGCATAACAATGAGTGGAGGACATTTTGACTATAAGCAATGGCACATCGAAAACATTGCAGACCAGATAGAACAAGAAGTTATTATGAGCGGCAAGCCTATTCCTGAACAGAAGTGGAGTTACTACGAAAGGCAGGAATATCTGGAAACCCACCAGAAGCCTACAAACTACGCTTTTCCCGAACAGACTTTGCGCAGGATGGAAGAAGCGGTGTATGCACTTCGACGCGCGTCTATCTATGCTCAGCGAACAGACTACCTTATCAGTGGTGACGATGGCGAGGAAAGTTTTGAGAGAAGACTTCAAGAGGAACTTGCAGAACTTGATTCCAAGTCGAAGATGGGTGAGAATGGCGTGATGTATTACGTCGTTGACAGGACGAAAGACCCTTATGAAGATGATTAGGACACAGCAAAAACAAAACAGAAATGAATACATTGAAGATTTACTATGCCGTGAATAAAAACGGTCAAGGCTGTATCTTTGAAGATAAGCCTCGCCGTGACACCATACTTGAATTGTGGGTTGGTCAATACAGCGGCAGTGTGACAATGGTAGTTGCTCGTATGGAGTCGTTAGGTTTTGTCCTACCGAAAATCAAGTGGCCGGACGAGCCAGTAGAACTTAAACTTTCATTGGCTTATGGAACATAACTATCTTGTCTCTGTATTTGTTGACGGCAAAAGCGTCAATTCGTATTTCTCGGAGAATCTTGACGATCTCGTAACCATCAAGGCACTTCACAAGAATTGTGAAATACAAATCTATGATTTGGATAATTTTGAGCGTTTAACGCCCGTCCAGGTGGAACGCGAGATTATCAGGTCAGGTAAACGGTGGAAGAAATCTTTGGAAAAGCCAGAGGTTGTAGAGGCTATCCCGCAACCGCCAAAGGAGAAACCGAAGAAAGAAAAGCGCAAGAAGTATTGGGAACGTCCTGTGCTATGCGTAGAGACTGGTCAAGTCTTCAGTTCTATTCGTGAATGCAGTGACAAACTCGGCATACCCTATATGACCATCACGAACTGCATCAAGAACGGGAATGCTACCAGAGGTGTTCATTTTGTAAACGCACCAAAGCCATAACTATGCCTATACAATACAGAGGAGATAGATAAAACGATAAAAGAAATGGAAAAGAAAGAAGCAATCAAAGAAATCAATCAAGCCATTCGAGACGGTCTAAACCAATGGGCAGACATTGCTCTTGAAGCAGAAGATAAGCAGTGGGCGGTAGATCTGAACTACTTTCCGCGTGACCTTATGAATGCAACGTACTTGTTTCAGCACGTCGCCAGCAACATCGGCATCAAGAATGGAATTATCACTGAGGCAAACACCGAGGCTTTCGGTACACGCCTACGCCAACTCATCATCGACATGACTGGTTACGACCCGCACCACTTTTTCAACGAAAAGCAATCAGACGAACATGGAAAAGAACAAGAAACTTCGCCTGTTGGTGACGGCAAATTGTCCTAACAGATGCCCGCTGTGCTGCAACAAGCAGTTCAATGTGAATGACATTCCCGTTGTTGACCGATGGGATTATGAAGAGATAATGATAACAGGTGGCGAACCCATGCTTTACCCAGACCGACTTGAAAGACTCTGCAAGGGTATTCGAGAGGTTACAGAGCAGATGGGGTTGACACCTAAAATCTATCTCTACACGTCTCGCTGTTGGTGGAGTGACATAGACAGAGCCATCAGATACTATGCAGACGGAATCGTTGTTGCTCCACACAGCACAGATGATGTGAAAATCTTTCGGCAGACGAATAACAACCTGTTGAAGTATCGGTATGGAAAGTATCTGGAGTGCAGCCTCCGACTGAAAGTGTTTCCAGAAGTCAGAGACGCATTGCCAGAAAACTTGAAGTGTTGGAAAGTTGACCAAGCGGAATGGATAGAAAACTGTCCGTTGCCGGATGGTGAAGATTTCCGTCGTGTATCAGAACTATGGAACAAAGACAAATGGTAAAGACAATGGCAAAGAAAGTTTATATCTCGCTCCCAATTGCGCACTACGACTTGGAAGAGCGCAGGGCATACGCACAGAAAGTAGAAGACACGCTCAAATGTTTCTATGAAGAAGTTGTCAATCCTCTCAAGAACGGCATTGACGCGGAAGCACATTGGAGCGTACACATGAGAAAAGACATACAGGACTTGCTTCAATGTGATGCAATCTACATGTGTCAAGACTGGCAGTGGTCGCACGGCTGTAAACTTGAACATGACGTTGCTACGAGTTGTGGCATTGAAGTGAAGTACGAAAAAGACTCTTGGAAACCCAACAATCTTGGCTAAAGAAATGGACTACACTCAATTCTATTGCAAGGAATGCAAGTTCCACTCATACGATGTGTTTGCGCGTGGTGAGTGCAATCACCCCAATGTAGGTTGTCTGATAGACCCACATTGCAGGGCATGTTTTAGGTTTGAATTAAAAGACAAGCTCAAAAGAAGTATCAATGCAAACATTGTGGGCGTACCTTCAACGAGAAGTGCGCCCACAACTGCAACACGGGTTTCAGGAAACGAAATCAAGAATGGAAAATTGTTGATTTGACTGCGGCAGACTTCATCCATTTCAAGGCGATGCAAGCCATTGTTACCGAAGACTTGATAACCATGTTTGGTGGCAGAACCACCTTGCTTGAAGCAGCCGACGAAATCAATACGATTATTCGTAAATACGAGATAATGACGCGAGGTAAATAGTTACAATATAGCGATAATGTGACACAATGAACATTGGGCTTATTGACGTTGACGGTCATGGTTTCCCCAACTTAGCCTTAATGAAGATTGCTGCTTACCACAAACGAAATGGCGATACAGTTGATTGGTACACCATCTTCGACCACTACGACATTGTGTATATGAGCAAGGTGTTTACACACAAGCCAGACTACATGCAGGTGATACCCAATGCAGACATGATTGAGAAAGGTGGCACGGGATATTCAATCACGAAACAACTGCCTCCAGAGATTGATATGTTGCAGCCAGACTACTCAATCTACCCAGAAATAGACAGCAAAACGGCATACGGCTTTCTCACGCGAGGTTGTCCGAACAAATGTGCTTGGTGTGTAGTGCCAAAGAAAGAAGGTCTCATACGTCCTTACATGGACGTTGATGAGATTGCCATTGACGGAAGAAACCGCCTTATTCTCATGGATAACAATATCGTTGCAAGCGACTACGGATTGGGGCAGATTGAAAAGATAATATCACGCCGTTATCGTGTGGACTTCAATCAGGCATTGGATGCTCGTTTAATCACAGACGATATAGCCAAAATGCTCGTTAATGTCCGATGGCTTGATGGATATATCCGTTTGGGCTGTGACACTCCTAAACAGGTTGAGGTATGCGAAGATGTCATACAACGACTGTTCTCATTTGGTTATACTGGCGGTTTCCTACTATATACGATGTTACATGGCTCGTTGGAAGAGTGTTATCATCGCGTGTCGCATTGGCGAACAAAGTATGCTTCAAAGGTTCGGTGCCAGGCACAGCCAATGTTGGACTTCACAAAGCAGAAACAGGACATACCAAAGTGGCAGCAAGACATGGCTCGATGGTGTAACAAACGGCAAATCTATGGCTCATGCGACTTCAAAGACTATGAGCCAAGAAAAGGGTTCCGCTGTGAGAAATACTTTGATGAGGTCACATTATCGCTATAATGAAATATAAAAATGAAAAAGATATACCAAAGAATAGACGATCCTAAACATGGTGATTGTTATAAGTGTGTAATAGCAAGCATACTTGATTTGGAGTATGAGGACGTTCCTCATTTTGTCGATATGGGCGAGGATTGGCTTTTGGAGGCTCAGAAGTTCTTTCGTGAACATGGCTACGACTATTCAGGCAAGGAATTACACAATCCGAATGTCATGTATCTTGAAAACCCGACAAATAGTGTATGGGAAGACAAATTTGCATACGAGGAATGTACTTTCAAGGCCATAAAGCCTGAATATGGCATTAACGGTTTGTTCATGGCAGGTGTGTATTCCCCGAAGTACACCAATCCGAATGAGCATCCAATTAACCATCTTCACAGTGTTTTATGCGATATTGATTTCAATATAGTGTTTGACCCGCAGCCAGAATATGAAAAAGTGAAGAATTATCCATACTCACGGCTCATAGGTTACAATGGTATTCGTAGTATTGACATCATCCGCAAAATTGAATAGCAAATAAGTAACATTATCATTCTAATG